>Ga0209395_1002890_pt1 | contig 21883 bp, 30 predicted proteins | sample GOMGulsemesocosm_3_FD_184635 | JGI IMG/M metagenome (GOLD analysis project Ga0209395, IMG submission 184635) | Methane-oxidizing microbial communities from mesocosms in the Gulf of Mexico - GOM9D Gulf of Mexico (SPAdes) (version 2) | ecosystem: Environmental > Aquatic > Marine > Cold seeps... | reverse complement strand
ATGTTTCCACTGCATTTATGGTTACCTAATGCATACGCCTACGCCCCCTCGATTGTAACTGCTTTTTTTGCAGCCACCGCAACTAAAGTCGCTGTCTATTTATTGATTAGATTTACTTTTTCAGTGTTTGGCCTGTCATTTTCTTTCACCACTATTCCATTGCAAATATTGTTCATGGCCCTTGGTCTGGTCGGCATTTTTGTCGCTTCAACATCGGCAATTTATCAAAGTAATGTTAAGCATCTTTTTGCCTATTCAAGCATCGCTCAAATTGGTTATATGATTGTAGGCTTTAGTTTGACAACAGTAGCAGGGTTAACCGCAACGTTATTGCACATGTTCAATCATGCGCTAATGAAAGGAGCAATATTTTTAGCCTTAGCCGCGGTTATTTATCGAGTAGGCAATGTTGAACTCAAGAATTTTCGCGGCTTAGGACGTCAGATGCCATTGACGATGGCTGCAATTGTTATTGGCGGATTAAGTCTAATTGGTGTGCCCTTAACTGTTGGCTTTATCAGTAAATGGTATTTGCTGACCGCATTAGTTGAGCAAGGATGGTGGCCTATTGCTGTGCTGATTCTTCTAGGGTCAATGCTAGCGGTTGTTTATGTTTGGAGAGTAATAGAAGTTGCATATTTCAAAGACCCCTTAGACCCAAATATAAAAGTTAAAGAAGCACCGATGAGTTTTCTTATCCCTATTTGGACACTTGTCATCGCCAATATTTACTTTGGCATAGATACTCGACTTAGTGTGCAGGTAGCAGAAGCTGCAGCTCAGAGTTTATTTGGAGTATCACCATGAACCTTTCTTTAGAGCTTATGCTACAACTGTGTATTATTATGCCATTGTTAGCAACATTCGCTATTGTTGCAACAGGACGTTATCCCAACCTTCGCGAAAGTGTCACGCTTTCAACCTGTGTAATATTAATTTTTTTAGTCGTAACTTTATACCAAGGTTTATCTTCGGGAGAGTCCATCAGTGTTTATTGGTGGGAGCTTTTACCTGGCTTAACAATCAGTTTTGATATTGAACCACTGGGTATGTTATTCGCTTTAGTTGCGAGCTTCCTTTGGTTAGTGACTACTTGTTATGCCATTGGCTATATGCGCAGTCACCAAGAAAAGAATCAAACGCGTTTTTATGCCTGTTTCGCCGTTGCTATTGGTGCGGTGATGGGACTTGCTTTTTCAGCGAACCTTTTTACTTTGTTTATCTTTTATGAAGTATTAACACTATCTACTTACCCTTTAGTGACACATGCAGGTACTGAAAAAGCAAAAAAAGGTGGCCGAGTCTATCTAGGGATATTACTTACTACATCGATCGTGTTCTTCCTTCTCGCGATTGTCAGTACTTGGCTTGTAGCAGGTACTTTAGACTTTAAACTCGGTGGTATATTTGCTAATGATGTAGATAAAGTCATTGCTAGCATCTTATTAGTATTATTCATTTTTGGCATTGGTAAAGCCGCTATTATGCCCTTTCATCGCTGGTTACCTGCCGCTATGGTTGCACCGACGCCAGTGAGTTCACTTTTACATGCGGTGGCCGTAGTAAAGGCTGGTGTATTTACGGTATTAAAAGTTTGTATCTTTATTTTTGGCTTGGATTTATTAGCAGAATTGCCCTCGACTCAATTTTTACTGTATCTAGCCGGAGTCTCTGTGCTGCTTGCCTCTCTTATCGCTATGCGACAAGACAACTTGAAAGCAAGATTGGCATACTCAACAGTAAGCCAATTGGGCTACATAACAATAGGTGCCTTACTGGCTACATCGTCAGGTGTAATTGGTAGTTCTATGCATATCGCTATGCATGCTTTTGGTAAAATAACCCTGTTCTTCTGTGCAGGGGCTATTTTAGTAACTTTACATAAATCAAAGATAAGCGAAATGCGTGGTATTGGTCGCCAAATGCCGATAACAATGATCGCATTCTTTATTGCAAGTCTTAGCATTATTGGTGTTCCCCCTACTGGTGGCACATGGAGCAAATGGTATTTAATGATGGGCACAATAGAAACTGAACAATTTGTACTGATGGTCATTTTAATGTTGAGCTCTTTACTCAATATTGCTTATTTATTACCTATTCCTTTTCATGCCTTTTTCCCCAAGCTCATCTCTTTTAAAGCGGCTGATAAATTAAGTAGCACAACGAGTGCCATAGAAGAGAGATTACCTAGCTTTGAGATAAAAGAGGCTCCTTTACCTTCATTAATTGCCATTGTTGTCACTACGTTAGGTTGCTTAACGTTATTTATTTACCCTCAGCCATTATTTGATTTGGCTTCAGCTATTTTGACTGGTAGAGAATAATTCATGAAAAATGATAAAAAATATCTGTTTGATAACCCTAATAACGTCAAACGACTATTGCATATTCTTTACGCTTGCTGTGCATTATTGGTCGTTTTAGATTTAGTTATTCACCGCCATACCATGCACGAATGGGAGAAATTATGGTTCTTTTATCCAGTCTATGGTTTTATTGGCTGTGTAGTGCTGGTGATAGTTGCAACCTGGATGAGAACGTTCTTGATGCGTTCTGAGGAGTATTATGACAATCCCACCAACACGGATGTTGATAACGGCTCTTTGAAAAACGATACTTTAAATAAAAAAGGAGAACATCATGTGGATGATTGAAACCCCACCGTTTGTCCCCTTTTTTATTGGCGCATTAATTCTATCATTCACTCGCGGCATGCTGCGAAGTGCAATCATGGTAGCAATTCCTATTGTCAGTGCCATGCACTTAATGATGGTCCCTGAAGGAATCCATTTACAGTTTACATTTCTTGAATACCAATTAACGCCCTACCGCGTTGATAAGCTAAGCATAATGTTTGGCTATGTTTTTCATATCGCCGCGTTAATTGGCATCATTTATTCATTACACCTTCGCGATACTATGCAACAAGTGTCCGCAATGCTTTATGCTGGCAGTGCTTTAGGCGCAGTTTTTGCTGGTGATTTATTAACGTTATTTGTCTTCTGGGAGTTGCTAGCATTTACGTCAGTATTTCTTATTTGGGCGCGTAGAACGCAACGGTCCTATGATGCAGGCATGCGTTACCTTATTATTCAGGTGTTATCAGGTGTCATTCTTCTTGCTGGTACGCTTTTTTATGCCCATGAAAACAATACACTCGCCTTTGGTTATATCGGTTTAGATAGTGTCGCTGGCTGGCTTATTCTCATTGCTTTTGGTATTAAGTGTGCATTCCCTATCGCTCATAACTGGTTAACAGACGCATACCCTGAGGCGACAGTCACTGGCACTGTCTTTCTTAGTGCTTTTACCACCAAAGTTGCCGTTTATGCGTTGGCACGTGCCTTTCCTGGCGCTGAGATATTAGTCTATATTGGCGCGGCCATGACGTGTTTCCCTATCTTTTTTGCAGTTATTGAAAACGATTTACGTCGTGTGTTGGCCTATAGCCTAATCAACCAAGTAGGGTTTATGGTTGTAGGTATAGGTATTGGAACCGCACTTGCTATTAATGGCGCGGTATCCCATGCCTTTAATGATGTAATATTTAAAGGTTTGTTATTTATGTCTATGGGCGCCGTACTGCAGATGACTGGCCGAATAAACGGCTCTGATCTTGGAGGATTATATAAAAGCATGCCTAAAACCACGATACTTTGTATTGTTGGTGCAGCCTCTATTTCCGCCTTCCCGCTTTTTAGTGGCTTTGTCAGTAAATCAATGGTGATGTCTGCTGCACTTGAAGAAGGGTATGACTGGATCTGGTTAATGCTATTGTTTGCTTCTGCGGGTGTATTCCATCATGCAGGAATAAAGATCCCATACTTTGCGTTCTTTGCCCATGATTCAGGTTTAAAGGCAAATGATCCTCCTAATAATATGTTATTAGCAATGGCTATAGCTGCTACGCTGTGTATTGCTATTGGCATATATCCACAAGCTCTTTATTCATTGTTGCCTTATGACACGGGTTACAACCCCTATGATGCAACCCATGTGCTGGCACAAACGCAGTTACTATTCTTCTCAGCGCTAGCCTTTGTTTGGCTTAACCTTAAAGGCTTGTATCCACCTGAGTTACGTTCAACTAACTTAGACTTTGACTGGATTTATCGCCGTGCAATGCCAAATGTATTGCAACAACTATTTAGCGTTATTTGGCAAGTAGATCGTTCATTAAGGGATGCATTGAAGCTAAAACTTAATCTATATTTAAGTTATTTGTCTGGAAAGAACGATCGACTCAGCATTTTACTATCGCGAGACTACCCTTCTGGTAGCATGGCTATGTGGGTCGCTGTGGTGCTAGCTACATATTTATTTCTTAGCTTTATTCAATAAAATATAGTCTGATCTTCGGATGAGTGAATTTAAAAGGGATAAGGCTAATAAGAAAGCAACAATCTCAACGAACTTGGGTTCTTTGCTCTACAAAACGGTTTGATTGCTCAACCATAACATTCAACTATTAAAAATAAATGACCTGTATCTTAGTTAACTTTTAATATTGAGGAAGGATTATTAACCCCTTACAGAGTCTTTTTACAGTTCAAGTATTTCTTGTTATGGCAATGCCTAGTTCAGCTGCGCAATTATCGCTTAAAATTTGTCATGAAGAGAATGATTACCCTCCGTACATTCATCAGGAAGAAAATGTCACAAAAGGCATACTGGTCGATATTATTAAGATCGCAGTCAAAGAAATCAACGTATCAGTAGAGTTATATTCAAAGCCTTGGATACGTTGCCAACAAGACGTGATATCAGGTCAAGCCCATGCTTTATTTGCTATGGTTCAAACAGACGAGAGAAAGCAAGTATTTGCGTTCCCACCAGAGCATAAATTATCTAAATGGCATATGTGGTTAGCCCAATATCCAATTTTTACGATAAAAGGAACGTCATTTGTCGCAGCAGAATATCGACCCAATAAGGGAATTGGTGCACCACTTGGGTATGTTGTGTGGGACATACTTAAGAGTAAAAACTGGCTCAGCCCATATCAATATGAACCTATAGATGGTTTGAAGATGCTCGCAATCAATAAACTAGATGGGTACGTAGTTGAGCGTCAGATAGGACTTCATTTACTGGAAATTAATAATCTCACTTCAGAAGTTGAAGTGAGTGACGATTTACTTCTACAGTCCAAATGGTACCTTCCTTTCAATAAAAACGTTTATAAATCAGAAAAAGATTTAGTAGAAAATATTTGGCGTCAAATTGCAGTGCAAAGGCAAAAATTTGAAGGTTCAATAAGTCCCAAATAGTTCTCAAAAAAGAGCTATAGTGTGATAAAGAACAACCCTAGCAGCTTTAAACCGACTACATTATTTTGGTGTTAAGTTTTAGCTGATTGAGAGCAAGAGAACTTACCTTCCGCATTAAAAACGCTAACAAGATACAATAACACCAAAAACTAACCATAAGCTTTTCGGACTGCCCACCAAAGAGCTATAAGGACAGAGTGAAAACCACTAACTATATTTTTTGAAAAACTCGAGAACCAACCGGTTAAATAATTCAGGCTGTTCCCACTGAACAGCGTGTCCAGCTTCTGGAATTATGAAAGTTTGACTGTTAGGAATTTCTCTCGCTGCTGCTCGCATCATCGAAGGCGGTTGATATAAGTCAGCCCCACCAGCAACAAAAAAGCTAGGAATGTTAGCAGCTCGAATTTTTTCCCATGTAATTTTACTTTTCGCTTGTTGACCATACCTAACCCCATCACCTCTAGACTTTTTCTCCATTTCAATCCATTCATTTACCCCTTCAGGATGTGCCCAACGATAGGAAGGACCAAGCTCTTTAAACTCCGGCGGTAAATCACCAAAACTTTTAGGAAGAATAAAGTCTAATCGTTCATCGATATTTTTATCCCATAAGCCAAAGAGACTACAGACGATAGTCATACTCAGAAGCTTTTCGGGATAAGAAACCACATAATCAGAAACAGCAAAACCTCCCGCTGCCAGACCTAGAATGTGGAATTTATCTACACCTAAATGCTCAACTAAAGCATTAAGATCATCAGCATAATTGCCAGTGTCATTTTTTGAACCGGCTGGAGAGCCAAAATATCCGCGTCTTGAATATGCAATGGTTCTAAAGCCTGCTTTTGCAAAAGCAGGTTGTTGATAAGGCCAAGTTAATGCGCTACCTCGACCAGGATGTGAAAGTACAACTACAGGGCCTTCACCACCTGTATCCCAGTAATAAAGCCCGGCACCACCAGAGAGGGGCAATACACCTTCAGTTGCAGGAGCCTGCTTTGGATTTGGTACATATTTAGGCTCCACTTTACTAGAATTAACATCAGCTTTTGGTGTTTGTGCCTGAACACTACTTGTAATGCCACTCGTCGCGAGAATGGCTGCCACTGAGGTGGCTTTTTTTATTATATCTCTACGGCTATCGCTAATTTTCTCTACTTTTTTTTTCATCCTGCTTCCCTGAATAAAACAAAACCATATTTGTTAGTTAATAAAATTATTTATGAGTATTTATCGTGAAAATTAATAAGAGACTAATACACTCCAATAAATACCTCCCCTAATAGCAAGGAATAATTATTGGCTAAAATAATCGACGTTAGAACAAACAGTCAATTGTGATTTCTCCTGATTAATTTACGCGTTAATTGCAATACTTACACTAAACAATACAATAAAAACCAAAGAAATCAAAACCGTAACTCCAAACAGGTTCGAGGTGACAACTATACGGCTAACGCTCCTTTATGAGAGGAATTCATTGTTGGCTAAAACGATGGAGAGGCGAAACTAAGCAAGCTGGTAGCAGTTTCGCTTTAAATTATTGTTAAGTTATCAGCTGCACACCTACAGCCACAGCAGCAATTAACTGAAGAGCATAAGTAAAACCCGCCCCAATTCTTCTCGCTATAAATACACGATAGAGCATTCCATAGGCATGAATAAAGCGAGCTAAAGTAAAGCCAATGACCAATACAGAAAGTAAGGTTGTTGAAGCACCTAAGAAAGTAAGGGTGATAAGAACAATTGCAAAAATAGGCAATTGCTCTAATACATTACAATGAGCTCGAACTGCAGCCATTAAACATTTATTACCGCCATCTCCTAAGGATATTTTATACTTAATCCTAAGCCGAGAAACATTCATAGCAAGCACTAAAACCAATAGCGAATTAACCGATATCAGTACCGAAACCCAAAAATAATTATCCATATTGCAATCTCTCCGAGTAACTAAGGCTATGCTTGTTAGCTTGAACATTCGCCGTAGTTCATGTTACTTTTATGTAAAGAACCATTAATGATAGACTTTAAAGTATTAGGATCTAAATCTGTTAATTTTCTAATTCTTAAGCAGGTTTTTCCAGTTCGTTTTTTACCTAATTCATTAGAATATAAGGAAAGAACATCAGCCGACGCATAAAGCATTACACCTGCTGAACGTACAGATAACCCCATTAACATATAGCCGTCGTCACCAACACCATAACCAATAATTCCACTACTGTTTAGTTTTGTACTGTGATTATTTAAACAAGTCAAAATCAGCTCATGCAACTCTATAGCGGTGCTACGGTATTTATCTGCAACTTGGGATAAATGGTCGATAATTTCCACTCAAATTCTCCTGTCGATTCTGACTAACACACCAATAAGGGGATGATAATAGCTTGCTAGAATGTGTAGCAAAGCAGAACTGAGAAGCTGTAAATAGTCCCGCTTTAACAGCTATTTATCAAGCTTTTATGATAATTGTTTTACAGTTAACGTCTTGAGGTAATTGAATAGGCGGTTTTTAACCTGTGAAGTTAAGCCTAAACTAATTAAGAACGTTGAAAAGATAGAAATGAACATAATACTTTTAATTATTTTAGCGCCCGTAAGTAACCCTACAAGTATTAATAGACCAACATAACCTAAACCGATTAAACCTAAAAAAAGGCACATTCCCTTAATATCGTTATTCATAATTTTCCTTAATTGAATTTTTAACATAGCTTATTCTAACCTAAAGACATGAAAATACACTCATAATTGATGGTATGGCTGACGGCCACTTAAGCTAACAAAAATAGTTGGCTAAAATGAGAAGCGGAACTGAGTAAACGGTTAGCAGCCCCGCTTTAAATCCTTGCCATGTTTCTCTACTACTCAGAATGCACTTTTCCATTGTTCTGTATCTATAAACCAGCGTTCCTCATAGATTTTTTCACCCTCAAACTTGAACAAAACTGACAACTGAGAAGCAATAACTTTATTGGATTTCCATTCAACTATTGAAACAACTTCGTTTTCCCCTTCTATTTGCCTAAGCTCCGTGATTTCGAAGCCAGGAGGAAGGGTTGCTCCCAGACCATCTAACGCAGAACGAAACGCCTGTCGCCCCTCCAAAATGTCGGCTTGCCCGGGCATTATGAATCTCATACCCTCCATGTAATCTCTAACTAAGTTATCAAACTCTCCGGAGCCTACAGCTTCCCAACCACGTTGCACTATATCAGCTAATTTCATTGCTTACCCTCCTAGGTTAATTGCTACAAATTAACTATAGAAGGTATCTGAAAATAGTGGGGGGAGACGAATACATCCCCCAAAAAATATAGCCTGAAAAATAGCTTTCTAAAATGTGAAGCTGAACTGGAAACTGTTAACAATCCCGCGCTATTTGCTTTGACAGGTTTTATGTCACATTTATCTAAGGTTTATAAAATTTTGCTACAACAAAATGTTCGAGTTTAAGAAGTTGATCATCAGCAAGAGTTCTACCGACAGGGGTAAAATATGCGGAGTTGAGATCTTCCAAAGATTTATTTTCTTTTACTATAAAACCATGTTGAGAAAGCAGACTTTCTATCTCTTCTGCTGTATAGAATGATATCCAAGGCTCTCCCGCTTTAGCAGCTAAACCTTTTATTAATTCAGCTCGCTTCTCAGCTTTTGGGTAACCATTACCAAAGCAGTTCTCTGGATCTTTATCTAAAAGCTCATCAACGTAAGATATAAAAAATGTTGAGCTTGTGTTCTGAGTAAGTGCAGCCAGTTCCTTAATTGTTGAAGCAACGGCATCTTTAGTGATGTACTGCGATACCCCTTCAAGAGTAAAAACAGTAGACTTACTTTTATCGAAACCCGCAGCCAAAAGTTGTTCGGCTAGAGACTGGTGATTGAAATCAATGCTCACATAAGTGATGTTTTCTGAATTCGGTAGTTCTTGGGGTAGTTTAGAACGTTTTCTTTCCTGAACTTCTGGTTGATCAACTTCAAAGATTTTTAATGAAGACGGAAGTTCAAGCCGATATGCTCGCATGTCATATCCCGCACCCAGAATGACATATTGCTCAGCGCCAATAGCAACACTCTTTTTGACATGTTCATCAATAAAACGAGTACGGGAAATTAAATGCTCGTGCAAACCAGGCACAAACTTTTGTGTTAACCAGACGCTTAACTTATGCCCCATCAACTTGATCAAACCAGCACCTATTACAAACCTTTCTGCATAAGGATCATTTATGATACGTTTATCCGATTTAGCCAGTGTTTCAATCAAACGCTGTTTAGCCACACCTTGGGCTGTACCGTCTTTTCCAAAAATTGAATTCTTCATAGTATCCATTACCAAAAACTATTGACTAAAATAAGCAACGATGGAGCAAGTAAGCAAACGCTATTTTTTCTTTTAAGTGACTTGTTATGTGTCTGTTAGCGACCATACGGCAAATTCATTACCACTAGGCTCAATAAAGTGAAAACGACGCCCCCCTGGAAATGAAAAAATTGGTGTAGATATCTTTCCTCCTACACGCTCAACAACTGCCTGTGTACTTTCCAAGTCTTCACAGAGTAATACAAGTAATGCCGCGCCCTTACTTGCAACAGAGGTTAAATCAGACTTGTAGAACCCTCCACTTAAACCTTGATCATAAAAAGAAGAATAATCAGGTCCAAAATCTTCGAATGTCCAATCGAATGCATTTTCAAAAAACTGCTTTGTTGCAGAAATATCTATCGCTGGAAATTCAACATAATTCAATTTGAGATTTGACGGCATAACTTTAGGCCTCCTTGGCACATAACACCCACAATAATGGGTAAATAATCGTTGGTTAAAATGTTGAGAAACGAAACGCAGTCAACTGTTGCGTGTCACACTTGAACAACTTGTTTTAAGTCATTTTCACTTACTATAAAGCAATTTCCATTTTAAAATAAGGAACATCTTCTTTATAAAAACGTTCGCTAGATTTATACATATTAAAGCGCATATAGAAGTCTGAAGCAGTCTCTCTAGCATCACACCAAAAATACTCGGCATTTGTGCCTTTTAGAAAGCCAATTATATGCTGAAGCATTTTCGAACCAACTCCTTGATTTTGATACTGCTCATCTGTAGCAAATTTACGTAAACGAGCTTTATTGTGATGTAAGAATACTGAGGCTACGCAAACAAGCACATCATCAATATAAGCGCCAAAGTGTAACCCCTCGGGATCACCATCAACGAGGCAGAACTCGGAAGGTTTGTTTGGCCATAATACGCTATGGCGAAGTGGGATTGTTTGCTCCCATGAAATAGTTCGAATTTCCATATAAGTGTGCAGAGCCTCTAATTGCATATATCGCCGCCATAAGCGGCTAAGTAATCGTTGGCTAAAATATAAAGCGGAACCGAGCCAACTGCTATTTGTCCCGCTTAAACAACTTGCTCTATATTTACTCGAAAATAGGTCTAAAGAAACTGCGATCGTAACTTAAAATACACATTGTATCCTCCGCGTATTTGAATGCGCTTATACAGTCTTTATCTAAAAGTGATTTCTCTCGGTATTCTTCGTAAGCAGCTAAACTAGGAAATGAAAATAAAGCTAAAGCTTTGTTATTAGCCCCTTCTGAAGGAAGAAAATATCCATGGTGATTACCACCAAACTTATTTACTAATGGGATCCAAAGTTTAGCGTAATGCTCAAACTCTTTAGCTTTATATGGATCAATTACATAATTGAGATAACAAGTGACCAAGTGTACTACTCCTTATGAATGTGATTAACGTATAACACCCTATTAATGGACAAAACATAGTTAGCTAAAGTAAACGGCGAAGAAACAAAAACCAACAGTTTTGTGTGATTTCACCCGATAAACTAGCCTAAAACATTGAATTATTATTTTTAGGTTCCTTGGGAACAGGCTGCCCAACTCCCCAATGCTCAACAATTTTCCCCTCTTTCAATCGAAATATGTGGATACCGGCACCACCAAGGGATTCAGGCGTGTGTTTGACGTGCAGATGGAGCCAAACAAGATCACCTTCTGAAGCAGTTCGCTTAATAGACATTGAAAGTTCTGGGTACTTCTTATATCTGCTTGCAAACAAGCTTAATAACGCCTCTCGCCCACCTGCTATGTTCGGTGCATGCTCAATAAAATTTTCGCTATAACATTCGTTACGCAAAATATCTATCCGATGCGAAGGCTCGAGATCAGGTCGATTTTCGAGGATGTCCATACAATACAAAGCCTTCTTTAGGTTAGACTCCTCTATAGCAGCTGCTACGCTTTCTTTCGCATTAAGTTCACCGACTAAAGTAAGCGTGAAAATCCCAAAAAGTAATGTTTTAATAGATATTTTTCCAGTTATCATATATTTCCCTATATCAGCTGCAGTCAGAATGTACATGCATATTCTATTCACTACCAGCTTGTTCTAACACCCATTTAATAGAATTGACAACTAAATCTGGTTCATCTTTGTGGATATAATGGCTGCAAGTATCACAGGCTAAGGAATTTCTGAATAAAATGTGAAACAAAGTGGGACGATACTAACTGTTAGATGTATTAGTTTATTTACTTGTTAGGCTATAAATACGCTCAAAACCGGCTTGGCTAAAACCGCTCATTCTCTTATCACCGACTAATATAACAGGTACTCCTTTACCACCTAGCTTTTCAAATTGCATTTTGGCGATCCTACTTTTTTCTATGTTCATTTCAGTATAACGAATACCTTTATTCTTAAAGTATTTTTTAGCCTTCTCGCAGTATCCGCACCAACTAGTTGTGTAAATTATTACTTTTTTCCCAATATCTATTGCGGAATTGTCGTATGAAACACTTTCTATTGAATTGATTACCTTTATATCAATCTCTTGTACTTTTACTAGCGCTTCTGGTTTTCTATCCCCGAAGTGTACCTTTCCATTTTCATCTACCCACTTATATATCTCTTTCGCCTGTATAAGCGAATTCATGGAGAATAATATTATTGAAAATAGAACAAGGTATCTCATACGATTTTATGCCTATCACCCTATTAAGGAGCAAATAATAGTTGGTTCAAATTAGCGGTGTAGGAGCAAAACCAACTGTTATCTGCCCTTTGAAGTGACTTCTTAGTTTATTTAAAACCTAAACCCTAACTACATCAGGGCGAAGGGAATAAAAAATATATAAGACCTCACCTTTTTCTCTATCACCTATATCACTCATCGTTAACGCAGACATGACATCATCAACAGCAGCCATATATTCATGGTCACTAATATTCATGTGCTGGTGAGCTGTACGCATATCTTTCCCTTGATATATCTGAGGACCTCCGCTACCTGAAATAAAGAACTTAGCAACAGTTTCTTTTAATTGCGTCAGATCACTAGATGCAAATCTAGCTGATATACTGCTATTTTTTGAGTGCAAATCAACAACGTCGTTAGATATTTTACGAATTCCTTGCTCTCCACCTAATCGCTCAAAAAGTGTCTTATCCATGATTGTTCTCCCATAAATTAAGTCCCTTAAGGTTAGTTGAGGAAATACGTTATTTCAAAAGCTTGAATACTCCGTAAAGCTAACGCCCTGTTAAGCGTTTTTGTAATAGTTTGCCACAATGTAAAGGAAGCAGAGCCGAGCAAACAGTTAGCTTTATTAGAACACCATTGCATGGTCTACTAAAAATTTGCCATTTAGGTGCACCAATACAATTTCAGCAACATACTCGCCCTCAACTTTAGAGCAAGATTGTTTCCAGATAATTGCCGCAGAATCAGGACGCCTGAGTACCGCAATAGGTTCTCTTTTACCCCAAGTGCCTTTTTCCGATTGATACTTTTTGCAAACCCATTCCAAATGTTCTTTGGTAACGATAGCTTTTGCTCTATCAGTAAAATCTTGGACATGTCTGGAATGATCAATATCAGTAGATGCTTGCATCAAGTTATCCATAATTGGCGTTGCAATATCTAATATTTCATTTTCCGACATTCTTAGAAAATTCATCCCTACTCCTTGCCTTGATACGACTAATGACGCATTAAACGTAAAAATACTGTTGGCTAAATGTATTAGGAACTAAAAAACGCCAGCTGTAAGCTTTCAGTTTAATTGCCTTGTTTACATAATTTAACTACTTGTAGTAGCTGTTGCAGCAACAGTACCTGCAGCTACTGCCTGTTGAGCAGCAACTTGTCCTGTGATAACCGACACGGCCTGATTTTCACTGGCAATAATACAAGTACCATAGCCTAAGCCTTTTAAAGGGTTTTCCCAGATAATAGAACCATCAGAGGCTGTTAAGCAAAACAAGTGCCCCCCTGAGTATGCAAATACATTATCAGTTTCATAATAGACGTTAGTGATAGATGAGCTTTTAAGTTTCGTCTTCCAAAGCTGCTCGCCTGTTTTCTTACTCAGACAAACTACGTGATTATTTATACCTAAGAATAATTTATCCATAACACTCTCCCTAAATTGTTTTTGCATATAACGCCCTCATTAAAAGGGCTTTTTATTAGTTTGCTAGAATGTGCAGCGCAGCTAAATAGGGCAAACTGTAAAGGCCCTGATTTAACCGCTAGTTATGTGCCAGCGTAAAAATATCTAGGTAATAAACATACCAACAGATTTAACTTCGGAGTTGATGCTCTGAAGGTTTAACATCCCCAAATACTCACCGCCATCCGCATTGCTTAAATGTTTCCAAAGAATGGTAACAGCACCTTTTCTTTTTAGAATGCCGACAAACTCTTTTGAAGAACTAAGAGATGTTAGAACGGGTTGCTGCTCCCATTGTAGCTCTACATTTTTCTTAGCTTCTGTATCACGCTCATCTTCGGGCATATATTTTGAAAATAAGTCCCAATCTTTTTCATTGGCACCTTTTACAATATCATCCCAAATAGGCTCTGCTATTTTTAAAATTTCCGCATCAGACTTAGTTAATATATCCATTGAAACCTCCTTATTAATTTTAGTTAACGCAACAAGTGTAGTATGGCCTGCTTGTTATGTTTTGATAGTCACTATTCCTGACATGTAATCTACAACATTGCCCACAAGGATTACTCTATCTCCAATGACTTCGCATTGAACCACTCCAGTCCTTTGAGATAACTGCTTACCAACAAGCTTATTGCGGCTGAGTTTTTTAGCCCAGTATGGCGCTATTTCGCAATGAGCAGAGCCAGTTACAGGGTCTTCATTAACTCTTAATTTGGGAAAGAAGCAGCGGCTAACAAAGTCAACGTCTTCACCTGGTGCTGTCACAACAACTCCTCTTAAATCTAAGGTTTGAAGTTTTACGAAATCAGGGGAGAGAGACTTAACTTGAGCTTCATTATCAAGAACCACTATATAATCAAAATCGACAAGTGTTTTAGTTGGAGCAATGCCTAAGGCTGCTTGTAACTCCATAGGAGTGTCAATAGGTTCAACGTCACTAGCAGGAAAGCTCATACTATAGCCTGAACCTGACCTTCCAACTTCCAATGTTCCACTCTTTGTATAAAATAATATAGACTCTTTAACATAACCAAGGTGCTGAAATAGCACATGAGCAGCGGCCAAAGTTGCGTGACCACAAAGATCAACTTCATCTTCAGGTGTAAACCAACGTAAAGAGTAGCCATTATCTTCAGCTACAAAAAATGCCGTTTCAGATAAGTTATTTTCTTCTGCTATTTTTTGAAGAAGTTCATTTGAAAGCCACTCATTCAGTGGGCATACTGCGGCAGGATTGCCTTCAAATGTATTATCTGCAAAGGCATCAATCTGATATATTTTTATTTCCATTGCTCAAAACACTCCATATTTATCCGAAAAACATAACCCCCATTAAGAGGCAAATAGTAGCTGCTTAAAACAAGTAACTATGGGGAATCAGCCAATTTTTTTGTCCTGCTTTAATAACTTGCAATGTGAGTTTTACTCGTGGTATTTACGAATAATTGCCACCTTACCGTCTTCCATTTCGAGCACTTCCATCATAGTTCGGGTATAGGCTATAGCTTGTTTACTTTGAGGGTGAATGCCTTTTGCACTGTGCTTATATCTGATGGCAACAGCTGAGTTATTGAAAATGAATACATCAAGAAGCTCTGCACTATATTCAGTATGAACACCTAAATAAAATAACATGCCTTTACGCATAGCTTCTTTTCCATCGGGCAATCTAGAATCATCGGTATCCCATGGTAAATGTGAGTGTCCAATATCATCTGTAAGTAAGGAAAAGTAATTTTCTAAATCTATTTTAGTTGCATCAGGAGCCTGAGTTTCGACCATAGCTTTAAAATAAGTTTGCGCGAATATTTCTAGATCAACCTCTTTTGCTGAAGCTGATAAAGCAATAGTAAGTGATAAAATTAAAAGTAAACCTTTCATTGAAACTCCTTAGTAGATTATTCACATAACGCCGAAGTTAAGAGGGCAAAATATTGTTGATTAAAAGGTGAAACGAAGCAGCACCGAAAAACTGTAAAAACCCTGTTTAATTGCTCATCATGCGACTATTTAACCTATTTTTATTACATTTGGATGCTTATCAGATGAATATTCATGATATATATCATCGAGATAAACGCCAAGTTCTGTCGGCTCTAGATCAGATGGTATAACAACATCATAGACTCGAGCACGGATACCTGTATCTGATTCATTAAACAGTTGCCATTCTTCACCTTTTTTAAGTACGGACATCTGTTTTCCAAAGACATTAAACTTGATAATCACAACCGAAACCTCCTAGACACATAATACCCATTTAAGGGACAGAAAATAGTTTGCTAAAATGTATAGCAAAGCGAAACCGAGCAAACGATAAAAAGTTCCGTTTTAATGTCTTATTATCTATGTTTACAAATCCAGTCCTGAATCCGCATTTTTAAAAACTTTACCAAGCCCTCTAATGAACAAAGATATTGCTCTAAATGGAAGGTCTATAACCACTTCTAATATGTCATACCACGAACTTTCATCGTCATGTTTAGGCGGCCACAAATAATGCGAACAAACAAAACCAATAATACTGACAAATAACAATAACCAATCAAAGCTATAAATAAGCAAATCAACAATGAAGTATGAGCTGATTATAAAAATGGATATTGATAGAAATACTCGAAAATTACTCATAATCCCTTATACACATAACACCCCATTCCGGGGCTTTTTATTAATTTGCTAAATTTGTGAAACGAAGCGGAACCGAGAAAACAGTAAAAGTCCTGCTTTAATGACTGGTTAACCTGATTTTTGCAATGTTGCAGTAACAGCTCCTGCCCCCATTAACATTGAACCACTGATTTTATTAAATGCCTTCTGGAATTTTACTGATTTAACTTTACTACGTAAGTAACCAGAAAAAAATGAATAAAAAGAAGCGCTAAGTACAGAAACAGCCAAAAAGGATAAGCCCATCATAACCATTTGCGGTAAAGCAGCATTATTTGTATTTATAAATAGTGGAAAAAACGCAATAAAGAAAATAATCCCTTTGGGATTCAAAGCTGTAACAATTAAAGCTTCTTTAAATATTTTTCCGCTTTTTGTATGAGTTGTATCAAGCTCTTCCATAGTAGCTTTACTGAGCCATGCTTTGACTCCAAGATAAACTAAGTAACCTGCAGCAATCCATTTAAATGCACTAAACAATACTGCAGATGTTGCCAATAAAGCCCCTAATCCTGCAAAAGATATGCTCATTGCAATAATATCACCAGCAAGTACGCCCGTTACCAGAGGAATTACCGATTTTTTGCCGTGATTTAGGGATTGCCCCATAACAAGAAAAACCGTAGGTCCTGGAGTGAAACACAGCATCATTGATGCTAATACAAAGGAAATCCAAACTTCAATACTCATACATACTCCATGAAGGCTAACACCCAATTAATGGGGTAAGTAATGCTTGCTAAAATCTAGAGTGGAACAGAACCGAGCAAGCTTTACGTATCCCTGTTTATTAGCTTTTACTGCTCGCTAGCATGATTACTCCCAACCAAGTAAACCATACAATTTGGCTTACACCAAAAATTTCTGTAAGCACTTCAGCAGGATAAACAGTAAGAATGCCAACAATGCCAACGAAAATCCCAAAGTAGTTAAGCCTTTTAGAAAGCTCATTACCTTTTAAAGCAGCAAAACTTAACAATAGAACCCAAAGTCCCCCAACAACTTCGTTTCCACCACCTAAACCTTCAACGACTGAGTAAATAGCCCGCCAGACTACCATAGCTTGTTCAGGATCTTTAGTTGAGAGCTGCAAAACAGAAGATAAACCTATATTTGCAATCATCCCACTAGCGATGACTAAGCCCACCCAAACAACACCAAATATAGAGGCGATTTGTGAAAGGATTGGGGTATTGATTTTCAAACGCTCATTAATCGCCAGCACTAGTACAGCCAACAAAATCCCAAAGAGTACGTACATAATGAGATTTACGATGGACAGTATTACCTGATTTTCAGCTAGAAAAACAAACTTTTGTACAGAATCAGCATCGGTAGGGAAGTTCCAGAACGCACCAAAGAAGACAAAGGCTGATACGTAAATAATGGCTTCAAAAATAGCGGAAATCCCCCCTATTTTTTGTAATTGATTCAAAATATAAACTCCTTATTTTTTGTACTATTGAGTAACTTGTTATACAAAAATTACAGTTGGCTTGCGAACCCATTTAAAAAATTATCTATATCTGTTCTATATTTTTTAACTAAGTTTGAGCCTGTATAAGTTAAATATTGAGTAGAACCTGATGAGTCTGAAAAGTAATAACCTAAATAAGTGAATTTTATACTTTGAATTGTTCCTTCCATTTCCATATATATAACCTTACGCTCATTGACCATACGATATTCTTTTTTTATAACTTTAATATCTGGAGCTGCACCTTTAGCCTTCTCAAAAGCAAGATTAGCTAAATCTTCAAGTTTAATTTCTATCTGCTCAGAAATCACCATTCCATATAAGTCACTTCCTTTAGCATTAAAAGTATACTCAGCTGAATCATGTCCATTTTCATTTTTTTTAAAAGCCCACTTTTTAGGATCTATCCAAAAAGCGGTATTAGTATTTCCGCTTTTAAGCATGAACTTGGAGTCAGCATGTTTAGAAAAAATTAATGGATTGGTATCCAAGTTAATTTCAGCTTCAGCTTTTCCATTTTCATAAACCCAAGTGCCATCGTCATTTAAAACAACAACATCACCTTCATCCGTGATCGCTTTTTTACTTGCTACTGCATTAAATGTAAAAAAGCATAAAGCTAAAATCGTATATAATTTCATTACTATCCTCTATTTTTGTATAACGCCCACCATAACGGGCAAATAATTATTGGCTAAAATGTGAAACGAAATGGACAAAGACAGCTGTTGCGTGTTCTTGCTTATTTACTTGTTAGTGACAAAACTCACCTAATGCTTTGATTGCTGACTCAGCCTTATCCGCTTGGACAAATATATGATCGTGATAATATGCCGCAATCACATTGGCACTGATACCTTTTTCAGCAAGTTTAGTTGAAACAGCGGCAGTTAAACCAACAGCATTGAGACTAGAGTGAACAGTCAGTGTGATACCCTTAAACACTGACTCAAATGGTAGCTTGTTAGCTAAAGCTAATTTTTTAGAAATAACTAAAGTTAACCCTTCTTCTTCGTGAAAAGATGCTAGTGGAGATAGTTTATCAAATTCCCTGTATTCGCCTTGCACTGAGCAAAAAACATATTCATCAGGCATTAACTTGGGTGACATAGATGTTAACAATTTACTTAAATTACTTTCACCAACCACTAAACTCTCCTTTGTCGCTAACGCCACAATAAACGGCTTTTAATAGTTGGCTAAAATTAGCGAGACAAGAACGGGAGCCAACTTTTTTGTACTTATTAATTAGCTTGTTATAACGCTTAAACTAATATACTTGAGTTAGCTTACGGTTTGTTCCAAATAAACTCCAGCCTTTAGTACCAACTAAGTAAGTATTTTTAGGCTCTAATTGATTAAATAGAGCCTCACTTGTAGTAAAAGATTCAGCTTTGCTTTTTATAGTAAACATAAGTGCTTCCACACACCCGTGCTCAGTACAATGCTCAACCCACTCAGAATCTTTTGAGACGACATAGACCTCGATTGTATCGATGCTGTAGCGATAAGATTGAAAGAAACTAATACTGATTATAATGAGCACAGGAAAGAAAACTTTGAATATTTTCGATAGCCTTTTAGAATTTTCCGTGTGAATACAGTCCATTGTTCAACCTATATTTAAATTAGTGCAACTATCTGAAAATCGATATGACGCCACTTTAAGCGGCAATAAAGTTGCTGGCTAGAATCAGCGACATAAGAGCAAAATCCAACTGGATTTTGATCCTTGTTTACAACTTATTATACGGGGAATACCACAGTACCAATACTGCTTGCAAAACCACTAACCTTTACATTGGTTACTGTCGAATTATCAGATTCAATAGAGGCTGTGATTACAGATGCACAATTCATAGCCCTACCTTGTTCAAAAACAAAATCAGCACCTAAAGCTAAGTGCTCGGTAAGATAACATGCTAAAGCACCACTAGAACTTCCTGTTGCTGATTCTTCTGAGATACCAAACAATGGAGCAAAGTTACGACAGCTTGCTGTAAACTCACTTTCAGGTTCACAAAGCTCAAAAACATGAAAACCCACAACTTTATGTTTTTTGCAGAAGTCTGCTATTAGTTCATCATCGGGCTCTATTACATCTAAATACCCGTTAGGAACAGGAATAATCACATCAGGTAGTCCTGTTGAAATAACTTCAATAGGTAACTTCGTGCTTTCTAGTATGTTACTTTCTATGCCAATAACATTTGAAATGTCTTCGTATGAGAAACAATCTGTTTTTTGAGGTAATTGCTGCTCCATAACTACCTTACCATTTGACTCAATGCTCACTGACAGCATTCCAGCTTTTGTGCGTTGAACATAAGAGCCGGGGGTAAGAATGCCCTTTTGGAACATTGTGGAAAAAGTAGCCAAGGTAGCGTGACCACAAAAATCAACTTCTCCTGAAGTAGTAAAGAAGGAGACTTCGTAATCAGCTTCGTCATCGCTGGAAACAAAAGCCGTTTCTGAATATCCTACAGCTTGTGCAATTTTTAATTTTTGTGCATCCGAAAGTTGATTAGCATTAAAGACAACACCAGCTGGATTTCCGCCTTTGCCATTTACTGTAAATGAGCTGACCAAATTAACTTCGATATCTACCAACACCTTCTTCCTCGTATAACGCCTAAAGCACAGGCTAAGTAATGGCTTGCTAAAATTGTGTAACGAAGCGGAGCTAGCCAAATGTTATTTACCCGCTTTAACAGCTTGTAAGTTTTAATTCTCACTATTAGTTTTGTTTGCATATTTTCCAAAGGCTTTACCTGTTGTTGCCCAAACCATTACTCCTCCCCATGCAATAAGAGAAAAACCCGCGGGAATACAGGCAAGTAATATATATTTAAAATGCTTTCTATTAAAAACTAAGGCAAGCATCGCAGGAAGAAACCAGAGGATAAATACCCCAGTTAATATGAGGCCTATAAATGCGTAATTGTCACTTGCCATAATACTATCGATATATTCCATGTTTATTCGCCCTTAAAATTAACTACTTGGTTTTATGAATTTGACAACCATATCGGTTGTCAAAATAAGTAGTCTTAAATCTAGGGAATTTATTACAGAATCAACTAATATATTTTAGGGATGCTGACTTGGATAATACAGAACGCCCTATATCAGTAAGTAAAAATTGGCGACGCAGGAGCAAAAATCAACGGTTATATGCCCCTATTCATCACTAAAGACTTATTAATGAATGTGTACTTAGTTACTTTTAACTTAAATTTAAAAACTTAACTTAGTGGGCCGCTGCGACTCCGTCTCTTCTGGAATCAGAACCGGCAATATAGCCTTTTTCCAATTTCATCACTGCCTGACCACCACCGAACACTAAACCTCTGTTATTTCCAAGGAAAATGCTATGTGCGGTTGCCATAAATGGGTTTTGAGGTGAATGCCCCATTGACATCAATTCGTCTACAATACTCTTGGGAATTTCGTTCTCGAAACTCACGTTGTTTTCTTCCCAATGTCTAAAACGAGGCGCATCGATGGCTTCTTGTACGTCCATGTCAAATAGCACAATATTTAGTAGTACTTGTACATGTGCTTGAGGCTGTTGTGGGCCACCAACAATACCATAACTTAACCAAGGTTTTTGCTGTCCTTGCTCATTAACTTTTGTAACAAAAGCAGGAATAATGGTGTGAAATGGACGCCTTCCAGGTGCAACGGTATTGGCTCTATTCGGTTGCATAGACAAACCCACACCTCTATTTTGTAACGCAAAACCAGTACCGGGAACCACGATACCTGAGCCAAATGAACCGGCCAAGCTGTTTATAAAAGACACCATATTACCTTCGCTATCAGCAACACTTAAGTAAGTTGTTTCACTTGTGGTTAAGGAGCTTTCAGGATCGGCTCTTTTCATCGCATCTTGTGCATTAATTTGCGCTCTGCGCTTAATAATAGTTTCATCTGATAGTAATTGTTGTGGGGTCACCTGCAT
>Ga0209395_1002886_pt1 | contig 21891 bp, 26 predicted proteins | sample GOMGulsemesocosm_3_FD_184635 | JGI IMG/M metagenome (GOLD analysis project Ga0209395, IMG submission 184635) | Methane-oxidizing microbial communities from mesocosms in the Gulf of Mexico - GOM9D Gulf of Mexico (SPAdes) (version 2) | ecosystem: Environmental > Aquatic > Marine > Cold seeps... | reverse complement strand
CAAGTAGCTATGCATAAACACCTCAGTAAGCTAGTTGGTCTGTTACAGCCTTTAGAGCAAGAGCGTTCAGAATTTTTTAAACTGCAATAATTCACCTTCACCCTCTAGAAGTAGTTTATTTCAGGCGTACCTTCCCTAGCTCATACAAACAAATAAGAATAACACAGGAAAGTTCCATGAAAGTATCAGATATACGCTACCTGAATAACAGAACAAAAACGCCGGTTCCCATGACAAGCATGGGATTTGGAGGGGCACCTTTAGGTAACCTTTTTCGTAAGATAGAGGAGTCTGATGCTCAATTAGCACTTCAAGTGGCTTATGATGCGGGGATTCGATATTTCGACACCGCGCCCCAATACGGACTTGGGCGCTCTGAGCAGCGCTTTGCCAAAGCAATTAAAAAACTTGGTCGTGAATCCATTCAACTTTCGACCAAAATAGGCCGTTTACTCTTAGATTGTGAACCTCATGAGGTAACACCTGAATCTTTTGTTGATGTACCTCAAAAGCGAATAGTCTTCGATTACACTTATGATGGAGTAATGCGCAGTTACGAGGCGAGCAAAGAGCGGCTTGGAATCAATAATGCTGACATTTTATTTATTCATGATGTCTGCTCTTTCAGCCAAGGGTCTCAGGCAGCGAGTGATGAAAAAGTACGCGAGTTGTTTGATTTTGGTGGCTATCGAGCACTCTCTGAACTTCGAGATAGTGGTGAAATAGCCGCCATTGGCGCTGGAGTTAACGAGTGGCAAGTGTGCGAGAAGTTGCTCGGCCTTGCTGACTTTGATTGTTTCCTATTAGCTGGGCGCTATACGTTACTAGAACAAGAGGCATTAGAGAGCTTTTTACCGCTATGCGAGCGCCGAGACGTAGGCATCATTCTTGGTGGTCCTTACAATTCTGGAATTTTAGCGACGGGCGCCATTGAAGGAGCCAAGTATAATTATGCACCTGCCCCCGTTCATATCCTTGAGAAAGTCCGAAAAATAGAGGCTGTTTGCGCGGCTCATAATGTCAGCCTTATAGCGACAGCTCTGCAATTCGTATTAGGTCATCCGGCCGTTAAAACAGTCATCCCTGGTGCTGCAAGTGCTGCTGAAGTGCAAGCTAATGTCGCGTTGTTTCAAGTTTCAATTCCAGCAAGTTTGTGGTCGGATTTACGCTCACAAGGGTTAATTCATGCTGATGCTCCTCTTCCTAGCAGAGACTCCTCTCCTATTATGGCTGGTACAGCCTAATGCTCTACAATATTAATCCCATTTTATCTCCACGCCTTCTCTATGTGCTTCGCGCCATGGGCCACGGCGATGAAATTGCTATTGTTGATGCTAATTTCCCTGCACATAGCATTAGTAAAGAGTGTATTCGGTTAGATGGATTGAGTGCCACACAAGTGGCTAGTGCCATTCTGAGTTTGATGCCTCTGGATAATTTCGTTGAAAATCCAGCTCATACCATGCAAGTTGTCAACGAAAGTACATCCCCTCCTATCATCGAAGAGTTTCAGGCGCTGATTAACGAGGAAGCCGATCATCCAGCACCTCTAAATGCATTAGAGCGCTTTGCATTTTACGAAAGATCTCATAATGCTTTTGCTGTTGTTCAAACAGGAGAACGCAGGCTCTATGGCAATTTGATTCTAAAAAAAGGGGTTATAACGCCATGACCCAAGCATCGCATCTTATTGATGCCCACCAACACTTTTGGTCGCTTGAACGAGCGGATTATGGTTGGCTAACAGCGGATTTAGGGCCTATTTATCGAGATTTCCTGCCACAGGACCTTATGCCGATGCTCAAGAAACGGGGTATTACTGGGACTATTTTGGTACAGGCCGCACCAAGCATAGCAGAAACACATTTTATGCTCTCGCTCACACAAGAACATAGCTTTATCAAAGGAGTGGTCGGTTGGATTGATTTTGAAGCAGAAAATAGTGCACAACTGATTTCAACGATGGCTGAAAATTCAAAATTGGTCGGCTTACGGCCAATGATACAAGACATCCAAGATCCAAACTGGATGTTACAAGCTAGTTTAACGCCATCTTTCGAAGCCTTAATTGCTGCTGATCTGACGTTCGACGCATTGGTACTCCCTTTGCATTTGGAAAACTTACACACGCTTTTGGCTCGTCACCCTCTGATGCGAACGGTGATTGACCATAGTGCAAAACCGGCTATCCGGGATCATTCTTTTGACAATTGGGCGCAAAATATGACTCAGCTTGCACACAGCACTCAGGCATTTTGCAAGCTGTCAGGCTTAGTCACAGAGGCCGCAAAGGATTGGAAATGGGAAGATTTACGCCCTTATACGGATCATTTATTGTCAACCTTCGGTCCCGACCGACTCATCTGGGGTAGTGATTGGCCTGTTTGTACGTTAGCAGCCAGTTATGAAGATTGGTGTGAGGCTATTGATAATTTGCTAGCAGGAGTAAGCCACAAAAATAAAAATGCCATTTTAGGCGAAAATGCACTGCGCGCGTACCAAATACAACTTTAACCTAAGGATTGACATTTATGCCCCACATTATTTCTCCTTCATTGAACCCAGTAGGCTTATGGCTTGGCCGAGTAGAGCGTGCTGACCTCGGACCATCGATTGTCACTTTGCGTGAAGGGCAATTGATTGACATCACTACAAAAGAGGCACCAACGGTGCGCGACATTCTCGAAATGGAGGATGCTTGTGAGTACGTATCATCCGTCTACGGAGAGGTTATTGGCTCTATTGATGACTTGCCAGAGAGTGTCAGATGGCTTGCCCCCTGCGATTTTCAAGCGGTTAAAGCCTGCGGGGTTACATTCGCAGGATCCATGGTTGAACGAGTCATTGAAGAGCAAGCAGGCGGCGACCCCAATAAAGCTGGAGAAATACGAAAGCGTGTTGTCGATAAGATAGGCGATAGTCTATCCACTATTATTCCAGGCTCTCCAGAATCTGAAGCGGTAAAGAAGGCATTGATAAGCGAAGGTTTATGGTCTCAATACCTTGAGGTTGGGATAGGCCCAGATGCAGAAGTGTTCTCTAAAGCGCAAGTTTTGTCTGCTGTTGGATTTGGTGACGAAGTCGGTCTGCACCCTATGTCAAACTGGAATAATCCTGAGCCAGAAGTTGTTCTAGCCGTTAATTCTAAAGGGGTAATCCAAGGTGCTACTTTGGGGAATGACGTCAACTTACGTGACGTTGAAGGGCGCTCTGCTCTATTGCTATCAAAAGCCAAGGATAATAATGCCTCTTGTGCTATCGGGCCTATGATCCGATTATTTGATGATGGCTTTAATCTTGATCATATACGTCAGTGTGAACTCAATTTATCGGTGACTGGCGAAGATGGATTTGAGCTATCGGGAACAAGTTCAATGAGTCAAATAAGTAGAGATCCTGAGGATCTTGTCCATCAGACTATGGGCCCACACCACCAATATCCCGATGGAATTATGTTGTTCCTCGGCACCCTCTTTGCTCCTACTCAAGATCGTGACGTTCAAGGAGAAGGCTTTACTCACAAACTGGGGGATGTAGTCACAATTTCTTGTCCCGAGTTAGGAGAACTAACCAACGTGGTACGTCTATCAACCGATTGCACCCCATGGACGTTCGGCGCCGTAGCCCTAATGCGGAACCTTGCGAGTCGTCACCTTCTTTAACCGTCAATACGTATTAACTGAATTTATTACTGACTAAAAGGCCTTAAAAAATGAATGATAGCCAAATACTGAATCAAAAAACAATACTCATTACAGCTGCCGGGCAAGGAATTGGCTTGGCTACCGCAAAGGCCTTTGCTGCTGAAGGTGCACGAGTGATTGCCACTGATATAAATGAAGAGTCACTGCAGGTACTCAACTGTATCGATAACATAGAAGCTCGTTTTATGGATGTGACGGATGCTGATAATGTATTGAAGACACTTGCAGGATTGGAGTCCATTGATGTCTTATTTAACTGCGCCGGTGTCGTACATTCGGGCTCAATTTTAGAGTGCAGTGAAGAAGATTGGGATTTTGCTTTCTCATTAAATTGCAAAGCTATGTTTAGATTGTGCAAAGCAGTGTTGCCTCTAATGCTCAACAATGGCGGGGGCTCTATTATTAACATGTCATCTGTAGCCTCTTCTGTAAAAGGCGCACCCAATCGTTTTGCCTATGGCACATCAAAAGCAGCAGTGATTGGGTTAACCAAATCAATAGCAGCGGATTTTGTCACCCAGGGAATCCGTTGTAACGCCATTTGCCCTGGCACTATTGATAGCCCCTCACTTCACCAAAGACTAGAAGAGACAGGAAACTATCAACAAGCACTACAAGATTTTATTGCTCGTCAGCCAATGGGGCGCATAGGCTTAGCCCAAGAGGTTGCAGATCTTGCGGTGTATTTAGCCAGTGATCGCAGTGCTTTTACGACAGGCCAATGCCATATTATTGATGGTGGTTGGACTACTTAGTGCCCATCCAGAACGATGAGTTACTGCGACTGTCCCACTCATTCAATCTGAACATCACTAGATATAGTTATTTGGAACAACCAAACGCTCATATCTAGTGCTGATCATCTCGAACAATTGGATCAGCCTAGATACACTCCCGTTTCTGGACGAACACTACTTAACATTGAGGATAGAAATAACATGAAGTTAGCTAGAATTGGCCAAAAAGGTCAAGAAACACCCGTATTAATAGATGACCAAGGGCAAGCACGCGACATATCTAAGTACGTTGATGATATCGATGGAACGACCATTGGCGATGCTGCTATTAGTCAATTGGCTGCGCTAGATATTAGCGCTCTACCTATCATTCCTATCGATCGTTATGCCCCTTGTGTGGGTGGAGTAGGAAAGTTTATTTGCATTGGTCTTAATTATTCTGATCACGCTCAGGAATCAGGAATGGCGGTACCAAGTGAACCGGTCATTTTTTGCAAAGCAACCTCTGCAATTTGTGGCGCCAATGATGATATTGAGTTACCACGTGGCTCTATAGCAACTGACTGGGAGGTTGAGTTGGGTGTGATTATCTCAAAAGAGGCGAAATACATCAATGCTGAGGATGCACAAGATTACGTTGCAGGTTATTGTGTGATCAATGATCTCTCTGAAAGGGATTATCAAATTAAACGTGAAGGACAGTGGGTCAAAGGTAAATCTGCGGATACATTTGGGCCTATTGGACCTTGGTTGGTCACTAGGGATGAAGTCTCAGATCCTCAGATGCTGGCCATGTATTTGGACGTAAATGGCGAACGTCGCCAGAACGGCTCAACCAAAACAATGGTGTTCAATATCAATCATATAGTAGCATATTTATCTCAATTCATGAGTCTACAGCCAGGAGATATCATCTCTACAGGTACCCCCCCTGGTGTGGGGATGGGGATAAAACCTGAAGCTATATATTTAAAAGCAGGGGATACAATGAACTTAGGTATTCAAGGTTTAGGTGAACAAAATCAACGGGTAGTACAAGGGTAGACAAGAACTTCAGAGGTTGTTCCGGTCAGTTCCAGCCGGACAATCTCCTCAAAGTTATTTAATTTTTAGCAGCGGTAGAGTAAGGACACAAATACTCATCAATGCTTACTTTTATCGGTAAACCATTGCTCCAAATATTCTATACATTGTACTAATTTAGTCGGCACAAAATATCGTACCGGGTATAGCGCATATAGCGTTAACATAGGTTTTTTGGAATCCGCTAATACTTCTACCACTTCTCCATTATCTATTGCCTGCTGACAAACAAAATCAGGGATAAAACCTAAACCCAAGCCTTGCTTAATCGACTCCATCATAAACATAGTATTATTCACGCGTAAATTGCCAGACACCATTACACCGTCTTCGATTGGCCAGATGTTTTTCCCTTGGAAGTAGCTGTAAATAAAGCAATTATGATCTTTAAGGTCTTTGGGCAGTATTATTGCGCTGTGTTGTTCAAGGTAGCGAGGTGATGCGCACACTTTATAAGTAAAGCGGGTCAGCGGCCTACCCACATAGTTCGAATCTATAGGTCTACTTGACGCTCTAAAACCTAAATCAAAACCTTGCTCTACCAAATCAACACTTTCATCTCCTAAATGAATATCTAGTTCAATTTCAGGGTTATCGCGCATAAAATCGGCAAATAAACACGACAAGTCAGTAATACCCAGTGCCATCGGCGCATTTATTTTAAGCTTGCCTCGCAGATTCTGTTGTAAATCTTGCACAAAACTATCGGCATCATCTAGTTTTGACAGTATTTCTCGGGCGCGCTGCAAGTAACCTTCACCCACATGAGTTAGCTGTACGTTACGGGTAGAGCGGTGCAACAAACGCGCTCCTAAGTCAGCCTCAAGCCGACCTATTTCCTTACTAATCATTGATTTGGAAGAATTCACCTGCTCAGCTACCCGAGTAAAACTACCTAAATCTGCCAACCGTACAAACAGCTGAATAGCCCGCAATTTATCCATTCACTCGCCTTTTTAATCTCGATACCACTCTCATACGACCTAGCTCCATTATTACATTGCCAATGACACACTCGTAATTGTTCTCAATTTGAAAACAGTATATGCACATTATACGTATATATGAAAACAAACTAAAAACTTACTATCCTTTCATCGCATTGAGACAGGGATAAATCACTGACCAGCGAAATTGCAAATTCAAGTTATTTAAACCGTAGGAGAACACTATGTACACACTTTATTATTCACAAGGCGCCTGTTCTGTAGCGACTCAAGTTGTACTACATGAGTTACAGCAAGAAGTTAACATCATCGATGTACAGCAGATGGATAACTTTAAAAAAACAAACCCAGTAGGTGCTGTCCCAACCTTGATTGATGGCGAGCAAACGCTCACGGAAGGCGCTGCAATTATGCTGCATATTCTAAGTAAGCATAAAAACTCACTTTTTCCCAAAGAAGAAGGCCCACGTCAAAAAGCAATTGAAGATATTATGTTTGCCAATGCCACTATGCACCCAGCGTACGGCAGGTTATTTTTCTTGAGCCAAAACGTCAGTGATGAACAACTAAAGCAAGAGGTTTTAGACAGCGCAGCGCAAAGTATTAACCAGTTATGGGAAGTCGTTGAAAACCAGTTAACAAACAAAAACTTTCTGGGCGGAGATAGTCCTTCAGCAGCAGATATCATGCTCGCTGTTTACTCTCGTTGGGGGGCATATTTCCCAGTCGAGATAGCCTTTGGCGAAAAAACGACACAAATGCTAGATGCCGTGCAAGCCATGCCTAGCTTTAAAAAGGCAGATGAAGCAGAGCAGGCAGTGTCATCCAAGAAAGACACCAGCATTTAATCGCTTATTAGTAAGGCATAAACATTTTTGTCTATGCCTTCTTAGTTATTTACCAGACGATTGGGAGTAAACATGAAAAGCATGCCAAAAGAGACCAGTGACTTCAGCCGTATCTCTGCCATTTTGCAAAACTATTTCGATGGTCTGCATCACGGGGATGTCGATAAGTTAGCAGCACAATTTCACCCTGATGCATGGCTCAAAGCACCCGGTACGAGACGTTCATTAAATCAATGGTTAACGGACGTTTCCAGTCGCCCAGTACCAGCCGCACTAAACAAGCCTTATGCATTTGAAATATTGTCCATCGATGTAATACAAGACCAAGCGATGGCGAAAATTAAATGTCCCTTGTTTGAGTTTAATTATGTCGACTTTTTAGGGCTTCTTAAAGAACAGGGTCAGTGGCGAATTGTCACTAAAATGTATACCGATATAGGGGCTAAACAATAATGACTGCTTTGCCTACAAATGTATTAAAGATTGAAATGGTACACGACATCGTTTGCTCATGGTGCCCTATTGGATACAACAACATGAAAACGGCCATCGCTAAGCTAAACATTGAGGTAGATTTTCGTTTCCTACCTTTTGAGCTTAATCGAGAGATGAATGAAAGTGGCGAATCGATAGCCGGCTACTTTCTGCGTCAATTTGGCTGGGATGAGCACAAACTAATGGAGTATCAAAAATTTTTGGTGGCCACCGCTGCTCATTCCAGTGTCAGCATTGATTTTTCGAAGCGCAAGTTTTACTACAACACCCGATATGCACATTTATTAATGCATTGGGCGGAAGGTTTCAATAAACAAACGACGTTGAACGAACGCTTAATTATCGGTTATTTTAACGACGGTGAGAACATTAGTGACTTAACCCTATTATTAAATATTGCCGAAGAAATCGGCTTAGATAGGAAAGAAACCAAAGCTGCACTAACGTCAACGCAGTTAAACCAGCAATTAGATGACAAAGTTGCACGCTATAATGCTTTTGATATCCGTAGCATTCCCGCATTTATCATCAACGAAACTGAGCTTATTTCCGGTTCCAACTCAGTAGAGTTTTTTGAAAAAACGTTAATGCAGTTGATTGATGAACCGACTAATACATTGAAACTAGCCCTATAATATTTAACTTAAGGAATAAAATCATGCCATATATTAATGTAAAGATTACCGATGAAGGTGTCACTAATGAACAAAAGAAAGCCATCATCAAAGGCTGTACTCAATTAATGGTCGATGTATTAGATAAAAATCCGGCCACTACTTTTGTGGTCATAGATGAAGTTAATACCGATAACTGGGGTATCGGCTTCGATCAAGTGACCCAGCTGCGTAAACAAGCGAGCAGCTAATGAGATATTTAAGATGCTGTAATAGCATCTTAAATTACATCTTTCATGCACTATTAATGGGTATCGAAGGTGCAGCTTGCTGTTGGCAGGATACAATCAGGTCGTCAAGCGAGTCGCCTGGCTGGCAATAGCTCGTAATGCTGATTCATCATAAGTCCCACGGCCCAATACGCGAATAGCCACAACGAGTGAAAGTAACGCCTTGGCGGTTGCAGATTGGTCGAGGGTTAATGGCATTTCCCCTCGGGCTTGAGAGACTTCAATGCCGCGCCGAAAGAAAGCTTCAAATTCCGTATAACCTTGAATCACAATGTTTTTTATCTCATCGTTATGAGCCGAGAACTCAAGAGATGTATTCACTAAGAAACAGCCTTTTTTTTGATTATCAACTTGTGCTTGCTGAACCAAAGTGTCGAACAAGGTTTCAAAAGCTTGCCTTGGGTTATCAAGGTTTTCTAATTCGGCAAGAAAAGCTTTGCGTGTTTCCACATCATACTTACGCAATGACTGAACAAAGAGTTGTCGCTTGCCGCCAAAGGCATTGTACAGACTGCCACGATTGACCCCTGTGCCTTCAATTAGATCTGCAATTGAGGTTGCCTCATATCCCTTCTCCCAAAAAATCTTCATCGCATTCTCAATGGCGCTTTGCTCATCAAACGATTTTTCCCAAGGCATGCTAACTCCACATTCGAATATATTAATCACTATCGTATTAGTTAATACTGATCAATACAAACTTTTTCACTCTCTACATTAATGTCAGGGGTCTTCCTTTATAGCCATTTCACGCTTAGCAACCCTAAATATTGACCATTTTGGTGGTCACTCCAGCAATGATTGGAATATTTTTTTAGAAACAGTGTTGACCGATCGTTTTAAACAATTTATATTGCAAACCAATCGGTACAAACAATCCACAACTTAACATGCGGAGATAAACATCATGACTCAATTTAATTTGCACACTGTAGAGACTGCCCCAGTTAAAAGTAAACCTTTACTAGAAGGGGCCAAGAAAGCTTACGGCTTCATACCTAATTTATACGCTGGACAATCCGAAGCACCCGCCTTATTAGAGGGATACTTGTCTCTGGCAAAAACGTTTGATAAAACGGCTCTGTCTGCAACTGAACGTCAAGTCATTCTGATCGCTAATAACCGCTTAAACGGTTGTAATTATTGCGTAGCGGCGCACACTACAATTGCAAGGGGGGCAGGAGTTCCTACCGATGTCTTAGAAGCTTTACGTAATGGCACCAAGATTGCAGACCCTAAGCTTGAGGCATTGCATCAGTTCGCAGTACGTATCAACGAATCACGTGGATGGGTGGATCAAAGTGATTTAGATGCATTGTTTGCGGTCGGATACACTCAGCAAACAGCGCTAGAAGTGATTGTCGGGACAGCGCTTAAAGTGATGTCTACCTATACAAACCACTTGTTAAATACGCCTCTTGATGACGCTTTTAAGTCAGATGCTTGGGAAGCGCCAGATGCACAAGCATAGAACACCTAAAACCTAACCAGCTATACTCTTAATTGTTGAATATAGCTGGCTTACAAGAGAATTTAATGATGTTGTTAGATACACCCACAGCCGAAATAGGCTGGAATGCTAAAGCATTCGAATTATCGGACCCCAATGGAAAAACCTATAAATCATCACTCTTGCAAGGAGAGAATGGACTGCTAATTGCCTTTATTTGCAACCACTGTCCTTATGTTATAAAAACCATTAATCGCTTGGTTAGCGATGCGCAATTATTACAGGCAGAAGGCATTAATGTGGTTGCGATTAATTCAAATGATTACAGATATGTTCCAGCAGATAGCCCTTCCATGATGCAACAATTTTCAACCAGGCATGGCCTAACCTTCCCCTATCTCGTTGATGAAGATCAGTCCGTTGCCAAGATGTACGGTGCTGTATGCACACCAGACTTTTTTGGTTTTAACAGAGATGGAGAGCTTCAGTACAGAGGAAGACTTGATGACGCTATGATGGGAGATCCAGCGAAGCGTAAAACAGAATTGCTCGATGCTATGCAACAAATAGCAAAAACGGGGCAAGGACCTAGCACCCAACACTCAAGCATGGGGTGTTCTATTAAATGGAAATGACGCCAGCTATTACTTCGTTTTTATAGATTGAAAGAGAGTCATAGTGCACTTTTAAATGATGGGCTAATAGGAGTAATCTGCTATTGCCCGCTATAAACTCTCGCCAATCATGGTTAAGCGCTGACTAAATAGTAGTCCCGACGCATAGCAGCCACTTTAACAGACTTGATAAAAGCACCTTGAGTACAAAATATACACCCCAGCAAACGAGGGACTAAATCTCATTCTCCCTAAGAGTCATCAACAGACTGCAAATGCTCAATGACTTGCGATAATCCATTGCTCTCATCACAAAACAAATCCAGTGCCGAAGACTCCGCATCAGCCTCTGAAAAGTTGTTAAATTGATCTAATAATTGCTTTCGATAAACCCACTCCTTTGCGCCCCATGCTCGAGGTATGCAAAGCTGGTAAATTTCGGCTTTAGCATACGAACTTGTCGTCATTAATACTAACTCGAGCAACCTGTTGGTAGCGCATTTATTATTCTCAGCCATAAGTTTAGCGATAACGATAAGCCATTCATCTGATTTATCACGTGCAAGCTCATAGAATGCATCCCATAAACCTTGCGCTACAATTTGCTGGACTCTATCGCGAGGAGCACAACCTATTTCATAACCCAATGGCGATATTTCCACTTGTACATGGCCGCTCTCATCCACATGTAGTATTTCGTCTTGAGTGATTTTCATGCCACTTAACGCAGCTACTGGGTTTTCCGTATTGTTGCCAGGCATTGTTATCTCCTATACTGACGCAATGATTATGAACAACCTTACTAACACAACATTTTAAACACAAGGAGGGCGCAAAAAACTGCTGCGCCCAACAATAAGGTGCCAAACATTGAAAAACGTCGTTATTACTGGTGCCAATAGAGGCATTGGGCTTGAGCTTTGTAAGTCTTTCATCAATAAAGGATATAGCGTTTTTGCACTGTGTCGTCAATCCAGCTCAGAACTCCGTGCTTTAAACGTCACTATTATTGAAAAAATTGATGTTGCCACTGAGCAAGGGCTAATTAACATGCAGCATAAACTAGCCGGTGTAGACATCGACATTTTAATCAATAATGCCGGTATATTACGCTCTAATACATTAGATAACTTGCAAAGCGAGGTCATTTTAGAACAATTTAAAGTGAATGCACTAGCACCATTACAAGTAGTAGATAAACTAAAACAACAGCTGCCTAATGGCGCTAAAATCGCATTGATAAGCTCACGCATGGGCTCTATTGCAGATAACAGTTCTGGTGGTAGCTATGGCTATCGCATGTCAAAAACAGCATTAAATGCCGCTGGCATGTCCCTTTCGCACGACCTTAGCGATCGACAAATCAGCGTTGCAATTTATCACCCAGGTTGGGTACAAACAGATATGGTAAACCACTCTGGTGATATAACAGCGCAGCAGTGCGCAGAAAAACTTTGTGACTTGATCGTTAAACAAAACATGCAGCACTCAGGCACTTTTACCCATTCAAACGGCCAGGTACTACCTTGGTGAATGTTTAAAGTTTTTCTTGCTCATTAGCTTACATGCTTGCAAATATCCACTGAGCTCACTTTAATAGACTGTTGCAATTAGCGACATTTATAGACTTAAATCAAAGCAATTGCTTACCATTTACGCTAATATAATTGATAATCATTATCAATTATATTTTTTTAGATGGAGCTCTTTTATGAAGTTTTCACTAGCACCAGTTATTTTAAGTGCCGCTATTTGTAGTGGGTTCACTGCCAGTGCTATGGCGGCTGAACACCAAGTATTGATGTTAAACTCAAACGCCAGCGGTGTTATGGTATTTGAACCAGCACTTACTCAAGTAGAAGTGGGAGATACTGTAAAATTTATCTCTAAAAATGCAGGCCATAACGCAGAAAGCGTTGAAGGATTAATTCCCAATGGTGCCACCCCCTTTAAAGGCGAAATTAACTCAACATTTGTCGCCACTATCGATAAAGAAGGCGTATATGTCGTGCAGTGTTTCCCGCATGCGATGATGGCGATGGTTTCTGTGATTGTGGCAGGTAAACCCACTAACCTAAGTGAGATTAAAGATAAGGCAGTAAGCTACAGCAGCAAGTTTGTGATGAACAAAGATAGATTGAACAATATTCTTGCAGAGATTAAATAGCCCTAGTTAAGAAATGGCGAACAAACCCCAGACGCCCCGTAAGACCTATGTCTGGGGTTTATCTGCTAGACCTCTAGAAACTTGCGGGGCGCTTCTCAACAAAAGCACTCATGCCTTCGTTTTGCTCATCTGATGCAAAACACAGCGCAAACAAATCACTTTCCATGGCGCAGGCGTTTTCCAAGTCTAAATCTTGTCCGCGCTGTACCAGCTCTTTGGTTAGCCTTACCGCTACGGGTCCGTTTTTAGCGATTTTATGCGCCATTTTTAGACCTTGTTCAAGTAATTGTGATGGCGGGTACAAGTGATTAACTAAACCACGTTGCAGTGCTTCTTGCGCATCTAACATACGCCCACTGACGAGCATTTCCATCGCCATAGCACGCCCTACGAGACGTGGTAAGCGCTGGGTTCCGCCAAAGCCTGCTGTTACTCCTAAACCGACTTCTGGCTGACCAAATTTGGCATTGTCAGATGCAAAAATGAAGTCACAGCTCATAGCCAATTCACAACCGCCACCCAATGCAAAACCGTTAACTAAAGCTATCACCGGAATATCCAGCATCTCTATTCGTCTGAAAGTCGCTAACGCTTGCTCTGAAAAACTCTTTGCCTGTAATGCCGTTAAACTCTGCATTTGTGCAATATCAGCTCCCGCAACAAAAGACTTCTCACCACTGCCGGTAATCAAGAGAACTCTAGCGCTTTTGTCGGCATCGATAATATTCAGCGCCTGGCCCATGTCTGCAATCGTTTGTGCATTGAGAGCATTGAGTACCTTAGGACGATTAAGCGTTAGACAATATATGCCTTCTTCAAGCTGTTCTAATATAAGGTTTTCGAAATCCTGCATCGCTTTGTCTCCGGAAAAAGGCTCAACATAACGGTTATGCAAAGCCATTTAATATGAATATAGAAAGATATGAGTGTAATTTATTAACTGCAAAATACTATGCTACCTTGGTCGTTTGCAAAGGAAAGTTTACATTAACCTAATAAATTATCGCGAATCTAAAGAGAAATAAACTATGTCTTAATTTCAGTCGTTTGCAAAGGAAAGTTTATATTAACCCAATTATCTGTCGCGAATCTAAAGAGAAATAAACTATGTCTTTATCTCAGTCGTTTGCAAAGGAAAGTTTACATTAACCCAATTATCTGTCGCGAATCTAAAGAGAAATAAACTATGTCTTTATCTCAGTCGTTTGCAAAGGAAAGTTTACTTTTTGTCATTAACCCACTAAATTGTCGTAAATCTACCGAGAGTTAAACTATGTCTAAATCTCATATCTTTAGCCCTGTTATGCAAGACATAAACAGCCTCTACTTGCCGAAAAATACCAGCGCCGCTCAAAACACTAAAGTTGTATTTGTATTACTTGAGCACTTTTCAATGATGTCTTTCACAGCTGCTGTTGATACTTTAGTCACAGCAAATCTTATCAGTGAACAAAACTTGTTTGAGATACAAAGCTACGCGTTAGACACTAAGAGTGTCATCAGTGATTTGAACATTGAAATAGCCACTAACGGTGCTTTGTCCTCCTTTGAAATAGAGCAATCTTCTCAGATAGATTTATTGATCATTTGCGGCGGGCTGCGCTGTTCTTTTACTGCCAATTCACAACTTAACAAACGCTTAAAACAAGCACAGAGTTTAAATATTGTCCTGGGTAGTATTTGGAACGGCGTTATAGCTTTGGCACAGGCAAAAGCTATTAGCCATCAACAATGCGCTTTGCACATTGATAACCATGCTTTATTGCACGAGCAATTTCCGAAGATAAAACTGAGTGAGTTAAATCATTGTTTCAATGACAAACTGATTAGTTGTGCTGATGCCAATGGCGCATTAGAGATGATGCTGAAGTTGGTCGAAAACAGATACAGCAGTGCCTTATCTAGAGCGGTAAAGGCAATACTCAATGCCAATAAAACCAGCAGCGACGGTAGAGCGCATTTGGTACAATATGATAATAAAGAGCAATTCCCTAAATTATTACTTAATGCGATTCAATTGATGAACGCTAATATTGAAGAGCCGATCGCGATTGAAGAGCTTGCACTTCTGTTATCGACTAACCGCCGTCAATTAGAGCGCATATTTAAAACACATCTAAGTACTTCGCCATCTCGGCACTATTTAGAGATTCGCCTTACTTATGCAAGAAGGTTATTACTACAAACCGGCGATACAATTACTGATATAGCTCTTGCGACAGGTTTTGTAAGTAGCAATCACTTTAGCTATAGCTTCAAACAGTTCTTTAAAATTGCGCCTAGTTTGTGTCGTAAACATAGTTAATGAGCTTTAAATTGGGATGAAACTTAAGAAACTTTTTTGCACCTTTTAGGTCCCAGTCATATAATGCAGACCTATAGACTAATTCTCACTAAATACAGCCCCTCTTTTAGGTAAGTTCTTTTGGAAAAAACACAATTATCAGCCATCAGAGGACATAAAAATGCCCTTACTGTGTTATTACTTTTGCTGATGATAATCTGTGTTACGCTGCATAGTATCAATAAAAGTAATATTTCAGCGAATCAGCAAAGCATGCGCCTTATGCCTGTTGATATAGATACTGTACATTGCCAAAAAGAGCGTAACTGTTCACCCATTGCCAATTTAGGTTTATCGATTGCACTCACAGTCAGCGCATTATTTGGCGTACTGTTCGTCTATCAAGGTTTACAGCCTGCTAGCATTTCTCGCTTACTTCACTATGCAACTAGCACCCATAAACTGTGCGTATATTTATGGAATTACCCCAGAGGCCATACTCTGCTTTGCCGTTGGATCATTTAGATTTTCAGCCTAGGAGCCTGTCGGACTTAGCGCTAATCTACTGCGAAAAATCAGAATTTGGCCATATTTCCTGTTCTTCCTCGTTAAATAGCGCGCTATTCGCCTCAAAAGAACAAGAAATCTGTCTCAAATCTGCTTTCTCTCGCTACGATCGGCCAAGCCCGACAGGCTCCCAGTGTATTGATTGCCTCCTTTTTTTATTACTACTGAGAATCACCATGAAAAACCTACCTATCTTTCGCAACTTAGCCATCGCCATTATCGCTTTGGCATCTGCCAACTCCGTTTTTGCACAAACCCTTACATCAAACACGAGCCCAATAATCAAGCAAAACGCCATCACCAACGACGTGCATTTAAGCGTACACAAAGACCCTAATTGTGGCTGCTGCACCGCTTGGATTGAACAACTACCTAGCACTTTCAAAACGACAATTCGCAACACCTCAGACATCAGTGCAATCAAAGAAACTTTAGGTGTCCCGCACCAATACCGCTCTTGTCATACAGCCATCAGCAAAGCGGGGTTTATCTTTGAGGGGCATGTACCCAATACAGCGATACACTCATTTTTAGCTAACCCTCCCACTGAAGCACTCGGACTGGCGGTTCCTGGCATGCCGATAGGCAGCCCTGGAATGGAAGTGGGAGATAAAACAATGCGCTACCCTATTTACCAGCTTAATAAAGATGGCACACAGATAATCTACGCGCATGCGAATGGTAAAAATATAGTGGAGTAACACTAAGAGCTTACAGAAGGTTAGCTGGCGTCTTCGCAAGCTAACCTTAAAAATTAAATAGCTAGTTCTCGTCCTGACACGGAGCCGTAACGAGAGCAACTCAATGGTTCAAGATGTGCGCTACTCGATATGGGCGTTTAGTCGTTCTAAATAACTATATCTAGCGGTGTGCAGGTTGAGCCAGTGAGGTGTTCGTAGTAGGCATCTGTTTCTGAATGGGAACTAGCAATGATTATAACCACAAGAAAAGCGCACATGAGGCTGTTAATAACCCTGTGCCGCGGGTGAATAGTTTCCAGCGCAAATCGGTCGACAAAAAGCGCCTAATCGCTTTCCCTGCTAGAACCCAAGGCATAATTGAGCAAAAGCTCAACGGCGGGATAATAAGGATAATAAACCACAGCAGGCTTTCATCTACCTCTAACGCAACTAATATCAAACTCACCAGTGCTAGCGTAGCCGTAATCGCTTTAGGGTTAGCAAACTGAAACAGTGCCGCGGGAATAAAACGCATTGGCTTAGCTTGCGCCCTATCCGCTTGTGTATTACTGGCGTTTGCCATTTTCCAGCCAATCATGACCAGCCAAATAGATCCGCTTAATTTAAGCACCAACATCAGCTGCGGCCATTGATCTATTAGCGGTTTCAAACCCAATACAGCGAAAGAGTTAAGTAAGCATGTGCCGAAAATAATCCCTAAGACATGCGGTAGTGTGCGTTTAAAGCCAAAATTAGCCCCGGAATAAACCAGCATCATGTTATTAGGCCCAGGTGTCGCCCACATAGTATATGCCACCAGCACAAAGGGACTCAGAAGTTCTAATGTTGTCATTGTGTTCCTCTATCTTTTCAAGTTTCTTTACTTTAATGAAGTATAGGCTTAACCTAAAAACCAACACAGACACAATATTTGGATTATTTTATGGGTACAGCAATAAAAAAGATACCTAGCTACTTGTCTATCGCCAATCAAATTGAAGCAGACATCATTCAAGGAAAGATAGCAGTCGGTCATAAACTCGACTCTATTAGGCTACTTGCTAAAAACGAAGGAGTAAGCATCAATACCGTTCGCGCCGCATTAGACGCACTCATTGATAAAGGTTTAATCAACAGCGTTGCGCGCATTGGCTTTGTCGTCAGTTACCAACAGGAAGCTAAAGACGCCGCTCCATTTGAGCGCTTCACTCCCGATAGTCGACTAGCGCCTTCCTCGCAACGCTGGTTAAACACTATGGTGCGCGGCAACCGCACGAGTCATCCTTTTTTTCATATGGCGGTTCCGACCACCAGCAAAATGTTTAAAAGTTTCATTCGCCAGTATCGCCAAGTCATTTTACAAGATCTGCAGCGCGATGCCGACAGTGCTGCTGGGATTAGTAGCTTGCGGAAAAACATCAGTCAACATTTAGCGCAGCGCCACTGTTATATCAACAGCCGGGATATCCAAATTACTAACGGTTGTCAAAACGCTCTGGAACATGCTTTGCGGGTACTGTGCAAACCGGGGGATACCGTTGCTGTGCCTGTGCCTGCTTTCCCAGGGTATTTTGCACTATTGAGTATGCTTGGCTTAAAAGCACTTGAAATACCTATGTCACCGCTGGGCCCCGATCCGGTATTGCTTGAGCAAGCAATGCAAGAGACTGATGTAAAAGCGGTGATTATCCAACCTAACTGTCATAATCCTACCGGTATCACATTAAGTGATGCTTACAAAAAGGATATTGCCGCTTGGGCAAAAGCTTATCAAGTGCCCGTCATAGAAGATGACATCAGTGCGCAGTTAAACTTTATTGGGCCAACGGCGAAGCTCATTGCCAGTTTTGACAATGACGGCTGGTGTTTAATTATTAGCTCAATCTCGAAAGTCATTGGGGATACCGAGCGTATAGGCTGGTGCTGCCCCGGACGTTTTTCCAACCAATTTATGACCCAGTTCGCCGTCAGTCAAATCAGTATTTCCTATTATTTGCAACAGGCGCTCACCCGCTATTACCAAGGTTCGCTCTACCATAACCAGCTGCGAAATTGGCGTCGTGACATTAAGGTAGCCACCAGCGCAGTCAGCCAAAAGCTGACTCAATCACTAGGCAATAATATACAAATAACCCCATCAAGTGGCGGTTACGCACTATGGATAAAACTACCGGAAAAAATCAGTGCCGCGCAATTACACGCCAATATTGACATAAGACAAATAGATTTCCTCAGTGGAGAGCTGTTTAGCTTACAAGGGCATTTCAAGCAGTATATTCGACTGATTGTTATGCCCCCATTAAGTGAGGATACATTGAGCGGAATAGAGCATTTGATCAATACGATAAACACTCTTGATGCTTAGGATACAATTGGGCTGAATTTATACGTTTTCACGTTTAGCAGCGCCAATTGTGGGCCACTGTACTTCAGTACCAGGTTCTGGTTTTTCCGGGACTAGCCTCGCCAATACTAGTGACACTCCCGCCATCGCTGCCCCAGTAAAAAACACCAGTGCAGGAGAGCTAATCCAAAGCAATCCATACAGTGCAGGCAGAACAATAGCGGCACAGTGATTAATAGAGAAAGCAACACCCGCCGTTTGCGCCATATCTTTAGGGTCCGCTATTTTCTGGAAATAGGTTTTTTGTGCAATCGCCATTGAGTATAAAATGTGATCAACGATATAAAGCCCTACTGCAACCATAGGATCGCTCACTATTGCATAGCTGCTAAAGATTACAATCAGCCCCACGTACTCAATAGTTAAGGTTTTACGTTCGCCTATTTTTTTGATCAACTGACCAATTAAAGGTGCAAAAAACATATTGAGCACGCCATTGGCGATAAACATGAGTGCGATGTCTGCGGCTGAAAAACCAAACTTTTCTACCATTAAAAAACCAGAGAACACCACAAATATTTGCCTGCGCGCGCCCCCCATAAAGGTCAGCGCATAATAGAGCCAATAGCGCTTATGCAGTTTAAGTTTTTTATGCTGCTCTACCTGCCCTTCAAAGTGTGGAAAATACACCCAGCAAAAGATCGCAATCAGTATAGTGCTCACACCACCAATCAGATAAATGCTCTTCATCTGTAAATGCATAACTTCCAGAAACACCCAGACGATAGAAAATGCCACTAAGCTGGCTCCAGAGCCAATCGCCACCATTTTACCCATTTTATAAGGGGCTTCTTCTTTAGAAAAAAACTGCAGTGAGAGTGATTGATTAACGGTTTCATAGTAATGAAACCCTAAAGACATCAGCACCGTTGTACAGTACAACCCAACCTCTGATGGAAAGTAGCCTGTTAAAGCGGTACCTAAGCCCATCACCATCAATGCGACTATGGCCAAGGTTTGCTCTCGCATCAACAATAAAACAAAGACAACGGTGAAAGCGAGAAAGCCGGGCACCTCACGTAGAGATTGTAAAATACCGATTTCTACACCGGTGAAACTGGCGGCTTCAATAGTAAAATTATTTAACAGGGAGCGCCAAACTCCAAAAGCGATAGGAACAGCTGCAGCCATTAAATAAAGGAGTATTTCTGGTTTTCTTAACTTGTGCATCGGACTTCCCACGCTTTATTGAGCCTAAAACAGGCCATGACTAGATTAATCAAACTATTATTCTTCCATACCGACTATCTCATAACTTCTCACTAACCCTTTACTCTTCTCCCCCCAAGATGAGTTGTTCACTCTCTCTTGATGGGCTGCAAACGATTCTCGATCTACAAATTCTTCGTAGACATGAAATTTGTTTTTATCTTCACTATCTTGTGTCACTTCAAACACAATACAGCCGCGCTCTTCTCGCGTTAACCCAATGTGCGTTTTAAGTGCTACTTGCACTGTACTAAGCTTATCGTCAGGAACAATAATATGCCCTTTTAGTATCACTCTATCCATTGCTTGATCCTCCTTAAACTTGCTCAAGATATTTAGTGATGTTACTTTAATTTATCTAAAAAATGGCGTATATACATTAGTATGACAAAAAACATCGCAAACAAGACAAAGCAAGTTGCTATTCGGGATCACTGGATTAGTTTGGAGGGAACGGCTCTCCAATCCGCTGATGAATTACCGCGAAAAATCGCTGTGCGCACTTCTGATTGCGCCAGTGGTGATTACGTCCCTATGCACTCTCATGCTTGGGGACAACTGTTATTTCTAACGGAGGGATTAGTGGAAGCAAGAGCCACAGGTTCAGGCACTTGGATAGTGCCCCCACAGCGTGCCGTTTGGGTACCGGCCTATATTGAGCATGAAATAAAAGTGATTCACTCAGTCAATATGCGCAATGTTTATATCGCCCCACAAGCAGCTATTGACTTGCCTAAAACCTGTCAAGTGATGAATGTACCCCCTCTAGTACGCGAGCTCATTATTAGCCTTTCAGAGCTCCCTGCACTGTATAATGAACAAGGCGCCGATGGTCGGCTAGTTGATGTATTCTTAGATCAGTTACATTTGTCCGAGGAAATACCGTTACATTTACCTATGCCCAAAAGCGCACCGTTACTCACCATCACTCACCGAATTATTGAGCACCCTGAGTACCACTACAATATGCATGACTGGGAGCGCGAACTAGGCATTAGTCAACGCACTTTAGCCCGTCGCTTTCTCAGTGAAACGACAATGACTTATAGTCAATGGCGACAGCAGGCAAAACTATTAGCAGCGATTCAGCGAATCGCTCAAGGAGAAGCGGTGGCTAACATTGCTCTAGATTTAGGCTATCAAAGCCAAAGTGCGTTTATTAGTATGTTTAAAAAGGCGCTGGGGAAAACGCCAGGACAATATTTTGATTAACAAAGCTTATAACTCTGAGACCTCTACATAACGTTACAGATGTAGATAAAAGAAGGCAAAAATAGGCGGAATAGCGGAGTAAGTATGCCCCACTTATTGCGGTATAGTGTGCCCCTGTTGATGGGCGTTACAATTGTAAATGAGTGAGGCGCCGCCTAATTCATCTTTATTTATAATGATTTAAGCATGACTTAATTCATCTCTATTTATAATGATTTAAGCATGACTTAATTCATCTCTATTTATAATGATTTAAGCATGACTTAATTCATCTCTATTGGGCCTGTTTCTAACACAGTATTTTCAAATGCAGTAGTTATGCTGAGGTCTCACTCTAGTTTAATACCATAATACTCTAAACGTTTCGCATAAGTAGAGACGATTGTCTTTTCTAAAATTTCACCGTATCTCTTCCTAGGAAAGACGCCCCAAGCTAGCTCTTTATCACTGAGTTTTGGTTCAAATTCAGGGTGATCATTATAAGCCCTACGCATTCTAGCCAGAGCAATAGGCACTATTTCTACTAACCACTGCTTAGCTTGCGGCCAGTACTCACAACACCATGCCAAAGTTACCCAGCCAAATT
>Ga0209395_1002885_pt1 | contig 21895 bp, 19 predicted proteins | sample GOMGulsemesocosm_3_FD_184635 | JGI IMG/M metagenome (GOLD analysis project Ga0209395, IMG submission 184635) | Methane-oxidizing microbial communities from mesocosms in the Gulf of Mexico - GOM9D Gulf of Mexico (SPAdes) (version 2) | ecosystem: Environmental > Aquatic > Marine > Cold seeps... | reverse complement strand
TAGTATTCTCTACATTTATGCCTTTATTTACCGCTCGGTTACTTTCATTCTTCTGTGCCGTAAACAGTAATTGGTTGTTAAACCGTAACTTTACGTTTAAAAATAAGCACCTTGACAGTGACTCTGGGTTATTTCGAGAGTGGAGTAAGTTTTTCTGCTCATCATGTTTTGGTGCTATCCCTAACTTGCTTTGTTATTGGCTATTAGTGTCGGGTTTATCACTCACTGGGAGTGCTGCAATCATAGCAATCATCCCAGGGATTATATTAGGCATGCTAATTAATTATTTTTTAGCTGACCGTTGGGTATTCTCTAAACAGGTAAATAGCTAATCAATAAAACTACAGGTATATAATAGCGCTACAGCCACCAGCATCATTATTTTTCAGTTCAAATTGCCAGTTGTATTTACGACAAATATCTCTGGTGATTAATAGACCTAAACCGTGCCCTTCATCATTTCGTTGTTTTTTATAAAGACCAATGCCGGTATCAATAACGGCAATTGTATTACTATCGACAACGACCTTCACTTCACCAGATTCAGTACACGCAAAAGCATTTTTTAATAAATTACCAAGTAATAATTTTAACGCCACTTCGGGAATAATCACGAGAGGTGATTCTTTTATTACAACGTTAACATCAACAGATTTTGTACTAAGTAGAGCACTGTGCGCGTTCACACTCACCATAATTTCATCTCTGTCCAGCTGCCTTTGCGATAGTGCTAAATCTTGCTCCGATTTAGTTAAAGACAACAATGCATCAATAAAATCATTCATCTCATTTGCTGCACTCTGTAATCGTGCTTGTTGTTTCTTGATAAATTCAGGATCATTACTGTAGCTCAATAAGTTTGTAGCCCCTTTCATGACCATTAATGGTGTCCTTAACTCATGACTTGCCATTCTGTTAAAGGCGCGTTCTCGTTCAATTAGCGCGTTTTTCTGTTGCTGATTCTTGTTATAACTATCAACAAGCTGTAACAGTTCTTTAGTCGCGATACCCTCCGGTAGTTCTATATCACTTGTTTCATCAGGTGATCGCATCGCAATTTGTTTAGCAAATATCGATATCGGAGCAGTCAGTCGAGTTGAAATACGCATAACGACGAGCAATGCTACAAGTAAAAGCAGCAAAGACGTCAACGACTGCCATGATTGCGTCCACATAATTTCTTCTTCACCTAGTTCAAACGCCGGATCGCTATGGACAACGTAAATGAATGAATCTCGTTCATTCGACTTTGCAAGTTTCATCAAAAAAAATTCTGTACCGACAGAATTGGTCTGCTGAATTTCAACGGCTTCATCGATAGGAAGATGTATGTTTTCATCGACTAAATCCGGTAACGTAACACGGTCAATATAACCTATTGTAAATTCATCGATTTTAAACGAACGAGCATGACCAGCTAATTTTGATTTTTCAACAATCGACTCTTTTTGTAGTAGCAAACGGTTCTGAATACTTAATTTTTCAATACTTTCGAGTGTAGAATCAAGTACAGTGGCGTGGATCATGATGATCGCAAACGCAACGATTGAAAAATAGATAAATGTAAGCTGCTTAGCCGAGCGAACTTTCGCCATGTTAACTCCGTACGTTTAACTATTTACCGGAACAAGTTGATAACCAATTTTTGATAACGTTTTAATATAATGGTGTTTAAAAGGTTTATCGACTTGATTACGCAACTGATAAATATGACTGCGTAAAATATCACCTTCAGGTTCATCTTCGCCCCAAATCGCATTGATGATTTCATTTTTAGTCACAATTTCAGAATTGCGCATCATTAACAGTTTTAAAATCGTAAACTGAGTAGGGTTTAGTTCAAAGTTACAACCATTACGAGAGGCAATATGTGTTTTCAGGTCTAGCGATAATTCTTGAAATGTTAATACTTTAGCTGCATTTTTACCACTACGGCGGCGGTGTAATGCTTGAATACGAGCAGCTAAAATATCAAGATCAAATGGTTTAATAAGGTAATCATCAGCGCCGCAATCAAACCCTGCTAAAGTATCTTCACGGGTATCACGAGCAGTTAACATCAGTATAGGGGTATCATTACCTTGCTCGCGTAACTTTTGACAAACAGTCAAGCCATCCATACGGGGCATTTGTATATCTAAGATAATTAAATCATAAAAATTATTACTTGCGAGTTCATAGCCTTGCACACCATCTTGAGCATAATCTAAGGTGTAACCTTTAATTTCAAAAAAATCAAAGATAATGCCAGCGATGTCTTGATGATCTTCCACTAATAAAATTTTCATAACCGTTAAATCCAATAAATAAATACCTCATCATTATGACAAATCTTATGTCGAAATAATGTAAAAATGTCAAAAACATGTCGAAAACAATAATTCCACACGGTTATATTTAGACTGTATGCATTGCTATCCACTTCGGAATATTAATATGCCAGCCAGTATCACATCGATTACAGAACACAGAGAGGCAACTAAAAACTCAATACTGCCTTTATTATCTATCGTTATCCCATTTTTTAATGAAGATGAAGTGCTAACCGAGTGTCATCAACGTGTTGTTGCTGTCCTTGATAGCCTGCATGAAGTTTGCGAAATAATTTACATTGATGATGGTAGCAATGATGAATCATGGTCACAGGTCATTAGCTTTACCGCTGATAATCATATCGTACGTTGTATAAAACTCAGTCGGAACTTTGGTAAAGAAGCAGCAATGACAGCAGGATTGACAAACTCAACAGGTAAAGCTGTCATCATTTTAGATGCAGATCTGCAAGATCCGCCAGAATTAATTCCACAGATGATTACTGAATGGAAAAATGGCTTTGATGTTGTCAATATGCAACGCAAAGAGCGTCATGGTGAAAACTGGTTAAAACGTACAACCGCCCATCTATTTTATAACGTTATCAACCGTCTCGCAGATATCGAAATGCCGCGTAATGTTGGTGATTTCCGCTTACTTGATCGAAAAGTTGTAGACGTTATTAATAACCTTCCTGAACGAAACCGCTTCATGAAAGGCTTACTTTCTTGGCCTGGCTTCAATACTTGCACACTGCAATTTAATCGTGATGCACGGCAAGCTGGCGCAACTAAGTGGAATTATACCAAACTGATCCACCTCGCCTTTGAAGGTATTACTTCATTCAGTATTAGACCTTTACGCATCGCGACTGCAGCAGGGGTCATCACATCAATTATTTCGGTAATGATGGCGATTGTGCTTGTCAGTAAAACACTGTTCTGGGGGGATCCCGTTGCTGGTTACCCATCATTAATGACTGTGATCTTATTGCTTGGAGGAATACAGCTTTTGTCAATTGGCTTGATGGGTGAATATGTCGGTCGTTTATTTATCGAATCAAAACAACGTCCCAACTTTGTTGTGATGAATCAACAAACCGCAGAGCCAAATACAGATTTCATCCTAAACAGTCATGCAAATCATCACGTAAATACATATCAAACACACAACACTCATTTTAAGCAAGGCTAGTAATAAAATGTCTAAAGTAGTAAACAATGTATCTTTGACCAAAATAGCGATAACACTTGTTATCACTGCGGTAGCAATAAGATTATTCACCCTTGGCTTGTTCCCACTTATGGACACAACCGAAGCTCGTTATGGCGAAATGGCTAGGATCATGGCTGAAACAGGTAACTGGATCACACCTATGTTTGATTACAAAGTACCATTTTGGGGAAAACCGCCACTATTCACTTGGATGAGCGCCACAGGTATTACGCTATTTGGTTTGAGTGAATTCGCAGTTAGATTACCGCACCTACTGGCTGGTGGTTTAGTGTTATTCATAGTGGCTTTGCTTGCTTACAGCATTACCCCGTCACGCAGCCGTTCTGAGCGTAAACAAGAGGCATGGTTAGCAGCAGGGATACTTGCTACGACAGCAACATTTATTGTTGTTACTGGCGCGGTAATGACAGACACGGCATTAACATTAGGCATTACGTTAAGCATGACCGCTTTTTGGCTTAACTATAAACATAAGTCAGTATTGTGGGGGCACTTGTTCTTCATCGGTCTGACTGTCGGTATGTTAGCCAAAGGTCCTTTAGCACTGGTACTCATCGGCATAAGCTTATTTATTTGGGCCTTATTTAACAGAACTTGGATGAGTATGTTTCGCAGCTTACCTTGGAAAACAGGTATTCCACTTTTCCTTGCGACCAGTCTACCTTGGTACATTATCGCAGAGTACTCATCACCGGGTTTCCTTAATTACTTTATAGTTGGTGAGCATATTAAGCGATTCTTAGTAAGTGGATGGCAAGGGGATTTATACGGTTCAGCACATAAAGAAATCAAAGGTACAATTTGGATATTTGCTATTGTGTCAGCTTTACCATGGACACCTATATTTATTTATCAATGGGTTAAAAGCTTACAAGCATCAAATAAATTGAAAGGTGAAACAAAAACACAACAAGACGATGATACAAGTGAACTTAACTATACAAGTTTTTTATGGGCATGGTTATTAGCTCCACTTTTACTATTCACATTCAGCGGTAACATTTTATCGAGTTATGTTATGCCTTCCCTACCCGCTTTTGCATTATTGATGGTGGTATATCAACGTAATAATCCACTATCAAGCAAGGTTTACAAAACAGGTATTATTACCCCGATACTTATTTTAATTGTCGCTATGTTGCTGCGAACCGAACTAACTGGCAAGCAGTCAGAAAAAGGCTTGATGCAAACGTGGTCAGCACAAGCACAGAATAATGAATTGGTATATATCGACAAGCGTCCATTCTCAGCACAGTTTTACTCACGTGGCAAGGCTGTTGAACGTAAGGTTAAGTTAGAAGTCGCAGTACAAGAAATTACAAAAGATACCTACTTTGTCATACGAAAGTCAGATGAATCCGAACTGCTCATTACTAGTTTACAACAATGTAAAATAGTTGAACGGTCAAATAAACGTATGCTTGTATTTTGTACGTAAAATCGCTTGTATTGATTAACAACAACTGAATAACTTTAGCAGCGCATAGTGAGGAGGCAAACGGAGATGCACACTCGCTTGCGCTTTATGCTTAGACAAACAGTATGATAAAATTGCGATAACATAGAGTTAAATAGCCTACACTAAGGGGAGGATCATTAACTAAGTAGCAAGTATGCATATATTAATAACAGGCGGTACTGGCTTTATCGGCCAAGCATTTATTAACACCTTTCATGCTGATTATAACTTCACAGTATTAACCCGCGATGTCAGTAATGCCAAGAATATTTTTTCGCATATTTCTACAGACAACATTAAGTTCATCTCGCAGTTATTCGAATTACCGAGTGCTATCCATATTGATGCAGTTATCAATCTAGCTGGCTCACCGATTATGGACAAAATGTGGAGTGCCAAACACAAGCATATTTTAGAATCCAGTCGCTGGGAAATAACCCAAGATTTAGTGGATCTAATTTCAACAAAAACTATCACTCCCGAGGTTTTTATTAGTGGTTCAGCCATTGGGGCATACGGCCGTCAGGGGACGCACGCAATTGACGAAAAGCATACCGAGCATAACCCTGAGTATGCGAGTCACCTCTGTAAACACTGGGAAGAAATAGCCCGGACAGCCTGCCCGTTAACTCGTACCGCAATAATACGAACAGGTATTGTATTAGGGAAAAACAAAGGCGCCTTGCAAAAAATGGAGTTTCCTTTCAAATTAGGACTTGGTGGTCCTATCGGCGATGGCGAGCAATATATGTCTTGGATCCATATTGATGATATGGTCGCTGCCATTAATTATTTGATACAGAACAAAACAATCTCAGGCACCTTTAATTTAACATCGCCAAACCCTGTCACTAATCGAGAGTTTTCAGATAAATTAGCTTTTTGTTTTGGTAAGAAAGCACGCTTTACTACCCCAGCACTATTTTTACGGCTGTTATTGGGCGAACGTGCCGACCTGATTATTTATGGCCAACGAGTATTACCAACTCGATTAGTCGATGCTGGTTTTACTTTTCATTTTGATTCATTAGATCAAGCTTTGTCTGCCATTTATACTTCATGAACTCTTAAGTTGTAGAGACTGTTATTCATATTCTCGCTTTCTAGCTAATCTAATTGCATCTAATATATTTACCAACCATACACAAAGTAACGTGACTGTAGCAAGGCGAATACCTTGTGTATCGAGACTAGCCATTTGTTGTGCAACCAATTCATTAATACTCAGAAAATCTATTTGCCCACCAGACATCAATACTTTGTCTACTATCAATTGCGTTTGCGTCATAGTTACATCGATTATGTAATAAAGCGGTAACGCTGCAGCAAGTGCATATATCACTGCCGCTATCCGGTTTTTTAACCACCAGTGTGCTGACCCTGGAAATACAAATGCTGATAAAAGCCCGGCTTTAACGGTATTATTCATAAATTTAGTTAACCTTGTAATATGTTTAATTAATCAGTATCAAAAAGTAGCACATCGCAAAAATCCACAAAATTGCACAGACTACCAAGCCATTACTATGTCAGGGAATTTTATTTATAAACTTACAGATTCAAAATACATAGCTAAAACAAACTAATGGTAATAATAACAAGGATAAAGTATGAAATGTAACTCGTAGCGGCTTAAATATAAAACTTACAATCAATAGTACTAGCATGAGTAACAGACTATTTGAAAAAGTATTATCGAACGCATCACCAAACTCCAACCAAATTACATGATTAACCGCTAATGTCCCCCAGAGCCATTGGATGAAATTCAACACGTCATTAACGTTATCAATCAATATACCACTCAGCTCAGGCATAATTGCTAATAAGAGCACTGCCAGTAATAGCACAGGTAATATCAAAACACTAAACACTGGAATAAAGACTAAATTATTTAAAGCAGACAGCACACTAAATCCAGAGAATATTGCCAACTGAACAGGCAATATAAGAACCGTTAGTAACATTTGACTATAACAAAGGTTACTAACTTTATGCAGATACCTCTTCGAAACCTCAGTTACGCGGTCCACATTTGTCACAACACTGTTACGGACAACGCCAGCAGGATTAGATGGTTTATTAATCCACACAAGAATGAAAACAGCCGCCATCGCTGAAAATGACAACCAAAAACTAATTGAAAATACCGCTAAGGGATCTAGCAGTAAAGTAACCAGCAACATCATTGCAAAAAGTTGAGACAAAGTAACTTTGTAATATTGAACACGATATAAGCAATGCAAGCACAACAAAATAATCGCGCGTAATGCAGGTAATGAGAAGCCAGCGACCCAAGCATAAAATATTGCAAACATAAGGCTTACCGTCAAACTGATAACGAGGTAATAAGGTGCTTTAAACAACCTTAACAATCCTAGTATAAAAAAATAACAGAAACCAAAGATAAGTCCAATATGCAAACCAGAAATAGCAACAAGATGACCAATGCCGAGTAGTTGAAGCTGTGTCCAAAGTTCGTTGGTAATATAGCTTCGGTCTCCAAAAGTTAATGCATACACCATAGGGCTAGGATTGGTAGGCAATTGTGATTTGAATATTTGATACAAGTCGCCACGCAAGCTAAGCTTAGGTTGTATTATCTCGCCTTTTGTTATGATGCCAGCAAATTTTATATGATGTGATAACAACTTAGGTTGGTTAGTGTCACTTAGCCGTATCTTAAAACGCCACACTTGCCCAATTCCAATATCCCCAGGATAATCATAGTCTGGATTTGACCACTTTAAAGCCAGTTTCGGTTGCAAAGAAGAAAGCAGTGTATTATTAATTTCTATAACTTTTACATCAAACGAAAGTAGGTTTTTTTTATTTACTAATGTTATTATTTCAGCCGTTATGATATTGTCTTGTGCTACTTTAATTGACGGTTGTTTGTATTGAGACCTTATATTGTAAAATAGCGCATTCGATTCATTTATCACGTTGTTTTTGTACAAAATAGACCAGCTTAATACAACAAACATAAGTACCAATATAGGTGGTACTTTAGCGTAAACAAGGATGAAGGCAGCGACTGTTATTATCGTTATAAATTGAATGCGTTCAATATCTACAAAGAACATACTTATTAATATGGTAATGGAAAGTAGTATGGCCTTTAAGGTCATTCATTACCCCTGACATTTGATTAGAATTATGCCTAAGAATTTAATTAAAAAATATCTCCCTGATCCAGAGTCAATCAAAGAACACAAACACCTAAAGATCTTTGGTGATCTGTTACACAACGCAAATCTTTGGCACTTAAATCGCCGCTCTGCAGCGGGTGCATTTGCTGTTGGTCTTTTTATGGCGTTTGTTCCCGTCCCTTTTCAGATGTTGTTAGCGGCAGGTTTTGCTATTTTATTCCGCGTTAACTTACCGCTATCCGTAGCACTCGTGTGGTTATCGAACCCAGTTACCATGCCGCCAATGTTCTATGCAACATACGTATTAGGTGCATGGTTATTACAAGTACCTGTCCATCCATTTTCTTTTGAATTGACTATGGACTGGTTAATGCAGGCAATATCTTTATACGGTCCCGCATTTTTACTCGGCTGTTTGGTATCCGGTACATTTTTCTCTATCGTTGGTTATTTTAGTATTCGCTGGCTGTGGCGTTGGAAAATTATTAATGCGTGGAATAAACGTAAAGAGTCACGCACAAAATAACATTTAAAAATGAGAAGGCCACCTCACTTAACCAGTGATGTGGCCTTTTTTAAAGTTCGTTATTATCTTCATTATTCTGACATCCCAAGAGCAACTACTAACGATATCTATCTGCTTTCATCCAGATTAATTCCTTTCAAACAAATTAATGTAGACGGGTAGCCTCGTATCAAGCAGCACGTCCATCTAACAGCCCTCCTGAATACGTAATTTAGCTTCAGCAACTTGAGTTGCCTTCACAGCATTTATAGTATCTTTGATTTGTAATCCATTCCAATCCAATCCAAAACTATTGAACAAGCATTATTTAGTACTAAATTCATACCTTTAGACTATTGTTGATTGGCAACTTTGGTCGTTAAAATTATTACCATAACTTGGCTTTCGATGCGTACACTCGGTATACATTGATTAAGCTGGCAACCTAATTGAAAGGGATTCTATTTTGAAAAGCTCAGTTACACTTTTGATGGCTCTACTATCTACATCTGCTTTGGCAGCTGAAGCGCCAAAATTATATAAAAGTATAGGTGCGGATTTTGATGCCCAAGTAACCATTGCTCCGACTCAGCAAGCGGACCATTATTTATTACAGTTTAACGGTTTTGAGCATGAAATAGATGGTCAGACACGCCTGTATAAGAAAACGCTCAACAGCAGCAACATTGAAGATGGTTACCATTATATTCTAGCTGGCTCAAATAAAGTTAACTTCAGAAATAATACCAAATACACATTGCAAAACGGTAACCACATACCGACGATTCAAGTTTATTTAACAGATAAGCCGATGACCAACATGGTTTATAGCGGTGCTGCTGACATCTCGAGCCCTCAAAAGCTTCTCGAAAAATATCAAGCACGACAAGGTCTGACTGAAAGTAAGATCGCAGCTAAAAAACAAAATAAGCAAGCAAATACACAACTTTCAGCTACGTGTGATACTAGTTTTAGCATTGACATTGACTGGGACAGTTTTGAAGACATTAATGCAAAAACAACACCCGGTATGTTATCAAACTATTTAAACTCACTAGCCCAGTTGTGCGAATTAGATAAAGATTACCGAGCAGAAATACAAAGTATTGACAAACTAGTCGTCAACCCCTCGACTGAAGCAAAGTTAAACAGCGTAAGCAGAGATGGCAACAAACTTGTTATATCACTCGCTAAAGATGCACCAAATGTCAGCGAAACCAGTTATACCGCACTTATCGATGTGCTTTAGTATATATCCTTAAATATTAATCATTACAATGGAAGTAGATATGAAAAATAAAATAGTTTTAGGTTTATTCATCGCAGCAGTTAGTTCAACTGCAACTGCAGGTGTAAAAGATAAAAAAGCAATTCGTGCGGCTGAAGCAAATATTACAGCGGCAGTAACCAAAACTATCGCGGCCTGTGGTAACGATGCTTTAGAAGTGAATGTTTCATGGGACGATTACAAAAGCATGATCGCATCGAACAAAGATGCAATTGCCAAAAAACGTTACAAGTCACAGTGGGTAATAAGTCAAGGTGGTGATCGTGCAGTAAGCACATTAGATGCCCTTGCTAAAATCTGTGCATCTGATACCGATTACAAAGAAGAGATAGCTAACTTAACTAACATCGCAGTTAACCCAAAAGCTGATTTTTCTGATACTAAATCAGAATTTTTAATCGACGGTCAAGTTCTAACAACGAATGCTGGACATTATGCAACACGTAAAGCAAGTGATTTTGTTAAGAAAATTAAAGCCGTATATTAATAATCTGACGCTTTAATACTTATATTCAGTAGTAGTTAATACTGCTGAGTATAATCAGGGAGTTATTATAAGTCTACATTGTGAATAATTTATGCTCAAGCAAAGAAATGGAAATATACAGGCTTAACAATATCTCAATCACATCAGAATATTTTGGCAAGTATGGTCAACAAATAGCAGTAATCTCGGTAAAACCTTCTAATTGTAATAGCACAGTAGTAGCTGGCTATGCATATACCCTTACCCACATATCGTGACTGCTATTATTTAAATCGAGCGCTTTAATAACTTCAATTGTAATGTTTATATGCTCGTAAGAATCCTCAACCAATATTATCAATTCAGTCTTCGATAATATTGGTTCTAAACATAGTGTGCTAATGACAGTGCGGAATACCATTTATCAAACTCATCGATATGCATTTTTACTGCTTTACCAAAATGACTTCGAATCATGAAGACTGTTAACTTGTTATTTATACAACGGTCCAAATCTACTTCTAGATTACAACGTGCAGCCAAACCACACTTTATAATGACATGCTTGATGTACATAATATCAAATAGATAACGTATCTAATAATGAACTTCGCTATGCACTATAGGTAATAAATAGACAGCATTATATCTACTTATTCCCCAATTCACGTGCAGGCTGTACTGAACACGCTTTATTGGCAGGGTAAATTGTTGCGATGACACTCATTACCATTGCAACACCACCAACCACTAGTACATCATTCAATGCAAGTTGCGAGGGTAAGAAGTCAATAAAGTAAATATCACCCGATAAGAATTCATGACCAATTAAACCTTCGATAAACTTGATGATCACAGTTAGATTTTCTGAGATTAAAATACCCAGTATCGTCCCTGAAACTACACCAAGAATACCGTTGATACCGCCGTGTACTATGAAAATAAACCGTAATAGCGCATTTGATGCACCCATGGTTTTTAATATCGCAATGTCAGCACGCTTATCATTAACAGCCATGACCAAGGTGGTGACAATGTTAAAACAAGCAACAGCTATAACTAGTATCAAGATCACGTACATCAAGCTTTTGACCATCTGTATATCCTGGTATAAAAAACCCTGACTGGTCATCCAGCTGCGGATATATAAGTAGTGGTCTAACTGATTACCGGCTTCACGGACAATGCGATTAGCTGCAAAAATGTCAGTTACCTTAATACTCATACCATCTGCTTTAAACGCTTTATCTTGAATATCTTGGGCAGCGTTCAAAGGAACATAAGCAAGGTTGTTGTCCAATTGACCACTAAGGTGAATAATGCCTGAGACAGTAAAGCTGAAACGACGTGGAGCCTTAAATGATTGACCTGATTGCTGCGATAATAATACCGTGACAGGGTCACCTAGCTCTAAATTCAATTCTTTGGCAATTCCCCGTCCAATAACAACGGTTCTATTATTCATAGGATCACTTAAACTATCCCAGCGTCCCTCTGCAACATAACGATACACTTCTGATACTTGCTTTTCAGCTTCACTGTCAACTGCACGTAGTTGTACAGCCTTTAGTTCATTACCTTTTTGCAATAACCCATTAAGTTTAATGAAAGGTGCAGCGCCCTTAACTTCGGGATGCGCAAGTAACTTGTCCTGTGTGCGCTGCCAATCATCAAAAGGTTGACTCACACCTTCAAGTTCACCATTGGGCACAACCGCTAAAATCCGATTTTTAAGCTCATATTCAAAACCGTTCATTGCCGATAGACCGATGATCAACACCATCACCCCTAAGGCAATACCGACAGTTGATGAAGCTGAGATAAACGCGATAAAACCATTACGGCGCTTAGACGATGTATATCTCAATCCGATATAAGCCGCTAACGGACGAAACATTACACTTCCTCCATTACAGCACTTTTGTGTACCGTTTGGTAATCATTAGTCAATACGCCATCAGCCATATGCAAAGTACGGCCCAATCGGTTCGCTAGCTCTTCATCATGGGTAACGATAATAAAGGCGGTATCGCACGTTTCATTCAATTCTTTTATCAAGTTGAAAATAGTGTCCGCACTGCCTTGATCTAGATTACCGGTTGGTTCATCTGCCAATACAATATTCGGCTCATTAATTAACGCACGGGCAATCGCAACACGTTGACGTTCACCACCAGAAAGTTCACTCGGTTTATGCTCAACACGATGTGCTAATCCCACTCGCGTTAGCATAGCCAAGGCTTTTTGCTTAGCAAGCGTCACTTTCATACCAGCGATCAATAGCGGCATACAGACATTTTCTAACGCAGTAAACTCATTTAGTAGGTGATGAAATTGATACACAAAACCCATATTCTGATTACGCATCGCAGCTTGTTGCTTCTCTGACATGCTATGAATATCAATACCATTGAGATGTACAGAACCAGAAGTAGGTGTATCTAACGCGCCCATCAAATGTAATAAAGTACTTTTACCTGAGCCTGAACGGCCTACAATCGCAATTAACTCGCCTTTTTCGACAGTTAATGACACTTGTTTTAATACGTGTGTATCAAGATTACCTTCTTGGTAAACTTTTTCGAGATTTTTGCAAACTAATAAAGAACTATTCATATCGTAATGCCTCGGCAGGTTTTACATTTGCCGCTCTAAATGCAGGGTAAAGTGTTGCGAGTAGACTTAATGCAATCGCACCGAAAATAATTGATGCGATCTGCGACCAATCAAATAAAACAGGTAATAAGCGGGCTCCACCCGATGCTTGTGCTAACAAGTTGAGTCCAATAAGTGACATGAACTCATTGAGATTCGCAGCTAATGCAATGCCCATGAAACCACCAGCAATTGCACCTAGCACACCAGTCCAAGCACCTTGGATAACAAATATTTGCACGATAGTGGGTCTATTCATCCCCAAGGTTTTCATGATGGCAACGTCGGTTTCTTTCTCCGTCACTAACATTACTAACGATGACAAAATGTTAAAAACTGCCACAGTAATAATTAAGAACAGCAACAAACCTATCATGTTTTTTTCCATTTTAACTGCTTGGAATAATTCACCACGGGCTGTTTGCCAGTCCAACGAGTCAAAGTTACTGAAGAAATCGCGACTCGCTAATTCATTAACCGAAAACGGATCATGCACAAAAACGCGATGTTGCGTTGGGCTTGACGGTGATAAGCGCACCAATTTTCCCGCATCAGTGATATTAACTAATACCTGAGTAGCTTCAACATCAGATCCAACAGAATAAACCCCCACCACAGTAAATTTACGTTGGCTAGGCACTCTACCCATCGGGGTGAAAATACTGCCTTTAGTAGAAATAAGTCTGATCTTATCGCCGAGTTTAACATTCAATGATTTGGCCATGCTGCGGCCAATAATGATGTTGTACTTACCAGGCTGCAGTAATGAGATATCACCGATGATCATGTTCTGACGAATGACGTCCCATTGCGGGTAGGACGATGGATCTATCCCCTGTAACTGTGCACCTTGGATCTGGCTTTTACTTTGTACCATTGCATCCGCTTGTAAAAACGGTGTAACAGCGGCAACTAAGGGGTCATCGGCTAAAGCAGCCAAACTTTCATTAATGTTACCTGAGGCTGATTTAGGTGTCACAATGGTATGAGGAACGGCACCGAGAATACGGGTTTTCAAATCTTGCTCAAAACCATTCATTACTGATAAAACAGTGATCAAGGCTAATACACCTATAGTGATACCAGCAGTTGAGAATAAAGTAATAAATGAAACAAATCGATTGTTGCGCTTTGAGCGAGTATAGCGCAAACCGATAAATAAACTTAGAGGGTAATACATAAATTGTGTAAGAAGTCCTTGCTAAAAGCTGCCATTCATTCTAGAGACATGACCACTAATGAGCAAGTAAAATCATGTCTTCTCTTCAACTTGTGACCGATTAGTTATTCTGGTTTAAAACAGCGCCTTAAAAGCCTAACACCATAAACTAAACAAGATAAATATAAAATAATATGTCACAATAACAGGTTAGCAATCTAGAAAAGGATGACTGCAATGACTCAACAATATTTCTCTATTAAGCACAGTTTATCTGTCAATATTGAACCGGTTTCTATTGATCAGGTCCCAACATCTAGATTGGCACTCGAAAACGAAATGCCAATCCCATTTAAAATGGCCAATGATGTTGCTGAAATCGATAGCACGGCCCTGCGCTCTATTCGCAATATCGGTGAACAAGCTGACGCGCTTGCTGATTTTTTACAGATGCAAAATAACAAAATAAACTTGATCATGGGCTATGTATTAGCACAGCAAGATCACCCAGAGTCTCGCTTTAACACCACGGAATTTGGTGCTGGGGAGGTCAAATTTTTAGCTCATGGTGATTTAGCCTTAGAACAAGCAGTTCGCATTAAGATTTTTCTACCGAACGACTCTTCGGCTATTTATTGCTACGGCACCATCTCTGCACGTGAAGTACAAGAATCAGACCAAACACTCATTGAATACACAGCTTCATATACTCGGATCCGTGATATCGACCGCGAAATATTGATTCGCGCAACCTTACGTATACAACAGTTACAGCTTAAACAACGTGCCGAGCAACGCCAACAAAATGATCTGCAAGATGATCAACAACTCATTCCTTAATAATGACGATTAGATTACTGAAATTATGAAATCAACAGCTATTCTTTCTCTACCGTTACCAAAAAAACAAGGCGACAAGATCGCCTATGGTAACCTTGTTGGCAGTAGCCTCGCATTCACACTTGCTGAGCTATGTTCACAAACCAAATCCCCTATCCTTGCGGTTGTTGCAGACACCCCTAGTGCGTTAAAGCTTGAACAAGAAGTACGTCATTTTTTAGCCGATGACAAACAGCTAATTACCTTCCCTGATTGGGAAACGCTGCCGTATGATAACTTCTCTCCACATCAAGATATTATCTCACAACGTATTCATGCACTGCACCGTTTCCAGCAAACCAGCAGCGGGTTAATTATTGTATCGGTAAATACCTTGATGCAACGTATCGCGCCAGTCAGCTTTTTAGCCCAGCATAGCTTAATCGTAAAAACAGGCGATAAGATAGACATGCACGCTATGCGCCAGCGGTTAGAAACCAGTGGTTACAATGCCGTTGACCAAGTACTAGAACACGGTGAATTTTCTGCACGCGGTTCTATTCTAGATCTTTACCCTATGGGTAGCTCCTCTCCGTTTCGAATCGACTTTTTTGATGATGAAGTAGAAGAGATCCGTGGCTTTAATACCGAGACGCAACGCTCGGAAGATGTTCTAGAAGCAATTAATCTATTACCCGCTCACGAATTTCCAACTGATGCTAAAGCGATAGAGTTATTCCGTCAGCAGTTTAGAGAGTTGTTCACACCATCGCGTGAAGCAGAATCCATTTATCAGCAAGTGAGCAAAGGGTTTTTACCTACGGGTATTGAGTACTATCACCCGTTATTCTTAACGGAAACGGCTACGTTATTTGATTATTTACCTAAACAGATAACCATTGCGCAAGTAGGTGAATTACATCACGCATCAGAAGTATTCTTCCAAGACGTTGAAAAACGTTACGAAGATCGTCGCCATGATATTCAGCGTCCATTACTCACACCAAGTTCACTTTACTTACCTGTTTCAGAGCTATTCCAAGCACTTGGCCAGTACAGCAAAGTAAGTTTAAGCAATGAATTACTGAGTGAAAAAGCAGGTAATACCAACTTAAGCTTTAGCGCCCTACCTGAAATATCAGTCAACCATCAGAAAAAAGAGCCGCTAGCACCCTTACTCGAATTTATCGAAGGGTTTGACGGTAAAATAATCTTTAGTGTTGAATCCGAAGGTCGTCGTGAAACACTGTTAGAGTTACTTAAAAAAACCAAGTTAAAACCTAAAGCAATTACCAGCATTGCTAAGTTTTTGAAAGCTAAACCTGTGATTGGTATTTGGGTTAGTCAGTGTGAAAACAGCTTTATTATTGATGATCTCAATGTGGCAATTATTTGTGAGAACGAATTACTTGGTCACAAGATCATCCAGCGCCGCCGCACCGATAAAAAAGTACAAGCAAATAACGATGCCCTAGTCAGAAACCTAACAGAATTAAGTATCGGTCAGCCTGTCGTACATATCGAACACGGTGTCGGCCGCTATCTGGGCCTACAGATCATTGCTAATGCTGGCATGGAAACTGAGTTTTTAACGTTGGAATACGCCAATGCTGCAAAACTCTATGTCCCAGTTTCAGCGCTCCACCTCATCAGTCGTTATAGTGGTGCGGGTGAAGCCTCAGCACCATTGCATAAACTGGGAAGCGATAGCTGGGAAAAATCTAAAACGAAAGCAATGGAACGAGTGCGTGACGTTGCAGCAGAATTATTAGATATTTACGCACAACGCGCGGCTAAAAGTGGTTTTCAATATAAATGCGATAAAGAATCGTATGCCGCTTTCGCTGATGGTTTCCCATTTGAAGAAACTGACGACCAGAAAACTGCGATTCAAGCTGTTATGGACGATATGCGCCAAGACAAAACCATGGACCGTCTTGTTTGTGGTGATGTTGGCTTTGGTAAAACCGAAGTTGCAATGCGCGCAGCCTTCATGTCAATTATGAACGATAAACAAGTCGCAGTTCTTGTACCGACAACGCTACTTGCTCAGCAACACTTCGAAAATTTCAAAGATCGTTTTGCTAACTGGCCTGTGCGTGTTGAGGTTATCTCACGTTTTAAAACGGCTAAAGAACAAAAACTCATTTTAGAAGATGTTAAAAACGGCAAAGTTGATTTACTGATTGGCACACATAAATTACTCAGTAACAAGATTGAATTTTCTGATCTAGGGTTACTAATCATCGATGAAGAACATCGCTTTGGTGTTCGTCAAAAAGAGAAAGTAAAAGCGCTGCGTGCCGACATTGATATTTTAACGCTAACAGCAACACCAATCCCTAGAACGTTAAACATGGCAATGAACGGCATGCGTGATTTGTCTATCATCGCAACCCCACCAGCTAAGCGTTTAGCTGTAAAAACATTTGTTCGTCAATATGATGATAATGTCGTAAAAGAAGCGATCATGCGTGAGATAATGCGTGGTGGCCAAGTTTACTTTTTACATAACAATGTAGACTCAATAGACAAAACCGCAGAAGCACTCGCACAACTTATACCTGAAGCGCGTATTATTGCAGCTCACGGACAAATGGCTGAACGTGAATTAGAATCCGTGATGACTGATTTTTATCATCAACGCTTCAATGTATTAGTCTGTACGACCATTATTGAAACCGGTATCGATATTCCAAGTGCGAATACCATCATAATGGATCGCGCGGATAATCTCGGTTTAGCACAACTCCATCAATTACGTGGTCGTGTAGGTCGTTCTCATCATCAGGCCTACGCTTACCTACTTACACCACATCCGAAACGCATCACCAGCGACGCTAAAAAACGTCTTGAAGCAATTGCCTCATTAGAAGATCTAGGTGCAGGTTTCACATTAGCAACTCATGACTTAGAGATACGTGGAGCGGGCGAACTGTTAGGTGACGAACAAAGTGGTCAAATTAGCTCTGTTGGTTTCTCTCTGTATATGGAAATGCTTGACCAAGCAGTAAAAAGCATAAAAGATGGTAAATCAGTATCGCTTGAAGAAGCACTGAAAAATCAAACCGAAATTGAACTGCGCGTCCCTGCACTATTGCCAGATGATTACATTCATGACGTTAATACCCGTTTATCTTTGTATAAACGTATCGCAAGTTGTCAAAATGAAGATCAGTTACGTGAGGTACAAGTAGAACTCATTGATCGTTTTGGTTTATTACCTGACAATGCGAAAAATTTGATCCGTCAAACCGAGTTAAAACTGCAAGCAGAGCCTTTAGGTATTAAACGACTTGAAATAGGTCCCGCTGGTGGCTATATTAGCTTTGGTGAAGATAATCAGGTTGATGTAGGTTATCTTATCCGTCTTATCCAGCAACAACCACGTGTTTATAGCATGGATGGTCCATCAAAATTGAAGTTTGCAATCAAATCACCGGATGCAAAAGATCGAGTTAAGCTAGTTGAAGCAATGCTAGTTGAATTTGCAAAAAATAAGATTGCAGGAGTTAAACGTTGAAAAAGTCGTTAATCAGTTTATTAGTAGGTCTCTCAGTTGGCAGTTCATTTGCGGTAAGCGCTGCAGATCAAGAACGTTGGTTTGAAGTCGAAGTTATTTTATTCGAGCGAAATATCAATCCAGCCAAAATAACAGAACATTGGGACCAGTCTTCATATCCGACTTATTCGAAAAAGAATAAGGACCCGATGGCATTATTTATCAATGACGATAATTTAATCACTCCAAGTGGTAGTCACGACATCAATGAACTAGCATTAGGCGACGAAACTAATAGCGTTGCAGGCGGTCTACAACCAACTCTTATTGATGACAGCCAAACCTTACCTATTTTCGGTGCTGACAGTGATGAGTCTTTGATTGCTGGCGCACATACAAACACGAAGATCATCAAATCGACAAATGTGGTTATCGATGGTGCTAATTTAAAAGATGACGCCAAGGATCCAGCCCTAGAAATTGTACCTGCAAATGAATTACAACTTGCAACGCAATTTACAGCATTAAACGATCATGCTAACTATAATGTCGTTTTGCATTCAGCATGGCGTATGCAGCCAAAAGACCGTAACGAAGCAATACCTATTCGCTTGTTTGCTGGTCACAATTATCAACAGCAGTACCAACAAAATGGCGATGCAATTACCCGACAAGTTGAACCTGTTATAACATCAGTCAACACATTAGATAAATCATCTGAGTTTACCGACTTGACGAGCACTAACGCTGATGAAGTACCTGTGATTGATTTAGATGACGCTACATCAATCGATGATGGTGTTATTTTACCTACGATCAATGGACAGGCAGATAATACATCAACACTTACAGATACAATAACAATTCCAGTAACGCCTATAGAATCAATAGCTCCGGTTTGGAAAATTGATGGTGAGTTGACCATTTATTTAGAGCATTACCTTTATGCAAAAACGAACCTGTTTGTACGCAAAGAAGGGACTAAAACGATTACAGCTGAGGAAATTATTGCAGCTGAATCAACAGAGTCAGGCCAAGCTACAAATGTTGAAAATATAGATCTATTAGAATTATTAGGCATTCATTTAGAACCGAAAACCGCTGAGCATAACGAAATCGAATTAAGTAATGCTAACGTTAACGACGATTCAGCTGAGGAAGATTTTGTCATTGAAGAAATCGATGCAGCTCAAGTTGATAATATACTAACAGATGAAAGTGGCAATACTCTTACACTTGAAGAAGCTAAAATTGGTGAACCTCAAGATAAAATAGTATCTTTCTTGAATAGTTATCCGATGCAGCAACTTCGTGTAATTCGAAGTGGTGAAATTCATTACCTTGACCACCCTATGTTTGGCATGCTCATTCAAATACGTAAATATGAGCAGCCAATAGCAGAAGAAATTGTAATCGATACTGCAATAGATACAACCGTGGAAACAGCTGAGTAATAACGCCCTACTAATTACCTTTAAACGTCACCATCGTTAAAAAGGTTCTTAATATAATCATCACATCTGCTTTGAGCCAACGAGTAAAACTCGTTAGGCTTAGAGCATATGTATGGTCCCAATATAGTTTATTTTGAACATCTTCTAAACATGTATCAGCACCTTGAGATATTTGCGCTAGGCCTGTAATACCAGGCCTAACACCATTTGTACGCTCTAGATAATAGGGGATTTTTTCTTCCAATTTACCACAAAATACCGGACGCTCAGGTCTTGGCCCCACGATCGCCATATCTCCTAATATCACATTAATCAATTGCGGTAATTCATCAATTCGTGTTTTGCGTAAAAATCGCCCTACCGATGTCACTCTTGTGTCTTGCTTCTGCGCCCACACAGGTCCCGATGTAGACTCACACTCCACGCCCATGGTCCTAAACTTGATAAGCATGAATACTTCAACATAGTCATTGCGAATTTCACCGACCCTAAGCTGACGATAGAAAATCGGTCCCTTAGAATTTAATTTAATCGCCAGCGCAATAAATGGCACAACAGGAACACAAATAACCAGCGCAACAATTGATATAATAATATCTGAAAAACGTTTAGGTATGACAACACTTTTTTTCTGAAAGTCAGATGTTGCTTGTTCAGTATTAATCTTGATCCAAGTACCACGGTCTAAACCAAATATATAGCGGATACCACCGTAAAAACTAGCCATGTATCCAACCGCAATATAATACAAAGATGCCCAAGGTTGCTTCACAGGTGCAGCATCAAACAACAATCCCAGCGCAGATCCGCCATAAAGGCAGCATTGCCCTAGCCACAAAAACCAAGCTGTATTGGCAATAACAATTGAACTACTGCTTGTTAAGAAAGAAGTAAATATAAATAAAGCTAGCAAGTTAAATGGCATTAAGGTGCGTAAAAATTTACCACTAAAAAAATTAAAACCAGTCAAGCCATTTTGAAATGAAAACAAACCACGTAATCTCAATACTTGTTGAACATTTCCAGCACCTATACGTGTTCGACGAGAAAAGTCATCCGCTTCATTTGTAGATTCCATCTCAATAATCGAAATTCGTTCATCCAATACAGCACGATAACCACGGCTAACTAATAACATTGGAAAAACAAAATCATCATTTATGGTATCAACCGGAATCTCTTCAAACAATGAAGCCTTAATCGCATATAAAGCACCGGGAGGGCCAATAATAGAGCCAGTAATACTCTCTGCTTTACGAATATTACGTTGATAGTTCCAATAATGTGCCTCACCTTTAGACCCATGATCATAAAGTTGGTAGTCTCCTGTGACAACACCGACCCCGTCCTCAGCCATACGATATGCAAATATTTGCATGGCATCAATCGAAATTAATGCACTCACATCACTTAATACCAAAATTTCCGATGTCAACTTATGACGCATCAACAACTTGTTTATGACATGAACCTTACCGTGATTATCTTCGGCAATATCTAATTCAATATTTATATTATGCATTTGATATTGTTGTAAATAATCCCTGGCAATATCAACTGAATTATCAGTGCAACCATCAAAACCAAGCACCACATTGAGCTTATCTGCAGGGTAATCCAACATTAATAAGTTACTAAGTTTAGCGCCTAAATGTTTAGCTTCGTTATAAACAGGCATCACAATCGTGATACTAGGAAGATCGCTATCTACATCATTGGAGACATAATTCCGAGATTCAAATGTATCCACTCTGTCATCTGCAGGTCGCGATTTTGCGTAGTACTGCAAAAACTTAGGATAAACCCAATGATGATAGATAAATAAATTGATCGATACGATAGAACCAAACAGAAGCCAATCCATAGCTATTCCTTAATTAATTGGTT
>Ga0209395_1002884_pt1 | contig 21900 bp, 22 predicted proteins | sample GOMGulsemesocosm_3_FD_184635 | JGI IMG/M metagenome (GOLD analysis project Ga0209395, IMG submission 184635) | Methane-oxidizing microbial communities from mesocosms in the Gulf of Mexico - GOM9D Gulf of Mexico (SPAdes) (version 2) | ecosystem: Environmental > Aquatic > Marine > Cold seeps... | reverse complement strand
GTCACTTGATCGAGTAAGTTATTGGCGGCATGGCTCTGCTGATCTTGACTTAAGGCAAGGCGCAATTGACGCATCTGTTGACGAAGTTGTTGGCGGGTCATAGTGTTATCTCAAAAGCAGTTAACAGTAATTGTATGACAAATAAGGGCGGCTTATTAGCCTGAAAAAGTAATATTTTTATCTGTTAGGGCAAGCGAGGTAAGAATTAAGGATCAATAGGGTCAGAGTAAATTGATTTTCCATAGCATCAATCATCACTTACTCTTGTTTTCATGATATTCCTTTGATTTATGATCTCCACCGCGTTGCTGTGGGCTACAACGCCTATGAATTTGTTCTTCTATTTGCAGCTTAAAATTTTCATCGCCAAGTACCCAAGATTTATTCGTTGCATCTCTTATTTCTTGAATTGAATGGTCCGACAACTGCTCATCGAATAATTGAATATACCCTTTTAATCGTTCTGACTTACTTGACGCTAAAACTTTATATACAGAGTGACTTGCTATTAACTCTATTTTTTTGCCAAGGCCATTATGCTGAAAGCTTGACCAGGGGTATTCACTCACTAATTGAACCATTTTTGCACGCACTGGATTTAGCTCTATATAGCGCATCACACTGAGAAGGTAAAAATCAGACTGTACAAGGGTAGATTTGAAGCGACCTTCCCACAATGTACCGCTCCGCCTATATTTCACATTGATATAGCGAACATAGTACCGCCCTAGTGATTGCATCATTTGGCTAACACCTGTGTCTATTGAAGGCGTTGCTAGTATATGAACGTGGTTGGTCATTAATACAAAGGCATGCACGGCCACTTGGTATTTTTTACTAAATTCTAAAAGCTTAACTAAATAGACTTTATAATCTTGATCTTCAAAGAAACACACTTGGCGGTTGTTGCCACGTTGTATGATATGCTGTGGTACTCCTGCCAGATTAAGCCTTGGTAATCGTGCCATAGGACATTCACCTGATTGATATCAATTCTTTCTTCTCGTAATTCAACCAATACAAGAAATCAATTTACTCTGACCCTATTGATTGTGACCCTATTGATTGTTGATTGATTTGACCCTATTGATTCCTTCTCGTAATTCAACCAATACAAGAAATCAATTTACTCTGACCCTATTGATTTGCTATTGATTCCTATTGATTCCACAATTACTTTTACAGCCTCTATCAAAACTGTGAACTTAATCATTCAAAAATACCTTCAACTTCCTCAACTATTTTAGGAGCTACTATTGATTTCTGACCCTATTGATTAAATCAGCTGAAATCAATTTACTTTGACCTTATGATTAGGATATCTATCCTGAAGAAACTTAGGGACATTTTCGTGATTTATGTTAATTAATGTCTGAGGTTCAGCTTCCTGAGTTTCCTTTATTTGCAGAATTATCGCTGTTGCATAGTGCACTAAATACTTCTTTGTATCATCGTTATACTGCTTATCACTTTGTATTACTTTAATTGCTTTGGACAACGTTTCAACTGATAGGACATCTTTCTCTAGTACAAAATACAAAAAACCCTTTAAAAGTAGCAGTTCACTGTTATTTTTTCTTAAGTTTTCAGATTTCTCTAAATATGATAAAGATAACCCATAATGTTCATTTGCAGCATGATATGTTGCCTTTGACCAATAATACGAACTAACCACTATCTGAAAAAATCTAATCATACTTATTCGCCGTCGCCTAATTGCTTGAATACATCTCTAAAAAATTCAGATAATGCTCCCTTCTTGGACTTATCGTGTGGCTTGAGCTGAGCGGCTTCAGCGCCGCGACGTATTTTTTTATAGTCTGTAATATCATTATGCTTAATTTCTTGAGTATATTCGCCAGAAATTTTATTTTGTTTTCGTAATTCATCAAGTTCCTTTGAAACTAGCTTAGGATTGAAAGCTATTTTTTTCGCTACCCCTTCACTAACTCCTCTTTCCACCCCTTCACTTAATTTACTAAGTGCAAATTTACCGCCCTTTGTAGCTAACTTACGAACAGAAATATACTCACTCAATCCTCCGGTATATCTGCTTGCGGTTTCAGCTGCAGTCTCTTTAAACAAAAACATAGCAAATGGTATTAAAATACCTGCTCGGCCATCCGGATCCACATACTTATACGGGTTATTATTTGCATAGGCATATCGATTAAACGACATCGGGTTACTCTCAACAAAGCCTACCGGATCCTGCGACATAAACCGGCCAATCCGTGGATCGTAGTATCGTGCCTGCATATACAGCAACCCAGTATCGGCATCCTCCACATGGCTGGTAAACCAGCGCCGGTTGGCATTAGCGCGTGGCTCGTGTTGCTGGCGTTCGCCATAGGGTTGATAGGACTCGCGCCAGAGTATTTTTCCCTCGCTATCACTTGCCGCTATGGGAGAGCCGAGTGCGTCATTGTGATAATAAGTCACTTGCTCATAGGCAAATATTGCACTGGAGCAGAACAGCAGCATGAATAGCAACAGAGGTTTTAAGTGCTTGTCTGTCATTTTTTTCTCTCCTCTCTCAATTAAGGTGACACAAAATATAGACGCCGTTCATTTTGGGTTAACATAAAAAGAGTATTGTGCTTTTAGTCTGCAAATAGCGACTTTTTTTGTCAGGGTAGATGTGAAATAGGAAAAAATCGTAGTGCTTTTGCTAGGAAAAGGGGGAGTTTGAATAACTAAAGATATACTTTGTTGCTCTTTTGTGGATTTGCTCTTAGAGCATTATGGTAGCTGCAGAAAAACGGCATCGTGATTGGATTTGAAATACAGACTATGGCTATTATCCATGAAGAGACTTAAGGGTATAACGTTTTGAATTAGCAAAAACTTTGCTATGCAGTGCACTCAGCTAGTGGATGCAACAAAATTTCATCCTCGGCGAATTGATAGAACTGAATTGATAGAAGTGAATTAGGAGTACCATAAATCAACAAGGGGTTTGCCAAGAAAGCAATATCAGCAAAAATGTATAGGTTTTTGCTAGGAAAATACTCACAACGGCAATAAATGACGCAAGTAAAACAGTCTATATTGTGTGTGCTATAAGAATTGGTAGGTGAAACTAAAGGAGAGAAAAGGTGAGGATGTCCCCAAAGTGCCGGTATTGGCTTTGGTCCTGAACCCGGAGGTTCAAGGAGGGAGCTACTGAATTACATTAGGCTTTCCGTAAACGGACATGCACACAATAACCACAAAACAGCACCCATGTTTGGAAGAATAGGCTCGAGGAACTACACCAACGATCGAACACCCCAGGGACAAAAGGATTATACCCCCATTGCATCAAATTACCGCTAAAAAATAGAAAAAAATACAATTTACAGTCAGTTGTTTGCTATTTATACACAGGGGAGTTAATCCTGTTTAGAGATCTCTCACATTACCTTGCCACTCTAACAAGTAGCGACCTTTACTGAGTGTTTTACTGGCCAGCTGTGCTAGCTGTTCAGCTATTTGCTGATTGCTAGAGCTTGCCCTAGCACTGGTTTGAAAGTTGCCTTGGCGATCAATTTGCAGCTCACCTTTAAGCTGTGTATCAGGATCCTGGCTATGATAGCTAATCTCAAAGCTCCCGGCTTGAGCGCAAGCAATTAAGAAATCAATTTGTTGCAACTTGAAAGCTAATACACTGAGATTATTAAGAGTAATATCCCAGACATTACTGCCTTCTTTACAGGTCATTGGAGCTATCAGTTTTCCCGCACCGCTGAGGTTGCCTGAGACTAAATTTAATCTCGGGTGAATAACTGCTAATGCGTTGATATTGGAAAGTAATTCAAAGTGTAACCGCTGTCCAAAGGCTAAGATATCAGTGCCGACTTTCGCTTCAATATTCTGCGCAGTGTGCTTTACCTGCCAATTCATTTGACCTTTAAAAAGAGACAGTAATTGAAACCCCCACTGCCAATTATCCGCTGTGTAGTTGAGGTTTGTATTGGTCGCTCGCACAGTGGCGCTGCCAGACCAAATTGTCCCTGTTATATTGGTTAACACAATAAGGTCTGTATCGGGTTTCACTTGCTGATAAAACCAGCGCATTGGATAGTTATAGATCAGTGATATGACCAGTACCAGAATAAAAAATATTAGCGCTCTGAGCATTGCTCTATTCCCTAAATGCGACCACTAAACGGCTGTTCACAAAACCATTGAGTTTAGCGGTTGAAAATTGTACTTCAGCCAAGCCAATCTGTTGTTTTTCAATGTTATCAATAAGCCTTAATACACTGTTAAATTTAGCGTTATCAAATCTATAGCTGATATTTGTTCGATTGATGTTCTGGATGCGTTCAACCGATAAGTTATGCCGCTTTAGCAGCTTGTTCATCTGCTGGCGCAGCTGGCTTTTGTTGTTAGCAGAGGTGCCATTTGTTGAGTTGCGGCTATTGCCGGTACGAACAGCATTGCTTTGCATCCACGCAAGTTTTGCTTGATTGCTGGCAATCTTAGCTGTCAGGGAGTTGTGGCTATCAATAATGGGTTTAACCATTAAAATCCAAAGTAGTAACAAGATAATCACAGGCGCTGAGAAAATTAGTAGCAGTTGCTCTCGCCTGCTCAGCGCATGGTAGTGATCAATCAGCATGTTTTGTCTCCCTCAGTGTTAGTAGCGAAGTAACACTCTGCTTGAGCGATGATTTTTGCAAAGTACCTAAACTGGCATTAAACGGCGTTTTTTGCTGTTGATTGATAGCGCTGGCAAAGTTTTCCAAGCTATTGTAATCACTGGCCTCTATCTGCAACCTTAACGCCCTTGGTGCAGTGTTATATTTGAGGTTAACCAGTTTTATTTTATGTTGTTTTAATAGCGGAGCGACTGTCGCCAGCCAGCTGAGGAAATTTTGTTTGCTGTTAATCGCTGTGTTTTTAAGCTTGCCGCGCATCTGTGCATAGGGGTCGTTAATGCGTCTGTCATTGGGGAAAAGACTTTTATACAGCGATATCATCTGTGTTTCTTGCTGTTGGTTTTGCTTTGCCAACTGATAATTGTCGGTAACTGCCAGTGCAATCAACGACAATAGCAATAGTGCCAGTGCAATGGTCGGTGCTAAGAACCGCTTTAACGGTAAGCTAGCTTGGCTTGATGGCTGATATTGTCCCTGTGCTAAATTGATTAGGTTTGCCTGCGGTGTCTCAGTAAAGTGCGCAGTGATCAGCTTAAGCAGATCAGTATTTGCATGCGTTGCAGCCGCTGGGAATTGTGTTAGCTCACCTGCAGCACTGTAGAGCGTTAATAGAGCGCTGGTCTTTGGCCAAAAAACCGATTGGAACTGCTGATAGGCCAGCGCCGACATGCTACCTTGAAAGGCCAAACTGTTAATGAGTATTCGCTGTCCATCACTCCACAGACTGCCGCCATCATCCTGCACAGGCAGTAGTGAAAAGTCCGGCACTATGTAGCGAAAAGTGATTTGGCTCTGTTCTCCGAATTTTTGCCACTGTTGCATTATGGCATTGTCTACTACTAAAGAGCGCACTTGTCCGTCAATGACTTGGCCGCTGGCAATATGCACATGCTCCAGTTTGCTAGATAAATGTTCTTCAAGTTGAAAAGGGATGGTGCTCATGGCGGCTTTAGATTTATTAGGCAAGCTGGCATTGATTGAACGTACTGCTTCACCGGGTGTGATTAATACATTGATACTGTGGCTGTGCTTGGCCGCTATCGCCATGAGTTCTTTTGCGTGAGCTTTACCACTGGCTATACTGTCGGCCAAATTACTGTCCCAGTGCAGCCATTGAACGCAGCAATCCTGATTGATTGCTTCCCCCGCTGGCAATTGAATGAATAGATAGATGCTCAAGCATTGACTCCGTATGTTCTTGAAATGACATGCACTTGTTTTTTGGAATTGACTCTTATCAGTGAGTGTAAAGTAAATTTTGCTGTTTTATAACTGACTTTGCTGCTGACACGGTAGTAGCGGTTTTCCAGTACAAAGGCCTTTTTTTGCATAATACTGATTTTTAAGCCATCAAATGCGGGCAGTTTCCAAAATTCTGGCAGGCTTTCAAAGCCGTTAGCGGGGCGTTCTTTAATGATGTTTTTGGCGGTATCAAGATCAATTTTATTGAGTAAGATGGCGCTTAATAAAACCGCGTTATTGCTATTTAGTTGGTTGATGTTTACCTGTAATTTGTTGTCTCCAGGGCGGGCGCATAACAGCGGCAAAACCGCCGCAAATTCCTGTTCATCAGAGGCCAAAAAGTCCTCTACTTCCTCTGCGATTAATAAATGCTGATTGGGTGTTTCACGCGAGGGGCTGGCCGTTGCGTAATAAGTATTTTCAGCACCGTCGCTGCCGCTGGGGATATTGTCTTCATCGAGCCAGTCAATGAGGCGGTCGCTAAAAAACTGAGCGCGCTGCGCATTGATTTCAAACTCGGAAAAGAGGGCTCTAATTTGCAGCCTTTTTAAAGGCAGTCCCAATAGGTTTTCATCAAGCGCTTGCTCGGCCTTTGCTCTTGGCGTATCGCCACTAATATTGGGGTTGTCAATAGTGTCAAAAAAAACTCTGTTGAACACATCAATACCACTTCGCTGTGACAAACTGTTGAGATTAAAGCAATTCTGCATAGGCTGTAAACTGACTTGTATTTCCCCATCAACAATAGGAAAGCGCAACTGGGTATGCTCAGCGTGCAGCATCTTTTTATACAAATTGTCTCGGCTAATTATTTTGGCATATTCCTCGCCAGCTTTGGCGTACCAGTAACTTTGTTGCAGCTGACCCTGACTCGCTTGGGCTGCGGCTAAGTTGTTAGTTGTCTCTATCACTTGCAGGCTAAGAATGCTGATAATTGATAATACGCCTAATACTAAAATGAGTGCCGCGCCACTATTTCTACTGGCAAGTGGCTTAAGAGTGTCTCTGATCATTGATCTATACCACTGAGTCGTGTGATTAATGCAATGTTTTGCCAATTATCTGTCTGCAATGTCAAACGTATAGCCAATGGATATTTTTTGTCATTTGCCAAAAAACTTTCCCAGCGATCAAAGAAGTAGGCGAAATCTAGCTGGTTAACCCCGGTTAAAATTAGCTGTTTTTGCCAAACTTGATTGGGGCTTGGAAAATCGGTATTAATACTCTCTCTGAACAATTGTCGATTCTCTAATAAGTACCGTACCCGCACTAGCTTTTGCTCAATGCGCGAGCTCCCCGGGTATCGATGGTAGCGGCTAAATTCAAGCAAGCTGGCATCACCCTTAAAGTGATTTTTGTCAATGTATGGGACAAAGGTATCAGTGTGGAAAATATCTTGAATAACAGGGCGCAAAGCTATTTGCTCGATATCGGAGCGAATAATATGTAGGGCGCGTTCCAGAGTGAGTAACTTTTTCTCCTCAGCCATCACTTGCACGTGGTTGGCGATAGTGCCGCTGAGCATGGTCGCTGAAATGATGCCAATGACCGCGGTAATTGAGATTGCTATCATTAACTCTAATAAAGTAAAACCGCGTTGCTGTACGGCGAGCATTCGCTTACTCATGTTTGGACACATCTTTAAAGGCGATAAGCTCTGCTAATAGATACTCAGGTGTTTTTATACTGGCAACCTTAATGACAATTTTTTTGAAATTTTTGGTGTCAGTATTGGACTCTGAAACCTGCCAAAGGTACTTACCGCCGGCAAAAGTACTTTCTCCCTGGTTATCCGAATGAGCGCCGATTAAATGTAAATTGAGATTGTTTTGTGCCACCCATAGGGCGAATTGGCGCTGCTTTAACTGGCCTATATTACTGGTAGATTGAGTGACAGCAAAAGACAGCGCGCCGACCACAGCAGATAAAATAAACAGTGCCACCATCACTTCAATTAAAGTAAAACCGCACTGCTGCTGTTTTGTTGAGCGGAAATTAAAGGCTGGCATAAGGATCACTCAAGTTAGCTTGTGTGGATTGATCATCGCCAAACCGCAACTCAAAGTGATTGTAAATACCGGCTGGGGAGATCAATATTTGCGGGCTTTTATTGATCGTTTGATAATCTTTAGTAAAGCTGCGGGTATCGATGATCTTATTGTCTATGAGCAACGAGTAAGATTGCTCTGGCGTTAATTCAACAGGCTTTTTGTCGGCAATAAACAGCCATTCTCTGGTGCTAAAAATCATTGCTTGATAACTGTTGTCTACAAAATACAGACCGTGCCACTGTTGCTTTAATTGGGCGCGCTGAGCGAGTGAGCGCAATAGTGCGGCGAGTTGCGCCTTTGGCGTGTGGTATTGTGAAACTGCCGATTTACTATCGGGGATAGTCAGTACCACCGCGCTAGCCATCAGCGCTACAATCGTTATCACCACCATGATTTCAAGCAAAGTAAAACCTGACTCTCTATTGCTCTCTTTTGTAGCAGCGCGCACTGTCTACTGGGTCCAGTTTGTGATGTCAGCATCTAACCCTTCACCACCGCTCTCGTTGTCTTTGCCCATAGAGTACAAGTCAAATAGGCCGTGTTCTCCTGGCTGCAAGTAGCGGTATTGGTTGCCCCAAGGGTCTTGATATAAGCGCTTGATATAACCTGAGGGGCGATAGTTTTTCGGCTCTGGGCTAATTGATGGTTTGCTGACTAAGCTCTCGAGACCTTGGTCGGTCGTTGGGTAGTCGTTGTTATCTAACTTGTATTGATCTAAAGCTTGTTCGATTGAGTGAATGTCTGCTTTGGTTTTTTCTACTTTGGCGGTGTCTAAATTGTCTAGTATATAGGGAGTGACTATTGTGCCTAACAAGCCAATAATGACGATCACGACCATCACTTCTAACAAGGTAAACCCCTGTAGCTTAAATTGTTTTTTTGTTTTGTTAATCATCTATTAGGGTCTCCAAGCGTTTATAATTGACTAAAATTATTCATTTGTAAAATAGGCAGTAGAATGGCCAGTACAATGGCAAAAACTAATATGCCAAAAACCAGCATGAGTATCGGCTCTATCAATTTAGTGGCGATGCCTATGCTATTATTTAACTCATTTTCCTGTTGCTCGGCCGCTTGCTCAAGCGCTTTCGCTAACTCTCCGCTGTGTTCGCCATTAGCGATTATGTACACAGAAATGGGCGGAAAAATCTGTGCATTTTCGAGCATTTTACTTAATAATTGGCCCGCTTTTACATGTTTCGTCACTTCGGCTAAAGCTTCGCGAATAGATCGATTGTGCAAGGTCTGCCCGCTGACACTCAAAGCATCTAATAGCGCCGAGCCACCGTTTAACATGATGCTAACAGTGCCAAGCAGGCGGCTAGTCTCTAAGTTTATAATGAGGAAACCAACCACAGGCAACTTTAAATAATAGCGGTGTATTTTAAGTAAAAAATGCTCATTTTTAAGTAGCTGGCGCCAGATGATGGCGAACAAGGCCATTAACAACGCCACCCATAAACCGTAATCTAGGATGAAATTTGAGCAGCTGATCATGATTTTTGTGATCAGCGGTAGCGCTTGACCTGTGCCTTCAAATTGCGCCACGACTTTAGGAATGACAAAGGCCATCAGCAGCGAGATGATACTGAAGGCGACAATGGTCAGTACTAGCGGGTAAACGGTGGCTTGTATCACTGTATTGCGTAGCTTTTGACTGCGTTGCGTGTGTTCCGCCAGTCTTAATAGCACTTGGCTTAATGCTCCTGTTTGCTCGCCTGCTTGCACCAGCGCTTGAAAAACCGGCGAGAAGATCTTGGAGTGCTCACGCATGCTCTCTGCTACTGAAAAGCCTGCGAGTACTTTCGCTCTAATGTCTTGCAGGGTGAGTTTGAGGTTTTTGTTGCGCGTTTGCTCGGCCACCACTCGCAACGCTTCTTCCAAGGGGATGTTAGATTGTACCAGTGCGGCAAATTGCTGAGTAAATAGGGCGATATCTTTACTCGGAACACGGCGTTTTTGTGTGCGACTAGTACTTTTAATGGCCGCGGCGCTAACGCTGATGGGCAATAGCTGCATGTCGCGCAATAAAGTTCTGGCACTGCGCTCAGAGTCCGCTTCGATCTGACCTTTTTGTTGCTTGTTGGCAGCATTAAATGCTGTGTAATCAAAGAACGGCATGTTGCAGAGAATCCCTGACTGACCTGAGTACTTCTGAGGTAGAAGTCACGCCCATTAAGACTAAATGACGGCCCTCATCGAGCATAGAATTAAAATTCTCAGCTAAGTGCTGGCGCATTTTCGGCTCGCCGTGGTTTTCGTGAATCTGACGGGCCAAGTTTGCATCAACTATGAGTAATTCATATAGCCCTTGGCGACCGCGATAGCCGGTGTGATGGCATGCAAGACAGCCGGTAGTTTCATAGATTGGGCTGCCGGTGAGATCGACATCGCCCAACGCTATGGCATCTGCTTGGCTCAGAGTGGCAGCTGCTTTACATTCTAGGCATAATTTTCGCACTAAACGCTGCGCTAAAATACCCTTCAACGATGAGGCGATAAGGTAAGGTTCAACACCTATATCTTGCAGGCGGGTAATAGCGCCGAATGAGTCATTGGTGTGTAGTGTTGATAACACTAAGTGGCCGGTTAAACTCGCTTGTACAGCAATTTGCGCGGTCTCTTCATCGCGTACTTCACCAATCATTACTACATCCGGATCTTGGCGCAATATTGCCCGTAGACCTTTGGCAAAACTCATCGCTGACTTTTCATTAACGGGAGTCTGTCCGATACCTTCCAGTGCATATTCTATCGGGTCTTCGATGGTGAGAATATTACGGCTTTTACTGTTTAGACCACTCAAACCTGCGTATAAAGTGGTGGTTTTACCGGAGCCTGTAGGCCCTGTGACCAGAATGATACCATTAGGCTGGTTGAGTAAGTGGGTAAAGGCTGTTAAACAGTGCGCGGGCATACCTAAGTGGGTGAGGTCTAGTTGTGCCGCTTGTGTATCTAATAGACGCAGTACTATGCGCTCGCCATACAATGAGGGAATAGTAGATACCCGCACGTCTAGTGCTTTACCTGCCATGCGCAGAGATACTCGGCCATCTTGAGGGACTCGCTTCTCCGCAATATCTAATTTAGCCATGACTTTAATACGAGAGTTTAATAAGGGGGCGGCTTTGCGATTAGGGGTCAGCACTTCTTTAAGCATACCATCGACGCGAAATCGTACTGACATGCTGTGCTCGAAAGTTTCAATGTGAATATCGGAGGCGTTTTGTTGCAGCGCACTGGCAAATAAGCCGTTGATTAGCCGGATAATAGGGGCATCGTCTTGCGCATCTAATAAGTCGACATTTTCAGGCATGTTCTCAACCAGTTCGTCTAAATCGATGACATCGTTGAGCTCGTCAATATCACTGAGCTCACTCTGTGCGGCTTGATAGGTTAAGCTGATGTCGTCCTCAAGTTGTAACTGTTTTTTTTGATGGTAGTTAAGTGGTTGTACACAGCAGCGTTCAACTTCTAAATAAGCATCGAGACTGGTGGCGTCACTGTAGTATATATCAGTGCCACTGTCGCTATCATAGACTGCCAGCACGTTGTGTTTTTTGGCAAAGACAAAACTAAACACCGGCTCGTTACGCATGTTTATTGCGCCTTGAACGAATGGTCAATAATGGGGATGTCTGCAGGGGCCAGTGGTGCTGGCAATTGCTCTTTTGGGGTGCTTCTGGAGCGCTTTGAGGTTAAATCTAAGTCGGGGATCGCCCCTTGTTGCCGCCAGTGTTTGATGGTGTCTTGCGTTTTTGGGTAAAGCGCAGAATTGCTGGCGTTAAACAGTACTTGCTGTGCGTATAAGTAATTATATTTACTGCTACTAAGTTCATTAGCGACTATTTGAGAGCGAATAATGGTCGGGCGAATAAAAACCATTAAAGTGCGCTTTTTACGGGTGGCCGTTCTGGAGCTAAATAGTTTTCCTATTAATGGGATGTCGCCAAGTAAGGGTACTTTTGAATGGGTATCTTCAATTTTCTCTTCGATTAAACCGCCTAAAGTAATGACGCCGCCATCATCGATTAACACTGAGGTATTTATTAAGCGCTTATCAGTGACAATATCAGAGGCTTTGACGTCAGTATTTACCGTGGACACTTCTTGCTCTATATAGAGTTGTATAGCATCTCCTTCGTTTATTTGCGGAGTGACTGTTAGCTTTATGCCGATATCACGGCGTTCAACCGTCTGAAATGGATTGTTAGCCGTGGTTGTCGAAGAGGTGGTGATAATGGGGATTTCCTGTCCCACTTGAATATAAGCCTCTTCGTTATCTAAGGTGACAATGCTAGGGGTGGAGAGTAAATTGGAATCTTCGTCGGTTTCGATGGCATTGATAAGAGCTGCAAAACTTACGCCCCCGTCACTGATTTTTCCAAGTCCAAAGTTTAAACCGTTGCCAAATCCCGCTGATTCACCTGCCGCAATAGCGGCAGCAGCAGTGATAATGTTGGGTGAATTGTTAGTACTAAAACCGGAGCCTGCATAGCCTCTGTTGGTACTGCCAATCAGCCATTGCACACCCAGTTCTTTTGCCTTGTCCTCCGATACTTCGGCAATAACGGCCTCGACTAATACTTGGGCGCGGCGAATGTCAAGTTGGGTAATAATCGTCTCTAGCGTTTTAATAATATGCGGACTACCTGACATTACCACCGTATTAGTCGGCTCGTGAATATCAATGTTAATATTGCTGCTTAAGGTATTATCAGCGCCACTTTGTTTTTGCTCCTCGGTTTTAATAATGGTGTCGCTAATGCCTTTTAATACTTGTGATATCTCTTTGGCTTTGGCGTATTTTAGATAGATGACTTTGGTATTAGAGGTGGTCTGAACTTCTGAGTCGAGTTGGCCGACGATACGGCGAATCTTTTTACGCATGTTGGCATCGGCTTTCACAATCAGCATGTTGGTACGCTGATCAGAGGTAATGATTGAGCCGTTACTGACAGCTTGCTTGCCATTAGCTTGTTGCGTTAAGTTTTTCAAAATGCGTTCGAGCTCTACCGCTGAGGCATTGTAGAGTGGAATGAGTTCTAAAGTTTGTGAGTCGGCCTGATCTACTTTGGCAATGATCTGCGCAATGCGCCGCACATTTGATGATCTGTCGGTGACTAAAATAACATTGGATGTCTCGTAGGCGGCAATAATACCTAAACGCGGATCAATCAGTGGTCGCAGAGTGGCCGCCAGTTGGTTGGCGTTGACGTTGTTAACTTCGACAATACGTGTGACTAATGCTTCAGAGTTTCCAACATCTGCGCTATCAGAGATGCGGGTCCCCTCAAGTTTGGCGCCTTGCGAGGGGATAACTTTTAGCAGGCCGTTTTGCGTATCCACCACTGAGAAACCGCTGATACCCAGCTGCACTAAAAATATTTCATAAAGCTCGTCGGCGGTTAGTTCAGAGGGGCTTTGGATGTCCACTTTACCTCTGACCTTGGCGTCAGTGATGATAGTTTTACCGATCATTTTAGAAATAGTATTGATAAACTCGCGAATTTCAACACCACGCATATCTAGCGTATATTTATCAGTTTGACCATCAGTGTTGACAACACTGTTGTTGGCACTAAAAATACTACTGCTAAACGCAACGGCAAAAAGTAAGCTCAGAGTAAGGCGTATTTGTCTTAAATTCATAGTTAAAGTTTGATGTCCATAGTGAGTATTGATCCCCGTCGGCTGAGAGTGATTTGCAAGTGGTTGTTAGTTTCCAGCAGGGAGAACATAGCGGGGATCGTCAATTGTGTGACTGCTTGACCGTCAATATGTGTCAGGATATCCCCAGCTTGTAAACCCGCAGTTTTTAACAGTCTATTGTCGAATCCTGCGGCAATGGTATACCCCTTCAATTTGCCTTTATTAATACTTGGACTGATCTGGATGAATTTTGCAAGCGACAGTGGGTTAGCCATAATCGTGGCCCGCGGTTGACTTCCCAGCAATGCTTTGATGGCTGCAGATCGCAAATCTAGCTCCAGTTCAGCGCTTCGGGCAGGGGCTTTAAAAGCACTTGAAATACCCGTCAGACTCGATGTGCTTTTTAATTTAGGTAAGTTCAGACGCTCCTGTACACCGTTGTTAATGATAGTGACATAGTTGTGTTGTACTTGATCAAGTTGCACTTTTTGCCTACTGGAATTGACGATAAAATCACCGGGTAGATAAGAGCGTTGCAGCCCTTTGTAAACGATTATGGCCACAGAGGGGTTACCTTTGATAAGGCCCGTTAAACGAAGGTTTAGCTTGGTTTGTTTAACATTCTTTTGCTGTTTAATTGGCAGTGACATGACAGTGTTTGTGGCAGCGGCCTCTGCAAAAACCTGTGAGCTAATAATAGTATTGAGATAATTATGGTTGATATTGGTCTTGTTAGGCGTTGGGTTTATAGCGGCAAAGCCTTGATTCTCATCGCTAACAGCGAAATTAAGGTCGACCGCTTTCCATACTAGCTGTGAGGTCGATATTCCTAACAGCAAGATAATAAAGTATAAAACAGCGCGGGATATTTTTGTGATCTGCATTCCTTTGCCTGATTAGAGTAAAAATCAAGCATATATGACCCAAAGATATAAGCCAAGATTAACTATCTTTAATAATTAATTTTGCCAATGTTGGGGGAATAGGAGAGCGTGTCATACTCTTAGTGAACGCTGGGATAGTAGCAAGTAACTTTTTTGTAATATGTGCTTAAAGCTGAAGCTTTTGGATGGAGGTAGATGTCTCTATAAGTTGTATGTTACTGCAAAGCTTGTTGCACAATACTTTGCAGTCAGTGTTAATTGTCCAATGATTTATTTATTTTTTCGGATAAACGTAACATTGTATCTTCCATCTTTTCTCGCTGCTCTACTTTGCCAGATAAAAGCTCATTTGAAATATTCAGCGCGGCCATGACTGCAATGCGTTCCATCCCTAAAATTTTGCCGCTGTCGCGGATTTCTTGCATTTTTTCGTTGAGATGATTGGCAGAAGCCACTAAATCGGCTTCGTTTTCAGCGGGGCAGCCAACTACAAATTCTTTGCCTAATAATTTAATAGTTACGTTTTTGTTCATGCGTTTTGCTCCAGCGCTTTCAGGCGGCTGATCATTTTTTCGATATGGTTGCGGGTGCGATCATTGAGTTGAGAAAGCTTGGCTTTTTCTTGTAGTGCCTGTTGTTCAGATGATCTTGCGCGCAGCTCTTTTGCACTCATATCCTGCAGGTCTTTATCTAACTCATTGTAGCGGGTCATTAGTACTTGATACTCGTCTCTGCGCGCTTGTTCAGCCTGATTGGCAATTTCAGTCTTAGATTGCAGTTGCTGTATCTTTTCTTCCATGTTGTCGCAGTGGACGAGTAGTCTTTCAATTTGCACTTCAAGTTGCGCTAGATATGATTCGCTCATCAGTGATTCCAAAAGAAATAGTTATAAGCCTAAAATAAGTGTCGAGTTAACAATGCTCAAAAAATATAGGCTATTGTGTTAAATTCATGGCTGTTTTTAAAGCAGCTTTCCTAAAAGTCGTTTGAAATTATATAAAGGTATAAATTTCAATAACGAATTAAGTATAATGCCAGTGTGTAGGAATGAAAATCAATTGCTGTAGATATAATAGAGTTTATAGTGATGAATAAGAGGCACTCTAAATCACTTAATATATATTTGCCTGCAGCATGCTGTAATTGGTGTTGACTTTTAACGCTTGAACACACTCTGTCCCCGGTGAACAGGAAGCTAAAGTTAACGCTTACCACGGGGATCATAAATTAGCGTATTTAAGTTATCTTAAAACGGCTATTACAAATACAAATTGGAACTTTATGAGCGACAACAACCCTATTAATATCGAAAAGTTGACCTTTGACGATATTGCTAACCTGTTAGTGACTGAAAAAATTACCATGGTCTCGCCTGCTGAATTACACGGTTTGGTCGCCGGGCAACTCGCCAGTGGCGCGCGTTTAACCCAAGAACTGTGGTTACAGATGGCCAATGACTTTTTAGACATTGAGCGATTTAGCCAAGAGAGCAGTAAAGTGGGGCTGGTAGGGTTGTATCAGCAGAGCTTAACTCAATTGGAAAGTAACACCATGAGCTTGGATTTACTGATCCCCGATGATGACTACGAAATAAGCCAGCGTGTTGAATCTCTTGGGTTATGGGTGCAGGGGTTCCTGGCAGGATTTGGTACTCAAGGGCGCCAAACAGACAAAACCATGGGCACAGATGCAAAAGAAATGCTCAATGACCTAGGGCAAATTGCACAAGTGGCGAGCGTGGATTTAGAAGAAAACGAGGACAGTGAAAACGACTTTTTTGAGCTGGCTGAGTACGTTCGCATGGGGGCAGTATTTATTTTTACAGAGTGCAATGTTGCACCGCCTGCTGCGCAACCTGAAGAAAAGCCAACGTTACACTAAGCGCTACTTGAATCCATAGCTTTGGAGTAAATCAATAGCGTAACCTGTTGGTTTATCAATAGAGATGTTATAGGCGGAGCCTGCATCAGCAGCTAAAAATTCAATGAGTGTTTGTTACACCGCTGTGGGATCAAAACTTGTGCTAAGTGCGTAGCAAGCGCCGGTTCAAGTATTAATTAACCGAGTGATTGGGGAATAGAACCGCGCTCTTAAAGGATTATCTATGCTTAAGACCATTTCTGCGAAAGAGTTTGCGCAGCGACGTACTACACTGCTAGATCAGTTAGAAGATAATTGCGCCGTCATCATTCAAGCGGCATCCATGGCCAGTCGTAATAGCGACGTGGATTATTTATTTCGTCAGGATAGTACTTTCTTCTATTTTAGCGGGTTCAATGAACCGGATGCATTGGCGTTGCTGATAAAGCGCAATCAGGTCACTGAGTATCATCTTTTTTGTCAGCCGCGCAATCCCGAAATGGAAATTTGGTACGGTTATCGCTGCGGCGAATTGGGCGTCGTTGAACACTACGGTGCGGATTTTGGCTATAGTAACTTAAGCTTAGATGAAAAAATTCCACAATTGCTTGACGGAGTGAGCCAGCTATATTATTCCCATGGTTGTAAACGTCTAAATACCCAACTAAATACTTGGCTAGCAACGATGCGTAAGCGCAGCAGAACCGGAGTTGTGGCGCCTTCTCACTTATTGCAACTCGATGATATTAGCAATGAGATGAGGTTATTTAAATCACCGGCAGAACAAGACATGATGCGCATTGCGGCGAAAATTTCAGCAGATGCACATATCAGAGCAATGCAAAGTTGCAATGCGCAAGTGATGGAGTATCAGCTGGATGCCCATATTCAGCATCACTTTGCGATGAGTGGCGCGGCACAAGCGGCATATCCCAGTATTGTTGGCGGTGGTAAAAACGCCTGCATTTTACATTATATTAACAATGACCAACCGCTGTTAGATGGCGATTTGGTACTGATAGATGCCGGTGCTGAGTATCAGTATTATGCCGGTGATATCACTCGTACCTTTCCCGTTAATGGGCAATTTAACCCAGCGCAAAAAGCACTTTATGAGTTGACGCTAAAAGCCAATATAGACTGTATTGCGATGATAGCCCCCGGGGTGAATTTTAATGCTATTCACGATTGCGCTGTCAAAATTATCACCACTGGGCTGGTGGAATTGGGTCTATTGCAAGGGAAAGTTGATGAGCTTATAGAGCAAGAGGCGTATCGCAGTTTCTTTATGCACAAGCTTGGGCACTGGCTGGGAATGGATGTACACGATGTTGGCAATTACAAAATAGCAGGGCAGTGGCGCGAGTTGGCTGCTGGGATGGCAATGACCGTAGAGCCCGGCATTTATGTTGCGATCGATAATATGGATGTGGATGAAAAGTGGCGCGGTATTGGCATACGTATTGAAGATGATATTTTAGTCACTGAAACAGGCTGTGAAGTGATGACTGCTGGTGTGCCCAAAAGTATTAGCGATATAGAAGCGCTGATGGCACAAGCCTAGATGTGGGTAAGGAATTAAGAGTATGAGTCGTCATTTTGACATTGTCATTATAGGTGCGGGTATGGTGGGTGCTAGTTTTGCCGCCATGTTGTTAGCCCAAGCAAAAAGCCAGAATTTGCGTATTGCAATCATCGAGGCGAGCGAATTTCGAGCGAGCAGTGTCGATCGTTATCAGCCAAGTTTTGATGATCGCGCAACAGCGCTTGCCTTAGGTTCTGCGCAGATTTACCAACAGTTATCACTGTGGGAAAAACTGCAAGGTCATGCACAGCCAATAGAACATATTCATGTCTCGGATAAAGGGCGCTTTGGCGCCGCTCGGTTAAACGCCGAAACTGAAAATGTGCCAGCGCTCGGTTTTGTTATCGAGAATAAATGGTTAGGTGAAGTGCTCTATGAACATATTGAACAACATCCAGATAGTGAATATGTAACTATCTATAGCCCAGCGAATGTTGAGAGCATTAAGCGAGCAGACGGGCGCATGCATGTTGCTATTTTAGCAAAAGCCGAAAGTATTAATATATGCGCAAAACTGGTGGTAATGGCCGATGGAGGACGCTCAAGTTTACGTGAAGCGATGGGCATTCATTACAGCGAACAGCCCTATCAGCAATTTGCATTAGTGTGCAATATAGAGTTAGATCGCGGCCATAAAAATATCGCCTATGAGCGCTTTACCGATACCGGGCCTATGGCGCTTTTACCGCTCACGTCGCTATCGCGAACTCACCGGTGTGGTTTGATCTGGACGATTGAGAAAGGTCAGATAGAAGCAATGCTAGCACTGGATGATAAGGCATTTTTAACCCAGCTGCAGGAGCGTTTTGGCTATCGCGCCGGGCGTTTTATCAAAGTGGGCGAACGTGTCAGCTATCCACTTAAATTACAGAGTGTTAGTGAACAAGTCCGGCAAGGCGTAGTGATTGTTGGCAATGCTGCGCACACCTTGCACCCAATCGCTGGGCAAGGGTTTAATCTGGCATTGCGCGGTGTGGCAGCACTTGCAGAACAGCTCATCAGCGCACTTCGCAATGATATATCTATTGATAACTATGCAATGCTCAATCAATATCGTGAGTCACAACGCAGTGATCAATTTGCCACCATTGGCTTTAGTGATAAGTCAATGAAACTGTTCACTAGCACTAACCCGCTGTTAGTAATAGGTCGAAATTTTGGCTTACAACTGTTAGATATTACAGCGCCTGCTAAAACGCTCTTTGCGCGATCAGCAATGGGGTTGACCAGTGATATGCCCAATTTGCAGCAGGAAAATAACCATGGTCAATAATTCACGTTTTACTGATTTAGATATCATTGTCGTGGGTGCCGGCATGGTGGGACTAACCGCGGCTATTGCATTGCATCTGCAAGGCTTTCAAGTGCTGGTGGTTGAAGGGCGTGATGAGAGCGTTTTAAAACTTCCCGAGAGCTTAAGGGAGTTAAAGACACAAACTGCTAACATAGAAAGCTACGACAATCGAGTAAGTGCCCTAACACGTGCCTCTGAAAATATATTTCGAAACCTCGAGGTTTGGGAAAATATAGCGGCGATGCGCTTGGCGCCCTATCAAAAAATGCAAGTTTGGGATGGCGATGGCAGCGGTGAAATCAGTTTTTCTAGCGCACAATTACACGAGCCGAATCTAGGCCACATCGTGGAAAACAGCGTCGCTATCGCCGCTTTAATTGCCAGAGCGGGAGATATCAATCTAGACATCCTCTGCAACACTAAAGTGGTAGGTTTGACTGAACCTAATACTGAGGGCACACGAGTCTTAAGTGGCGAAAGAGGGTTGCCAGGCAGCGATTCAGAGTTACTTAGCTTAAGTGCCAAATTAGTGATAGGTGCAGATGGGGCTATGTCAAAGGTGCGTCAGCTCGCGGCGATTCCACTGTGGCAATGGGACTATGGGCATCATGCAATTGTTGCGAGCGTTAAAACCGAAAAGCCGCATCAAAATACGGCTTGGCAGCGCTTTACCAGCGATGGTCCACTGGCATTTTTACCCCTTGCTGATGCACATACTAGCAGTATTGTATTCTCAACATCGCCAGAGCATGCTAAAGCGTTAATGGCGCTTGAAGAAGCCGAGTTTAATGGTGCGCTGACACTTGAGTTCGAATCAAAGCTCGATGACGTAACCCAAGTATCAAAACGGGCGGTGTTTCCACTGCGCCAGCGCCATGCTAAGCAGTATGTACAACAAGGTTTAGTATTAATCGGCGATGCCTGTCATACCATCCACCCACTTGCAGGGCAAGGGGTTAACTTAGGCTTGTTAGATGTCGCAAGTTTAGTGCAAGTACTAAAAAGCGCAAAAGCGCGCAAGCAGGCAATAGGCGAAGAGCGTCTGCTTAAGCAGTTTCAACGTGAGCGTCACGCAGACAACTTGAAGATGTCGGCGACTATGCAGGGCTTTAAATGGCTGTTTGATCCGCAACCTGCGCCAATTGTTATCGCCAGAAACTTTGGCATGAAACTTTTTAACAAAGCGACGCCGGTTAAACAACATGTGATGGCCCAAGCGCTGGGGTTATCAGGGGAATTACCTGAATTGGCGCGTATATAGAGATTAATTGCGCTTTTAGTAACAATTTGACCTCAGTGCAGGTAAAATGCTCACCCCAAATTAGCTAGTCATCTTAAACGTTCGGTTAGCCGAAAAAGTCATCAAACCAGTGGAATTTACATGTCTTCTCTTAGAACGCTAGTACTCAACAAAGGCGCAGACCGTCGCTTACGTGGTGGTCATTTATGGATTTACTCCAACGAAGTCGATAATAAAAAATCGCCGTTAAAAGAGTTCAGTCCCGGGGAGCAAGTGCTCGTTGAAGCTTCAACGGGGAAGCCGTTAGGTATCGCCTATGTGAATCCGCAAACCCTTATCTGTGGTCGTATTATTGGTCGTGATAGCAAGTTTCGATTAGATCGCTCGCTGCTAGTACATCGTATCAATATAGCACTTTCGTTACGTGAAGCCTGCTTTGATAGCCCATGTTACCGCCTTGTTTACGGTGATTCCGACGGATTGTCTGGCTTAGTCATCGACAGATTTCACGATGTGTTTGTAGTGCAAATTTCCACCGCTGGTATGGAAGCTGTCGTTGAAGATATTATCGATGCACTTAATAAAGTTTTTACCCCATCGGCGATTGTATTGCGCTGTGACGGTAAAATGCGTACCACTGAAGGGCTTGAGAGTTACGTGCAAGTGGTACAAGGTGAAGTGCCTGAATTAGTGCCTTTTGAAGAAAACGGCGTGTCGTTGCTGGCACCTGTATTGAGCGGTCAGAAAACGGGCTGGTTTTACGATCATCGTTTAGCGCGCGCGACGATGCAACGTCATGTTGATGGTAAGCGTGTACTCGATTTATTTAGCTACGTTGGCGGCTGGGGTGTACAAGCGCTGGCAGCGGGTGCTAGTGAGGTAACTTGTGTCGATGCCTCTGAATACGCGTTAGATGTGGCAGTTGAAAATGCCAAGCTGAACAATGCACAAGATCGTTTAATCGCTTTGCAGGGCGATGCGTTTGATTCGTGTAAAGCACTGATTCAAGAGCAGGAAAAGTTCGATGTGATTATCGTGGATCCCCCGGCATTTATCGCTCGTCGTAAAGACGTCCGCAATGGCGAGCGCGCTTACGGACGTATCAATAATTTAGCGATGCGCCTGTTAAGTAAAAACGGTATATTAATCAGCGCCTCTTGTTCGATGCATTTAGAGCGCAGCAGCTTAATCGATATCATACGTTCTAACGCGCGTGAACTTGATCGTAATGCACAAGTGATTGAACAGGGTCATCAAGGGCCGGATCATCCGATTCACGCAGCGATCCCAGAAACAGAATACTTGAAGTCGATTACCTGCCGTATTTTACCGGGCGTGTAATTGAAGTTAGAAAGTTAGAAAGCAGAATAGCGGTCTGCAGAATAACGACGTTTAAGTCGTCTCTGGAGACCGGTGATCTGCAATCAAGTCTGTTACAGCCCCAGC
>Ga0209395_1002883_pt1 | contig 21905 bp, 16 predicted proteins | sample GOMGulsemesocosm_3_FD_184635 | JGI IMG/M metagenome (GOLD analysis project Ga0209395, IMG submission 184635) | Methane-oxidizing microbial communities from mesocosms in the Gulf of Mexico - GOM9D Gulf of Mexico (SPAdes) (version 2) | ecosystem: Environmental > Aquatic > Marine > Cold seeps... | reverse complement strand
AACCACCCCGGATATGCCACTTTAACAGATTTACAGTTTGATCAAATTCCTGTCGTAACTCCCTCTCAAAGCTGGCCTGCGCAATGGAGCGATTGGCAACCTATTGCGGGGCGAAATTGGCATAGTTTTAATGACAATATTGATTATGATAATGCTGCATGGAGTCAGTGGTGGGGAGGTGATTGGGTCCGTGCTAGTTTACCTAATTATCCAAAACCAGGCTCCAATGACCTTACGCTTTCACTTGCAGGGTTGCCTGACTTTGTCACAGAATCCACCAAGTCTGTTACTCCTCCACAATGGCTATTAAATAACCCCGGAACACGAGTCATTAGCCGTGATAACTATACTGTAGCGGATTACTTGATAGAGTGGCAAACCGACTGGGTGAAGCGTTTTGGTATTGATGGTTATCGTATCGACACTGTAAAACATGTGTCTAGTGATGTATGGATGCGCTTAAAGCAAGCTGCGATCAAAAGTTTAAATGACTGGCGTGAAGAGAATGATAAAACAGGACAACCATTTTGGATGATGGGGGAGGTATGGGGGCATAGCGCTTACCGTAGCCCTTATTATGATGACGGTTTTGATGCTTTGCTAAATTTTGATATGCAGAAAAAAATGGACGAAGGGGCTCTCTGTTTTAGCAAGATGGCTGAAACCTACCAACATTACGCGGATACACTCAAAGAAAAGCCCAATTTTAATCCTGTGAGTTATATGTCATCTCATGATACAGAGCTTTTCTTTGGACGATTTAAGTCATTTGAAATGCAGCGTAATGCAGCCAGTGCCTTATTGCTAAGTCCTGGTGCTGTTCAAGTTTATTACGGTGATGAAGTGGCAAGAAATATAGGCGCTTATGCAGATGATTTCCATCAAGGAACCCGTTCTGATATGAATTGGTCATTGGATGCTAACCGCCAGCAATTACTTAAACACTGGCAAACACTCGGACAATTTAGACTGGCTCATCCAGCTATTGGTGCCGGGACTCATAAGGAGATTAAGCAACAAAAGGGCTATGCATTTTCTCGTACGTTAGGTGATGATAAGGTTGTTGTTGTATTTGTAGGTAAACAGGGTACAGAGACATTAAAATAATCACACCTTTGTGGTTATGATTACCTCAATGCTGGGAGTTGGCTATGGCTGACTCTTGGTCAAGACTCTAGCGCTAACACATTACCCTGCTTAATATTACATTCAGCATTATTTTCCCTACAACGTTTTATTTGTAACTGCGTAATAAACTGTTACAAATTATTTAATTAGAGTAAAAAATCAACAGTCTACTTGTTTTGTTATAACTATTGTCACTAAAGTGTGAATTAATTATTACAATTGTAAATGTTGTTTGCTAATATCGGCGCCGAGTAATTTTGACGGTATATTGATTCGAATGCATAGAATAAGAAATAAGCATGTATTTCAACAGGTAATGGCATTTTTTGTCATTATTGCTTTGCTATTTCAAATTTATATCGCCGCTACAATCGCTTTAAACCCAAGTGAAGTACTGCAAAAAAATTGGTTGAGTAAATTACAAGGTGAAAAGATCTTGCTGTGTACACCGCAAGGCTTTAAGTGGGTTAGTGTGAACGAACTCATTACTCAAAATAGTGACGGTTCTCATTCCGCAGAGGAAGACCATCAATCGCTGCAATTTAGCTGCCCACTTCTTAAAGCATTCCAACATTTTATTGTTTTTGCCGTTCTACTAGTATATTTACTGTCGGTATGGCTTAATCGCTCGACTCCTCGTGCCCCACAATATAACTATACAAGTTACCAACAAAAAGTATATTTATCATTCGCGCCTAAACAATCACCGCCTTTTGCCTTTTATGCATGATATATGGCGACAAGGCTAAGTTAACGTTTAAATATAACTCAGTCTAGTTATCCCATTATTACGCATTTCCATCACTAAACATTTATTTTCACTTGCTCCAATCTCGTGATGATTTTACGCACGTTTTTAACGATGTTTTGCGTCTATTACCATTGGTCTTGTGATTTTTTGGCTGCCTGTTAGCAGCCTATATTTTGGAAAAAGAGTTAAAAGGAAGTCAAATATGCGGACTAATAAATTATTGGCAATGGCAATTGTTGGCGCTTTATCTGGTTGTGGTAGCAGTACTACTACGAGTTCTGAAAATTCGGTGCAGCAACCCCCAACCCCAAGCGTGATAACCACACAGAACATCGAAATAAAATTTGCTGCTCGTGTCGGTAACGAAGATATTTCATGCGTGCCTATGTTGGCTCCTGTTGGTCTAAGTAACCAGATCCCTGAGTTTAAAGATGCGCGTATCTATATTTCAGAAGTCGCGTTGCTGAATGATGCTGATGAGCTGGTTAGCGTAACGCTAAATCAAGATAAAAAATGGCAGTACCAAAATGTTGCTCTTCTGGATTTTGAAACCGGGACTGGCAGTTGCAGCAACGGTAATACAGCGATTAATAATGTGATTAAAGGTACCGTTCCAAGTGGCAACTATAATGGTATTCAATTTACCTTAGGTGTTCCTGCAGAGTTGAATAACTATGGTATTGATGGCGATGATGCAGTATCTCCGTTAGATGTTATGGGGATGAATTGGAGTTGGCAGATGGGGCATAAACATCTGAGAATGGACATTAAAGGCTTGATGATTCACCTCGGCACTACGGGATGTGAACTTGTAGATGCGGATGCTGAAAGCGTGGATTGCAGCAGCTCTAGACCAAATCGTCCGAAATATCAATTTGATAGTTTTAATCCTGCGAACAACAGTATTGTCTTTGACTACCAAGAATTGGTGTCAGGTATTGACATTTCTGATACAGCATCGTCAATGTGCATGTCATCAAATTCAGGTAGTGTTTGTCAGCATATTTTTGATCGCTTAGGTTTAGATCTAACGTCAGGCCAATGCGTTGATGGCGACTGTAGCGCTGTACAAACTTGGATCGAAGTGGAGTAATAATAATGTCAGCAAACCATATGATTCGTTTGCTGACATTACTCGCCATGGCAATCATGGCGGGTTGTGACAGTGAATCGAGCTACGAAGTTGTACCACCAAGTACGCATAATACCAACCAGTTTGATTTTCAAACCGGTTCATTACCTATGCCTAAAGAACCTGCAGATAACTTGGCGACCGAAGCTAAGTTTCAGTTAGGTCGGCACCTGTTTTATGATAAACAATTATCGGGTAATCAAACATTCTCATGTGAGTCTTGTCATCATCAAGAACTTGCATTTAGTGATGGCTTAAAAACGCCGAAAGGTTCAACCGGAGAAGTGTTGCACAGGAACTCTCAAACACTGACCAATATCGGTTATAACGCCAGTTATACTTGGGCAAATCCTTTGCTCAAAGAGATTGAAGACCAATTGATTATTCCTATGTTTGGAGAGTTTCCGGTGGAGATGGGGATCCATGATGCCAATCGTGATGATATTAAGGCTCGTTTTAATAACGAGGCAAAATACCAGAATATGTTTGATATGGCGTTTCCAGACCAACAGCAGGCAATTTCCTTTCCAAATATAATTAAAGCACTAGCGGTGTTTAACCGTGCCCTTATTTCCAAAGACTCTGATTTTGATAAAGGCCGACTAAGCTCCTCTGCGCAGCGCGGTCAAAATTTATTTAATAGCGAAAAAATGGAATGCTTCCATTGTCATAATGGTTTTAATTTTAGTGACTCGACACTCCATGATAAAACGGTATTTGTGAGTAGACCCTTCTTCAACACCGGGCTTTATAATTTGGATGAGGAGGGCGGCTATCCTGCAATTGATAATGGCTTGTTTACTGTAACTCAAAAAACTGAGGATAAAGGTAAATTTAGACCACCGACATTACGAAATATTGCTTATACCGCACCGTATATGCATGACGGCAGTGTAGACACATTGGAAGAAGTATTAGCCTTCTATGCTGCAGGCGGCCGTAACATCACCAGTGGCGAATATGCTGGTGATGGGCGACAGAATCCGAATAAAAGTGAGTTTGTAACGGGTTTCTCAATGAGTGAGCAAGAGCGTGATGACTTGTTGGCTTTTTTGAATGCGCTCAGTGATCCTGTTTTTATTCGTAATCCCCGTTATTCCAATCCATTTAAGGCGGAGTAGGTACAATGAAAAAGAAGTATATTTTAGGTTTGGTCTGCACCCTGTTTAGTGCATCCCTATTGGCACATGGAGATGAATCAAATCTTCTTGAACGTAGTGATTTTGGTGGTAGCCTGTTTGCCCAATTTGGTTATTATCAAGACAGTCGACAGGCTGAGACTTGGTCTATTCCTGGGGTTATCACAGGTGATAACGCTGTACACAGTGAGCAAGGATTACAGCTGATGCATGGTGAAGTCGCTTTCACCGTGAGTATCGAATCAGTACTGGCCGGACACCTTATACTTGGTAGTCATCATGCTGAATCTGCAACTGTTGAAGAACTCTGGTTACAACCTGATATTGGGGAAAACTGGCAACTTCGGATTGGCCGACAACTGACAGATATAGGTCTGTATAACGCTACTCATGACCATGATTGGTTGTTTGTTGATGCTAATTTATCACAACAGGCGTTTTTAGCCAGTCAATATAGTGATGATAGTATTCAATTGCGTTGGTCCGATGATACGCAGCAGTTTACTACTTGGATTGGTCGTGGAAACGGCTACCCGGCATCAGTGGATAAAAGCAGCGCTATACCACATGCTTATGGTGTAGCATATGAGTGGCAGTGGTTTGGAGAGCAAAATAGCGTGTTGCTTAAAAGCTCGTTGACGCACTTTAACGCATATCAGCGCGGTGACGATGAGAAAACTGGACATACGCACGGTAACGGTAACGATATTAGTTTTACGGGGGATACAAACTTAGTCAGTCTGGGACTACAGTGGCAGTGGATGGCGTTAGGCTGGGATATTGAATGGATGGCACAACAAATTGATGCAGACCTAATTGATAGCCAGCAATTTCAAACTAAACTCGATGCTACAAACCAGGGCATAAGCTCACAGTTATATTGGCAATGGCAGGATGTCCAAGTGGCATTTCGTTACGACGCCTTACTCACTGATAATAAAGTGACCCAAAATAGTACTGAATTTGCGAACGTATTAGACAGTAAAGGCCATAATCCTGAGCGACTCAGCCTCGTTATGAACTGGTTTGTTGACGATAATCAAATCTTGCGTGTCCAAGGTAACTTTGACCAAACCCAAGAACAAAAAGAGCAAGCTTTCTGGTTGATTTATCAAGGTAATTTATATTGGTAAATCGTGCTTTCTAAAAACAAATAAATAATAGGTTTAATATGATAAAGAAAATAATTAGTGCATTCCTGATCATGACAAGTTTTGCTTTTTCTACACTCGCCGTAGCCCATGATTATACTCAAGCACATATGCGAATTGACCATCCTTGGAGTCGATTAGCAGCACCAAACAGCAAAGTAATTGCGGGATATTTTCAGCTTAAGAATAACTCAACGAAAGACGATTACCTGATTTCGGCATCTACGCCTATTGCTGATAAGGCTGAGATCCATATGCATGCTATGCAAGATGGCATGATGATAATGAAAAAGATTAACAAGGTAAAAATTGGCTCGATGAAAACAAAAAACTTTGAACCAGGTGGATTGCATTTAATGATCTTCAATCCTAAATATTTACCGAAAAAAGGAGAACGATTTCCATTAGAGTTGAATTTTAAATATGCAGGGAAAATCACCGTTGACGTCGCGATTGAAATGCAAGGCCATGTACATGACCACCATTAGTGATTAATATAGTTAATTAAGCTACGTCAGGGGGATTCCCTCTGACGCTTGATAGCAGGTAACTATGTTAACAAGCGCAGTTCTTCACTGTTCAATGCGATAGTGTGAATTCTCAAAAATCATACGCAGAATTATCAGGCTTAATCCGAATAATGCCACCCATAAGCCTGAAGTCGAATTTCTAGACGCCAAAATAAACCTCTCTTAACAAAATTGGGAAGGTTATGAGCTCAGATAGACTCATTACCAGTCAGTACAAAAAGCCCAGTGAATAAACAACATTTCAACCGAGCCTTATCAATTTTAATATTCATTTTTCTCAGCCAAAGCTATAAGTAGTAAGATAAAGACCTATAGACGTAATGGATAATGATGCCGTAAGTCCGAATGTTATTAGTTCAATCATATTTTTACTTTAGTGGTGGGGGGATGCACTAAAGCTAGCCCTCGATTTATCATTGGCAAAAGCAATGAATACTTTGGTTTAAAGTTGTGAGTTAGTTTACTGTCATTAACATTGGGGTGTGATGCTTGTCTTTATTTTGAAGATAAAGCTTAAAAATTGTTGTTTTACTTGGGAATTAAATAATGTAGCATTCTCTATGAGGCTTGCTCCGAGCCGCCTGCTCGCGGAAAGGATATAAAAACCAGGGGTTGGTATTACACTCATTTGAGTGGTGAGAAATTGCATATTTACCTTTTCTTTCTAATGGCGAGCTTAGAAATAAAGAATGGTGAATTTATGAATACACGAAATACATTTGTATTAAATTTAGGTTATCTAAAATCTCAAGCTAAACGCCGTCTTAGGCTTCTCAAATCAAACGAAGAGCGACAATGGGCTCTCGTTAGACAATATCATCCAAAGCAAAGTCTCACATGAAAATCAATAAAGTTGGCAGATATTCAGCTAGTTATTGCGAGGGATATGTGTGTCAACAGTTGGTCAGCGCTTAAAGCACATATCCAAAATAAGAATGCTCACCTAACAGCAATAAAGCTTGGTGATGAACCACTTGATAGTGACTTAAACACGCTGCATGTGCGGTGCGGTCATGATTTACAAAAACTACTGACCTCGGCAGGATTTGTGGGTAAGTTTCTTCCATGGATTGATCCTTATTGTGTTGGACCTCTTTATCTCAACGAAGACAAAATGTCAGTTACCAGAGCCAAATACGTTGTCGATAACTATTTGTCTGTGATGACACCAAATGAAGCTGTCTGTTTACTCATATCACATAATTTACAAGAATTAATTGAAAAATGGCCTGTATTACTTAGTGACTTCAATTGCAAAAAGTAGATTAAGTAGTTGAAAAACCACCTTAAATGAATAAATTTTAATGTCCTCTGACATGATGCATGTTATTCTTATTTATCAATCTATGTTCTGATTAATAAACGGAGATAGAATATTTGAGTTATTGTCACCTGCTGATTTTAGATGATAACAAATGAAGTGAATACAACGTATTTAATTTATTTATCTGGATGATAGTACTAAGGATTTCGTATATGAAAAAATTAATATTAATAACGGTATTTATTATGTTCGCTATCGCAGCAATAACAAGTATCACCTCTACCTCTTATATATCCAATCAAAAAATTGATGAGATTATATTGAAAAAATCTCAAGCAAAGGCTGAAGTAATTGCTAAAAACGTCGAGTATGTATTACAAAAGTCTTCCCAGCCATTGGTTGATTTACAAGAGTTAGTACTGTCACTTTCAGAGCGTTCAGATATTATCTACGCGGTTTTCATAGACCGAAAAATTCAGGCCGTTGCACATAGCGATATAAACAAGTTAAATAAGATTTATAAAGATACCTACACTATTGAGGGGGCTGGGAAAGGAGAGCAAAAGTTCTCTAAATGGTATGCGGATGTACAAAAAATGTGGGTGTATGACATAATGGTTCCCGTTTATGATAAGAATGGTGAGCTATTGGGTGCTTTTGATATTGGCATCCCAATTTCAGAAGTAGATAATGCTGTAGTAGATATTGTTATCACTCAGTTAATTGCAATCGTTACTATCTTTCTGATATGTGCCTTCGTGTTGATGTGGCTACTGGGTCGATTTTTCAAACCGCTTGTTGGCTTGCAACAGGCATTAGAAGATATATCAAAAGGCGATGGAGATCTTACCGTTAGATTACCAGTACAAGGAACAGATGAAATAGCCCATATTTCTGAAGCATTCAATATTTTTGTGGGTAATATTAATGAAATAATTTCTCAGGTTGTAGAAACGGGTTTAGGTATAGGTCGTTCAGCGACTGAACTTCGCAGTCAGTCTCTCGTTGGGCTATCAAGAGGTCAAGTGCAAAGCGAACGAACGTTATTAGTAGCAAACTCAATAAATGAAATGATTGCGACTATTAATGAAATATCGCAAAATGCTTCGGGTGCTGCAAATTCGGCTAATGGTGCAAATAGCGAAACTCAAGCTGGGCGTAAAACATTGCAAGACTCATCTAATACCATCAATAACCTTGGTGGTGAAATGAATAACATGTCATCGGTTATAACATCATTAGCTGAAAGAACACAGTCAATCGGGTCCATACTCGACGTGATAAGAGGTGTTTCAGAGCAGACTAATCTCCTTGCTCTTAACGCTGCAATTGAAGCAGCCCGAGCAGGTGAGGCTGGCCGAGGTTTTGCTGTAGTAGCAGATGAAGTTAGAAATCTAGCTACTAAAACGGCACATTCAACCGATGAAATTCAAAGTATGATTAATCAGTTGCAGCATGAGGCAAAAAATGCAGTAGAGGCGATGGAGAGTAGTCGATCTTTAACAGAAGAAGGTACGAGAACCACGACACAAGCGCAGGAAGTACTTGAAAAAATATCAGTGCAAGTAATGGCTATCCTTGATATGAATACCCAAGTCGCAACGGCTACCGAAGAGCAATCTTGTGTAGCGAATGAAATCAATATCAACATGGATTTGGTGAATAACTCTGTTCAGGAAGGCTTAATTTCTAGCCAGGAGCTTGAAGCTTCGAGTAAAACACTGGAGCAGCTTGCTCAAACTTTAGATCTTCATGTCGGTTCGTTCAAAATATAATATTGAAGGCTTCTTATTTTAAGGGCTCTTTATTATTTTCAAATAGTGAGTGTGACGACGTCATGCTCACTATTCAATTAACCTTTCAGTCATCATTCTCAACTCAGACTTATTTCCCATACTATAAACAACTTATCCTGAACTTATCATCTAAGTTAAGTGGTAAAATTAATGTACTGAATTTAAGATCAATTGATGTACTGCATATTTTAATTTTATCTGTTACATATTCTTTTTTATATTCAGCATTCAAAACTGCTTTGTTATTTTCAATGAAAGGCAACATCAATTCGCATTCATCATATTCAAAGCATTGTTCATTTACTGCAAAGTCATAATAATCGACGAGCTGAACTATTTGGTCTACATCATTTTTTAAAGCGACTGAGAGCCCATTTTTATGTGCTTCGTTTGCTAAGAATCGGTTATAAGCAAGCTGTTCATCGGCACTAATGTTAAAGCCTGAATTATTGACATAACCATCCATATTATCAAGTTCAACACCATCGCAACCTTTTTCATAAGCAAGTTCCAAACGGTTTTTCATAATTTTATGAACATTGTTTGAACGAACATCTAGCCACATTTCTCCTTCCCAACCGTCTAAAGTGTTGCGGTAATCATTAGTTGAAAATTTATTAGCATCAATACGCCAATTCTCATAAGAGCCCGCTGAAAAATAACAAATGACCTTTTTACCTGAACTTTGTAAATCGAGAATTAAATTTTTAGACGAATCAAATAAATCAATATCATAAATTTCAGCATTATACTTGTTATTAATTTCACCTAATAACTGCCACTGCCAAGTAACATAAGGTTGTGGCCGATACCAGTCCCCCTCATTAAAAGGCGCAACATTAACCGGAAGTAAAGTATTAATGATTTTATCACTTGGTTCTTGCACAGTTGAAGAGCTGCCTCCATCACAACCAAGCAGTAAAGTAGTAATGAAGATAGGTAATAATTTCATTTTCATAATATGTTTCCTTTAAATTTAATCATATTTACTGTTGGTATTTTTATTATGATTCAACAAACTTGTTGTATTTAATATTCTTTCAATAACAGTATGTCGTGTCCATAAGTTATTATCTCGGTATTCCTCTGACTTTACTGTAATACCCAGTTATATAACTCATCACCGTAGTATCTGGAGAATAACAATCAGTACTGTTCCATTGCCATTTAATTAAACTTATCTGTGATTATCTTTATCGCTGAATTTTTATTGTTTATTGGTAAATTAGCGATGATCTTGATTGTTCATAATATTCAATTTTTAGGATGTAGATCAATAGGAGTAGACATTATAGTGTTAAATTATATCGTTTCATGTGGTTATACAGTATATTCCTTCGCCACAGGATAAAGTGATGTTCCTGAAATCACAGTTCTAAAATCATTTAAGGTTTTATTATGAAACCAATAATATGTCTACCATTAATATAATAAAAAGGAGGGGGTAATGAGTGCCAGAAATAAGCTTATGCTGTCTATAGGTATTTTGATTGCTCTAATTATTACTGTACTATCTGTTCTGGCTTATCGCCAGATTAATGATTCGTCAACCCGTGACTACCGCAACAATTTGTCTAACGAATCTTTTCTAATTGCTAAAGCTGTTGAAGGTAAAGTTGAAAGCTATTTTGTTTCATTGGAAAGTTTATCTGCGGCACTTGCAGTAGAGCAAGGTAGAGTCGTTATTGATGACAGAGCAATCGAATTACTCGTCAACAATAAGGAACGCATGAAAGTTCTAAACTTTTTTGTCGGTATGCCTGATGGTACAACATATGACGTGTCCAACAAGGGGGAAATTCCCCAATTTAATGCTAAGCAAAAGCAGCGTGAATGGTTTATTAAGGGGATGTCTGGAACCGACAGAACAGTAACCAATCCATTTATGGGTACAACTGGTGATTTAACTATGGCCATAGTGATACCTCTGAAACAACATGGTCAGGTAATCGCGGTAATCGGTATGAGCCTTAAAATGAGTGATATCACTGATTACGTTAATGAATTATCCTCGAAATCTAATCTCTTTGTTGCTAGAGAGGACGGTTTTTTGATGGCTGCCAGTTCCCCTGACTTTATTGGTGAGAACCTCTTTGATATACGTCCTAGCTATAAACAATACGCAAAAAAAAGCAGTAGTGAGCACACGTATACGCTGCCTAAAGGTGATGTTTATGTTGTTTCGTCAAAAATTGATTCATTGCGTTGGACTGTTTGGGCTTGGGTTATGTGGGATGACATAAATGCTACGTCAGATTCAGCTGTAAAGAGTAATTTGATTTTTGGTTTGATATTTATGGTTCTGGGTATTTTTAGTGTTTACTACCTTATCACCAAGCTAATGTATGTTCCAATTGGTGGAGAGCCAAAAGAAATTGAAGCTTTAGTGGATAAAATTGCTAGTGGTGATTTAACCAATATTCCTCAACTCGATACGGATAGTGTTGGTGTGTATCGCTCTACGCTTATTATGGCAAACAATCTCAAAGATATTATTTCTGATATTAATCAATCCTCTCAAGAACTTCTTCATGTTTCGACCCAACTGGGAGATTCATCGGGGAAAGTAGACAGTTCGTCTAAATCTCAAATGATGCAGTTGGAGCAAGTCGCTACAGCAATGAATGAAATGACGGCTACTGTGGCTGACGTCGCTCAGAATGCAGTTGAAGCTTCACGCTCTTCAGACGGTGCAACTCAAAGTTCGAAGCATGGCCTAAGTGTTGTGGCCCAAATGAATGAGGATATGACCAGATTGGTTGGTAATATTGGCCATGTGCAGGAAGTCATAACAAGTGTTCAAAGTGAAACTGAAAATGTTGGTGGGATACTAGATGTGATCCGTGGGATTGCAGACCAGACTAATTTACTTGCGCTAAATGCAGCCATTGAAGCGGCTCGTGCAGGTGAGCAAGGCCGTGGATTTGCAGTTGTTGCAGATGAAGTTAGGACGTTGGCTACAAAAACGCAAGAAAGTACTAACGAAATACAGTCGATGATTGAAACTCTTCAAGTACAGGCTTCTCGCTCAGTTAGCTTGATGATAGAGAACGCATCTAGTGCAGAGCAGACATTGATTAAATCAGACGAAGCAAGTAGTTCGTTGGCTAAGATTGAAGCGGAAATTCAGCTCATTCAGGATATGAATAATCTGATAGCTACCGCAGCGGAAGAGCAATCTCAAGTTGCGGCTGAGATAAATGAAAATGTGGTTAACGTAAATGATTTAGCAACGAGTACTGCTGAGGATGTACAGGAAAATGTGCATACAGCAGATAGCCTAAATGCTATGGCTACTCGACTTAGTGATACTATTCGAATATTTAGAGTATAGAATAATCCTGATAGTATTGACTCCAAAGCTGAACGTTATATTTAAATGACAAAGCCTCAACTAAAGTTGGGGCTTTGTTGTATCAGCGAAATGAAAAATAGTAGTATAGTTATGCATTACTCTTCTTTATTTATCTCATTATAAAAATTAGGCAAGTTGGTGCTGGAGATAACGTCAAGCACGATACCTACGCAAAAAAAGAAGAATGATGATGCTGCGAAACTAGCTTTATACACCTTCGATAAATCATCCATATATATGAGCAGTATACCTGCACAAAGAATAGCCATTACAAAGCTGCACCGATAGGTGAATGCTGATAGTTTCTGTAATATATGTTTCTCTCTGACTGGCTGCATTAGTTATTTCTCATTGATGTGATTTCAATATCCTAAGTGTAATCATGAACGTTGAATGGTGCATTGACTTTAGTCAACTATGACTAGTTGATATTTACACTATATCTCTCGTTTTAGCTTAAAATAACAAAGGAAACTTGATAACTTTTATATGTGCAATACATGTCATTTTATTTTTATGCAATATGTATATATTGTCAGCTCAAATAAAAATAAGGTAAGTCTATGAAATATGAAATTTTATCTCTTTCTATAGCACTATGTGCTTTACAAGGTGTATCCGCGCAAGTTAATAATGGTGATTTTGAGCAATGGAGCGGAAATACTCCTGAGGGGTGGTCTACTATAGATAGTGGTTTAAGTGTATTCGCCTCATCTGAACAAACAAAAACGGGGGCACACTCGGCAAAGATAATCGTCAATACTGGTACTCAAAGTAATACTGATTTCTTACAATCCGTAGGTGTGACAAAGGGCACCACTTATCATTTTTCTACGTCGATCTTTCACACCGAAGGCAAGGTAAAAGCCCGTTTGTATGTCGATGGCTATCGTGATTACAGCATTCCAACTAAAACTAATGAGTGGCAAAATATTAGTTATAGCTACATAGCAACAGCAAGTAAGGATATTGTTGTAGGCGTGCGCTTTTATGATATCGCTGGTTTTGATGGTTCAGAAGCTGTTTATTTAGATAATTTCCAACCGACAGAATCAACCTCGATACCACCAACCCCACCTGCAAGTTGTAGTGATGCGACAGCGACATTTACATTGGTGACAGACAACTATGCATCTGAAACTAGTTGGGTACTAAAGAATAGTGCCAGTGATGTAGTGTTTTCTGGCTCTGGTTATAATAATGATACAACCAATATTAAATCTATGTGCTTAGTTGATGGTGATTATACCTTTGAAATCAGTGATTCGTATGGCGATGGTATTTGCTGTAATTCCGGTAATGGTTCTTTCAAGATTGTATCTAATAATAAATTACTTATTTCTGGTGGTGAATTTCAAAAAGTTAAGACTGTCAGTTTCAATATTGGTAATGCTGAACCTACGCTACCAACTAAGCCTCCCGTGTTTGATACTTACTATAAACAAGCTGAAGGGCTAACTGGATTTCCACTAAAGTCAGCACTTTATAATATAATCCGTAACCATAACAGCCAAGGCTATGGTCGAATTTGGGATTTAGTCAAAGTTGCAGACGTGGATTCTTTTTATGAAAAAGATGGTTCAATTTTAGACATGTACTCTGAAAAACCTGTGACTAAAGACAATATTAACTTTACTAAAGTGGTTGATCAATGTGGTCAATATAAACAAGAAGGTGGTTGCTATAACCGTGAACATTCATTTCCTAAAAGTTGGTTTGGCGGTAAAGTTGAACCGATGAACTCAGATGGACATCATCTTTTTGCTACGGATGGTTTTGTTAATTCGAAGCGAAGTAACTGGCCATTTGGTGAAGTAGGTCGTGCAACTTATACATCAAGTAACGGTTCTAAATTAGGAACTGCTCGTTCAGGTCTAGGTTATTCAGGTGCAGTGTTTGAACCTATTGATGAATTTAAAGGAGATTTTGCCCGTGCATATTTCTATATGGCCACGCGTTATGAAAATGAAATTGCAAGTTGGGAAGGTAATAGCAGGAATGCTAATGAGGTACTTAACGGTACAAATACTACCGTATTCGAACCATGGTTGCTGGATATGCTGAAACGCTGGCATAAAAATGATCCAGTTAGCCAAAAAGAAGTTATTCGAAATCAAGCTGTGTTTGATTTTCAAGAAAATAGAAATCCATTTGTGGATCATCCAGAATTTGTAAACGCTATTTGGGGGCTTTAGTAATTATTCGCAGCCGTCATTAGTATTATATTTGAATTACAAAGCCTCAATGAAAGTTGGGGCTTTGCTATTTATGGAATAACCTTTAAACATTTATTCTGTTTATATCTTATAAAGATCTGTGTAATTGATTTTAGTCGACCAATATTACCCTGTACTTTTGAGGTGAAGGGGAGGTAAGCAAGTCTACAGCTTAATAACATGCTGAAAGTGATTCACCAATCAAATAAAATTAAAAGAATGTGAATTTAATAACGTTTTATAATTTGTCTACTTGAATGGCTGCTTATTTTTGTTATCTATACACTTGCTGAAACGATTCAGCATGATAGAGGATAATATTATGAAGTTAATTTCTTTATTTACCACTTTGCTTCTTACTTTCCCAATAATTTCAAATTCATCAGAATTTATTCTTACGGATGCTAAGACTGGTGTAGATGTTGGTGATTGGACTATGAATAACATGAAGCTTGGTATTCAATCTAAAGTGGACTTTTCCATCGAGAAAAAACGTTTGTACGGTGGTAAGCAGGCGGGGGTTGATATTGTTATTGTGCGAAATGGTGAGATGGAGATTACTCTTGTTCCGACTCGAGGAATGGGGATCTTTAATGTTAAACAGAAAGATCAGCGCATATTAGGTTGGGACTCGCCTGTAAAAGAAATTGTTAATCCTATTTTTATCGATCTGGAAAGTCGTAACGGAGTCGGGTGGTTAGATGGCTTTAATGAAATGTTGGTTCGTTGTGGTTATGAATGGACTGGACATCCAGGCATTGATGATAATGGACAACTATTAAGTCTGCATGGGAGAGTGCAGAATACCCCTGCTTCTAACGTAAAAATTGTTATTGAAGATAATCCGCCTTACGCAATTTCTGTTATTGGGGAGGTCTCGGAGCTGACGTTTAAAAAATCGAATCTCGTTACGACAACAAAATTTAGCATTATTCCTGGTAGTCAGTCATTTTCTGTTCATGACACCCTAACTAATAAATCTGATTATGATGACGAATATCAGGTTATTTATCATTCTAATTTTGGTTCTCCTATATTGGAAAAAGGTGCAAAATTTACCGCCGCTGTTAGTGAAATATCTCCTTTTAATAATTATGCGAAAGCTGGACTTAAAAATTGGGGAACCTATTTAGGGCCAACAAAAAACTTTGATGAAATGGTTTTTAACTTCAAGCCAATAGGGGATGAAAATGGTAATACTCTGGCAGTATTACACAACTCATTGGAAAATAAAGGGGTATCTGTTGCATACAATATTAAACAACTTCCTGTTCTTACCTTATGGAAGAATACAGATACGTTGAATCAGGGGTATGTAACGGGGATTGAACCAGGTACCAGTTATGCCTATAGCACTAAATATCAGCGACCACTGGGTTTAGTACCGAAAATTAAAGCAGGCCAGTCAAAGCAATTTGATGTGACTTATACTGTATTAAATAGCTCATTTGAGGTGAAGTCAGCCTTGGGGAAAGTGTTGGAAATACAGGGTAATCAGGTAATTAAATTAATTGAACAACCAATTGTCGACCTAACGAATATAAGCGAATAGCAGTGACTACATCTGATAAGCAGAACTTTGAATTCGCAATTGGAAGGTAGTTGATAATTAGGGGGTTACTGATTTTATCAATGGTTGTGTAAACCGATTAAATTGTCGATAACTCTCTATTTATACTTACTAAAATAAATCATAACCTTAATTTAAGGTTAGGCCATTATCAATATAATTAAAAGGAGGTGGTTGTGAGTGCTAAATATAAACTCATGCTGTCCATTGGTATTTTAATTGCTGTTATTGTTACAGTTTTATCCATACTGGGTTATACCCAAATTAATAACTCGTCAACCCGTGATTACCGTAATACTCTATCTAGCAAATCATTTTTAGTTGCAAAAGGCGTTGAAGGTAAAATTGAAAGCTACTTTGTTGCATTGGAAAGTTTATCAGCGACATTGGAGATTCAACAAAATAAAGTCATGGTAGATGACAGAGTTATCGAATTGCTTATCGAGAATAAGAATCGCATGGAAGTACTCAATTTTTTTGTTAGCTTACCTGATGGTACAACATATGGTGCGTCTAATAAGGGGGAAATTCCTAACTTTAATGCTAAGCAACTGCAGCGTGAATGGTTTATTAATGGAATGTCTGGAGTCGATAGAACAGTAACCAATCCATTTATGGCTACGACGGGCCATTTAACTATGGCAATGGTGACGCCTTTGAAGCAAAACGGTGAGGTTATCGCAGTAATAGGTATGAGCCTTAAAATGAGTGATATAACTGACTATGTTAATGAACTATCCTCAGAGCCTAATTTATTCGTTGCTAGAAAGGATGGTTTTTTGATGGCTGCTAGTGATCCTCAATCCATTGGTAAGAACCTTTTTGATTTACGCCCTAGCTATAAAGAATACGCAGATAAAAGTAGTAGCGAGCATTCATATACTGTACCTGAGAAAGGTGACCTCTATGTCGTATCATCAAAAATTGATTCATTGAATTGGACTGTTTGGGCTTGGGCAACGTGGGATAATATAAATGCGACGTCTGATGCTGCTGTTAAGACCAATTTTATTTCTGGCATGATATTTATTGTATTGGGTATTTTTATTATTCACTATCTTATCAGTAAGTTAATGTATCTTCCGGTAGGAGGAGAGCCAAAAGACATTGAAGATTTAGTTGATAAAATTGCGAGTGGTGATTTAACTAATGTCCCTCAGCTTGATGTGGATAGTGTTGGTATCTATCGCTCGACGATTATTATGGCACATAACCTTAAAGGTATTATTTCTGATATAAATAAATCCTCTAATGAGCTTCTCAATGCATCGACTCAATTGGGAGATTCATCAGGAAAAGTAGACCGTTCTTCTAAATCTCAAATGATACAGCTGGAGTTAGTCGCTACTGCAATGAATGAAATGACAACGACAGTAGTTGAAGTCGCTCAGAATGCGGTTGAAGCATCACGATCTTCAAATGATGCTAGCGAAAGTTCAAAGCAAGGTTTAGATGTTGTGGCTCAAATGAATGAGGAAATTACCAAATTGGTGGGTAGTATTGGTAATGTGCAGAAAGTTATAGCAAGTGTTCATACTGAAACTAAAAATGTTGGTGGAATACTAGATGTGATCCGTGGGATTGCTGATCAGACTAATTTACTTGCGCTAAATGCAGCCATTGAGGCAGCCCGTGCTGGTGAGTATGGCCGAGGCTTTGCTGTTGTCGCAGATGAAGTTAGGACTTTAGCTACAAAAACGCAAGAAAGTACTAATGAAATACAGACTATGATTGAATCGCTTCAAGAACAGGCCTCTCACTCTGTTCGTTTGATGTACGAGAACGTATCTAGTGCAGAGATAACATTAGCCAAGTCAGATGAGGCAAGCAGTTCTTTGGCTCTAATTGAAAGGAAAATTCAGCTCATTCAAGATATGAATCATCAGATAGCAACTGCTGCAGAAGAGCAATCTCAAGTTGCGGCCGAAATAAATGAAAATGTGGTAAATGTAAACGACTTAGTGGTAAGCACTACTGAAGATGTACAGGAAAATGTGGATATAGCAGATAACCTGAATAATATGGCAACTCGACTTAGTGATGCTATTCGTACATTTAGAATGTAGAGTAACCATATAATGAATAAAATACTTTATTATTAACAGATAAGTATTAAATTTAGTCGATTACGCGAGTACCTAATCACCTTGAAAATATATTAATACCTTGTATCCCTAATCAGACTAGGTATTAATATAATCAACTACAACATATTCAATAACTCCATTTTCGCCATTAATAAATTCAAATAGCCCATGCCAATCTAAAATATCTTCCCGTTAACTCAATCATTTTTGACATTTTTTTTTACATTCCCTTTATATTACAAGTGATTACAATTAATACAAAGCCTTACATTCTTGTGGTTGACCAAAAGGTTACCTACCCATTAAGTTATGGATGCAGGTGCGAGGAACCCATTAAGAGATGTGTGCTCGTATTGTGCTTTTAGTTGTTATATTTCAGCTAATAAATCCATTGTATTTGTTATCAATTTACAATCCTATTAAAGGAAATTATTCATGAATTTAAATAAAACACTTATTGCTATTGCTATCGCATTTACTTTTAATGCACATGCTTATGATAACTATTCATTGTTTTCTGACGGAATTGATCAGAATTTGGTTACGGCGAATTTAAGCCGCTTGGTTAGACTTACCAAAGGGGATGAAGTAAAGTCGGCTTATGTTTACGATGATAATGGTCGTATTACTCAACGTGATTATACAGACAGTACATTTGATTACACGTATAACTCAGACGGAACTATAAAATCAGCCCGTGCGCTGATGAAGCGAAACCCTAATAGTTTTATAAAACATACCAAAGAAAACTTCATCTCTGAGTATATATACGATAGTGAAGGTAAAGTTATTCGTGAAAATAAGAAGGTTTTTAATGATTTAGATACTAACTTTGAGGGTGTTCCCAAAGCTACTTATCAAATTATGTATTTGTATAACAATACTGGACAATTGACGACGCGTGATCAGGTTTTACAAAGTGGTGAATTAGGTGTGAACCTCAAGGTAAATTATACCTATTATGATAATGGTCGTTTGAAAGACATTCAGGAAATAAAAGCCTCGTTAGAGTCTCATAAGAACACTCTACTGTTGAAATATTACGAAAATGGAGAAATAAAACAGGCTACTCAAACAATATTCGGTAGCGGGACGAAGACGTTCGACATCGAGTACGTTACAGACTTATCTATGATTTATGGCGTATATTATGTAGATCCGCTTAAAGAGTGGAAAGTAGATATGGACTTTTTTGGACTTGCATTTCATCCAATTAAGAAATTAACTGAGACAGCTGGTGATGTGATAACAAGTTATGATTATACCTATCAGAATGATGATAGTGATTTTCTGGCAGATACACTATCATTGAAAGTTGTGTCTAAACATTACAAATTTAATAATGAGTATAAAATGACTAATCAGCCATAAATTGAAAAACAATTACTTTAGTAAAAGTCAGAGTGTTAAGCGAAGTTAATGCTTTTGGTGAGGCAGGGTTAGCTACGAATTGAAGCCAACCCTGCCACTTAGATTTGCTATATTACGAATTTAATTGAGCTAAAACAGCACGTATAATCCCATCAGATAAATTACCAACCTCTTCTAACCATGAACAAAAGATTTTATTGATATGATATCAGCTGTGGACATAACCCCAATACTTCAATAAACATGACAATATGCATAAAGAACACGACAGAATTGTCGAGCTTTATACGTTTATATACCTTTATATGAGATTCTTGAAAAGAACAGTATTTACTGAATAAGAAAATTACTTATGTAAGGAAAGATATGATACGTAAATATGCAATATTTAGTAAAAACTATCCGGTGTTGCACCTATTTATTTGCAGTTTTTTATTGTTGTTGATAACAGTGCTAATTTATTCTTGCCTGTATTTTGAGAATATTGAATTATTAATTACGATGCCTTTTATTGGATTTATAATATTGTTTTTTGGACATGCTTCAAAATATAAGAAATATTTTTAAAAGGTCAGGGTGATATTGTGGGCTCTGAATATAAAAAGTTCCTATAGTTATTCACAGTGATTCGTTTGTTCTATCCCACTTGGCTTTGTATCTAAAAATTAAAATAAAGCGTTGAAATTGAATTAGGTATACTACATAATGATATTGATTCCTATTCGCGTTTGTGGTCGGGTAGATAAAGAGGTGAAAAATGGTAAATCCTATCAAGTTGATGCTCTGTGATCTTGAAACAAAATCAGCAGAATCTAAAAATGAAGATCGAGATACCGAACAGATTATAAGAAAAATGGAAATAATTATTGAGGAGCTCCTCCAGGGACATGGTTAATTAAACCTTATCTGTACGATGTTGAGCTGTATCAACTTCAAATGAACCATAACAAAAGTACCCAACACTACGTACGTATTGATTGATGATGACAGTTGCTTTTTGTTGTAGGCTGTCTGACATGAGGGCGAGCTACTGCCCTCATGTCCCAACACCGCATTTTTATTTTTCAATATTTAAATTAAATCTTCTTGCCCTTTATCTGCTTTTGTTAACAGACTCTCCGCTTTTTGAATTACTTTTGACCCTGATTTGATTTTACCTGTCACAATTAGTTTTAAGTAACGATTTGCTAAGTCTCGGCGTAGCTTGATTAAAGGTTTAAAATTGACGGGTAGTGATTTCTTATACGTGTCTTGTTGATTATAAATTTGGTCTAATGTTCGCTGACTTGTCGCTACTTTCACTGTAGCAATCCATGTATCAAATCTATCTCGATAAAATGGCTCAGCAGCATCGAAAGGAAACTCACCCATTTTGTCCGAGGTTTTATAATTGGTCAGTATTTTGATTGCAGAGGTTAATTCTGGCTGTTTCAATAATATTTGTAACTCAGGAACTGAATCTTTAAACAGTAGCTTACCCGGTGCAATTAATGTATTGATCACAGTATAGTTATAATTTTTTATAGCTATGTCTAGTTGTTTACAATATAAATCTACCGCTTGCTCTGAAGGGACAATCTTATAATCCGTATTAACTTGTTTCATATCCTGACGTAGTGTGAATATATCGGTGCCATCGCTGTCAGGTAGATAGTTTGCACGCAGAAGACGTTGCTCAATACTCGCAAGCAATATTGCTCTTGCTGACTCTCTTTGGTCTTCAACATATAGCCCATATCGGTAAGTTTAATCGAGTCTGGATATAAAATGATTCATTTGGGTTTGTTAATGTGATCAGTCAACAACATCCTGCCGCGTACAGTTATATTTATAACGATACCGTCGGTACACTCGATTATATTTTAGTAGGCAGTGAAACTGCATCAAAAGTGGTCGATGCAAATGTTTGGCATATCAATGCATCAGAATCAAAGTTGTTTGAGTATTCGTCAAAATATACTGCAGACTTAGCTAAGTACCCTGATTTATTTCGGTCGTCAGATCATGAACCAGCTATTGTCATTTTGGATGTATTAGGTGATGCAGACCAACCAACGCCACCGTCTGGTACTGATGACACAACAAGTAACGATAATGATGAAGACGAATGGTATGGCGGCTCAACAGGCTTATTATCACTTGGTTTCTTAACCAGTTTTGCTTTGTTTCGACGCTTCGGTCAACGGTATATTAGGATGAACAGATAATAAAATATGAGGTTATACCTGTAGAATCATTGGGTATAACCTTATTATTTTGATTTGTATTTACTCATTCACAGGTAAGCCACATGTCGATGGAACCACTGCCGTTTTTGCAGGGAAATATATGATATTAAGTATTAAAAAGTAAGATCGAATAACATTACCGCAAGGTTTGATCGATTTCACTAACTTAATAGGGCATAAATACGCT
>Ga0209395_1002881_pt1 | contig 21918 bp, 15 predicted proteins | sample GOMGulsemesocosm_3_FD_184635 | JGI IMG/M metagenome (GOLD analysis project Ga0209395, IMG submission 184635) | Methane-oxidizing microbial communities from mesocosms in the Gulf of Mexico - GOM9D Gulf of Mexico (SPAdes) (version 2) | ecosystem: Environmental > Aquatic > Marine > Cold seeps... | reverse complement strand
TTCATATTCACCGGTTTCTAATACACGTAATACTTTACTTTGTAAGTTACCACCTAAGCTACCTATTTCATCTAAAAAGAGTGTGCCATCAGAGGCAATATCAAAGCGACCTAAGCGATTTTCTTTGGCGTCGGTAAAGGCGCCTTTTTTATGACCAAACAACTCACTTTCAAAGAGTGAATCAGGGACTGCGCCCATATTGACACTAACGAAGCGATTATCGGCGCGACTTGAATGTTGATGTATATAGTTGGCCAGTAGACTTTTACCGGTACCATTTTCGCCGGTAAGTAAAATATTGGCATCAGTTTGAGCAGCACGTTTTGCTTTACCGAGTAGCTCAAGCATAGCCGGGGACTTTGCAAAATACTCTTGTGTTATTGAGGGACGGCTTAACGCGGTATAACGGGCATTTTCTTTATGCAATTTTGCACTATCAATTTGTTGCTTAACAATGGCAACCAAGCGAGTGTTCTTCCAAGGTTTTTCAATAAAATCAACCGCATTTAATTGCATTGCTTGCACGGCAATATCTATGCTTGCCCAAGCGGTCATCACAACCACAGGTACACTAATGTTTTTACTTTGTAACTGCTGTAAAAAGGTTAAGCCTTCTTGGCCTGATGTAGTATCACTTGAGTAATTCATGTCGAGCAAGATAAGATCAATTTTTTCAGAGGTCACTATGTGCATTGCTTGCAATGGACTATCGGCCTCTACGCAGGAAAAACCATGGTTGCTTAAGGCGATGGATGCTGACATGCGAACATCAAGTTGATCGTCAACAATCAGGATTTTATTCATAAAATTTCTTACTTTCCATAGATAGGTGTTTTTCAATAATTTAGTTGTTAAATCAAAGCATAAAACGACATTAGCCTATAATGATAAGCTAATGTCGTAGCGAGAGTCTTTTATTCGTTTCGTAACGCTTTCATTGGCCTTGTTTTAATAATTTTTTGCATAGGTCTAATGCTGGCATATATTGCAATGCTTGTACTTATTAATATTGCCGGCAGAACAAAACTAATATCAAAGGTTAGCCAGGGGCTTAAGCTTTCATAAAACTGATTGTAAATAACCAGGGTAATAAGATTTGCTAAGATAACACCCAGTAATAACGGCACTATGGCATCTTTAACAAGCAGTTTATAGAGTTTGGCTTTTTTCGCACCAAGTGCCATGCGTATACCAAATTCAAATCGGCGTAACCCTAAGTTATAACTTAATACTCCGTAGATACCAACGCTCGCTAATAATAGGGTGAAAGCTGCAAGAATATAACTTAAGTATAGAGTGATAATATCCATATAAATGATATGTTCAAACTCTTGCTCGAGAGAACGATATTCCCAAATATTAAAGCGCGCATCTTCCTTACGTAAGGTTAACAGTATTTTTTCCTGATTAAGGTTATAGCCAGCTTTAGTCTCAACCATTAAATTATAACTAAACGGACGGTTAGGCCACCAAATCAATTTACCTTGGTCTTGGTCAAAAAAGTTAGGGTGATTAAAGTCTTCAGTAATGCCGACTATTTCGTTTTTAGGGTTATGACCGTCATAAACTTTACCCAATACATCGCCTGTTGGATCGAGTAAGTAAGCTAAGCTCTGGGTCACCATTACTTCATTTTTTTCACCTCGAAGTGCTTCATCACTAAAGGTCCTTCCTTTAAGTATTTTTAAGCCGGTATGTTCGAAGTAATCACTACCCACCCAACCTTGTGGTATAAAGTCAGTCGCCTTACCATCCATATCCGTGAGGTTAGATTTAGTAATTCGTTGTGAGACGGGACTGCGGCCCATTGATACTTTTTTGACGTAAGGTAACTGCTCAAAGGCGGCTTTAATTTTTTTGTTTTTATCAAAGCGCTCTGTCATTGATAACACATCATTTTCGCCTCGAATAAATGCGGCAAAAGAATGCATATTTTCTATTTTACTGCCCATTGGACGATCCAAAGTTTTATGTGTTTTGGTTAAGGCCAAACAAGCAAAGATAATTAACAAACTCGCAAAAGTCATTTGTGTGGTAATAAGCCCCTTCACTGTTCGGGCAGATACTTGATTAACACTGCCTTTACCGCTTGATTGCAATTGGTTTTTTAATGCCTTGTAATCCACTAATCGTGAAGTAACTAAGGCAAATAAGTAAGCTAACAATACGCTCAAACCAATGGCGACGGCCAGTAAATTGATGTCTATGGTGAGAGATTGTACTAAGGGCAATTTACCTGTAGCTAGCTGTTTAAATAGTTTAATACCCCACGCAGAAAGGAATAATGCTACAGCCACCGAAGAGGCCATTAACATGAGTGTTTGCGTTAAAATAGCGCTAAATAATAAACGACGCTTTGCACCTAATACCGCTTGTAGTGCTAAGGTTTTATGCTGCGCTAAAGCGCGTGAGAAAAACAAATTACAAACATTGACGATAGCGATAAGTAATAGACCTAATGTGCCAGCTAACAAAAATAAACTTAAATGGCCTTTATCTCCTAACTCAACGGTTCTGTAGGGTGTAACAAGTGGTCTAAAGTCAGTTGATGTTTCGTAACCCTCAAGCCACTCAGCGCGGATATCTTCGATACGATCATCAAGATCTTTCACAATATTCTCTCTTGTTATACCAGGTTTTGCAGTGCCAACCAATTTTAATGATTTATAGGTATTGTCCCAAGGATTATCCCATTCACCGCCATTAAAGTGACGTCGATCAGAGCCAAAATGCATCCAGATATCCGTGTTACCACTGTAGAACATGTAAGGAGATTCAAATGATTTATCGACCACACCAATAATAGTGAAAGTACGCTCTGCATCATCACTTAGGGTCTTGCCAATTACATCTGGAGTGCCGTCAAAATACTGGTGCCAGAACGCTTCTGAGATAACCACACCATCAGAGGTTTCATCGATAGAAAGTCCACGATCAAAACTCTGCCCTAGCAACATAGGCACTTTAAATAGATCAAAGTAATCTGGCATGGCAAAGGTTCCTACCACTTTAGGCTCGCCAGGTAGGGTAGTCATAATGATATTATTTGGACTCACAGGGGTCAGTTTGTCAAAACTACTTTGGGTTTTATACCAGTGAGCAATAGACTTATAACTTTGATAACCGCTATGTGTACCTGCAGGCGTATCTACTTCTTGTTCAACAACAAAGAGCTTATGTTCATCAAGCACGTTAAGTGGTTTTATAAAGTAGGTATTTACCAGTGAAAAAACCACAAATAAGGTGGCCAGTGTTAATGACATGGTCACCATAACCGAAGCAACAAAGCCTGGTGCATTTTTTAGTGATCGAAACGCGAGGTTAACTTGCGTTTTAGTTTTAATAAAAGCGCTCATGATTACACCGCTGCTTGTGCTGATTGGTTAATAAGAGAGTCAGCGCTATTTATCATATCTTCTTGTGCATAAGATGATTCTATAACTTTGCCATCAAGCAGATGGATTTGTTTTGAAGCATGACCTGCATATCTCACATCATGGGTAACCATGCAAATAGTTGTGCCTTGCTTATTCAGATTATTTAAAATATCCATTACCGCATCACCATTTTTAGAATCAAGGTTACCGGTAGGCTCATCGACCAATAAGATACTTGGTTGGCCGGCTAATGCTCTAGCAATAGCGACACGCTGCTGTTGACCACCAGAAAGTTGATTAGGTTTGTGGCTTTTTCTATGTTCCATTTCAACTTGAGCAAGGGCTTGTGTTACCCGTTGTTCAATCTCACTTTGCGTTAAGGTGTCTTCTCGGTAGGTTAAAGGCAGTGCGACATTGTCAAAAATGCTTAATTCGTCAATTAGGTTAAATGATTGAAAAACAAAACCTATATGTAAATTTCTTAATTCTGCTTGCTGATCCATTGATAGATTATGAGTATCAACATTTTGGATGAAGTATTCACCGTTAGTGGGCGAGTCTAACAAACCTAATAAGGATAACAGTGTTGATTTACCGCAGCCTGATGGACCACTAATTGACAAGTAATCTCCTGGCATAATGTCGAGATTAATATCGCTCAGCGCTTTAATTTCAATATTTGATGAATGATAAGTTTTAGCAATATTCTTTAGTGAAATAATAGGCTCTTGTTTTGACTTTTCTACGGCTTGTACTGGGCTTTTTGTAGTATTCATTATCATTCCTTTATTATTGATTTATTAGTAATTTTTGTTGTGTTTCTGGCCATTGAGACATGTCTGAAATAATGATTTTTTCACCTTGCTTAATACCACTAATAATTTCAATTTGATTACCTGAAAGTGTACCAAATTTTATTAGGGTTAGCTGTGCACTCTGTCCATCAGGGGTGAGTCGGTAAAGTGATTTTTCTTTAAAGTCATAGACATTATTTGGCTGCTCTACATACAGCGCATTGTGAATTTCTTTGACGTGAATTTTGCCTTCTACGGTTAAATCCGGGCGAGCATTTGCAGGGAGTTTTCCGGTTAAATCTAACTCAATCATCACGCGACCATCGGTAACGATAGGCTCTATACGCAATACGGTAGCACTAATGTTTTTGCCTGAGGTTTGAATCGTCGCTGACATACCAATGGCTATTTGATCTGCTTGGTTCTGTTGTATACGAAGTTGCGCGACGAGTTTTTGGTCTGAGCCAATCATGGCCAACTGTGTACCAGGCGTTAAACTCTGACCAATTTCAACGGGCATGGTTTGTAGTATGCCATCAAGACCAGCACGAACGGTTAGTCGGTCAAAACGCTTTTTAATCATAGAAAAGTTGTGTTGGTATTGCGTGATCAGGTCTTGGCCTATTTTAGTTCGCTCAATCTGCATTGCTTTTAAATGCTCTTGTCTAACCTTTTGAATAGCAACCCTTTGCTTTAATTGACGAACAGCTAACTGACTACGCTTAAAATCTAGAGCACTCACGATACCCTTATCAATTAATTGCTTTTCTGCTTGCGATCTTAATTGCGCATTTTCCAGTTCACTGTTTAATAATGCTATTTGTGCATCATGTTCTAACAGCTCACTTTTATGGGCAATAATTTGCTGATTAAATTCGGCATTTTGTCGGGCTAATTCTAGCTTGGCATTAATCACCGCTTGTTCAAGTTGCGGATCAGATAGCGTCATTATGATGCTCTCTTTATTGACTTTAGCGCCAGGGTAGAGCTCAATACTTTCAACAATAGCTTGAGTTTGGCTAGTTAATAGCCGTTGATATTTAGCTTTTAAACGACCATATCCAGCCACATTAACATTGAACTCACCTTGTTTTACTTGTGCAATACGCAGTGCATCCATCTCTATATTAGGTTCACTACTCAGTGACGTAGCGCCCCAAAGTAGTAGTACTGTAGCAGGTAAAGCTATACCTGCAATCAAGCTCTTTTTACTGAAGCCTTGTGGTTTTTTTTGAAGTGTACTCGTTAGGTCCATACTGTCATCTTTAAATTATTTTGAGAATTAAGCTCGTTATGAAAGTTATAGAGCTAGAAGTATGCCAAAAGGTTACTTGTTGATATTAATAGGAAATTTCTTTTTAGGGTAAAAGTGATTTCCCTGAGGTGGGAAGTTAAACTTAAAAGTGGGAATAGAAGTATTCATTAACTGAGCTAAACTAAAACTATTGTTAACTGTTTATAGGAATGGCTTGTATGGATAAAAACATAATAAAAGTAATCTTGTTGCTACTTATATTATGCCAACCTAACGACGGCCATACTAAAAGCTTTAAGGTCGTCTTTTTAAATCCAGGCTTTCCTGCGCAAAACCATACGGGTAATTTTTGGTCGAATGTAACACTATTTATGGAAGCTGCCGCAGCAGATTTAGATATTGAACTCGTGACTATTTACGCGCAGCGAGACCATATTTTAATGAGGTCGATGATAAAAGATATTATTGCTCATAAACCGAAATACGTTGTGTTAGTGAATGAAAAAGGCATAGCGTTAGATATCCTCAAACAGCTTGCAACGCATGATATATCTAGCTTTATGTTACTAAATAATTTAAGCAGTAATGACTTGAGTGCATTAACAGTTAAAGAGAATTATTTATTTAAAGGCAGTGTTATTCCTAATAACTATATTGTTGGCATGAAACTGTTTAATGGCTTAGCGAAGTTATTCCAACCCAAGTCTAATGAGTTTCTCACATTATTATCGCTACAGGGAGATTACACTACTCCTGCTTCTCTAGAGAGAGAGCGAGGTTTAACAGATGCTTTAAAGTATAATAAAAGTGTCAAAGCAATTGATAGTACCGTTGCTAATTGGTCTAAAGAACAAGCGTATAAAAAAATAAAAGGAATTTTACAGCACGCACATATTGATATTATTTGGACAGCCAATGATGCCATGGCCTTTGGCGCAAAAAAAGCTATTGAAGAATCAAACATCGGATATCCAATTTATATTGGCGGTATTAATTGGGATATTGATGATCCTCATTTTCCTGTTAACTTATCTTATGGCGGACACGTAGCCCTTGGTGCTCAAGCATTAATTATGTTAAAAGATATTGACAATAACCGACTAGTGGTTGATGACAGGCACCAAATAATTGATATATTTGAGTCAAGCCTAAGCCCTTATTATAAAAACTTTACGCAAAGATTAAGCCAAAATAAGTTAGAGTATTATAACTTTTCAAGATTCAGCTTATCATCTGAAATCCCCTTAAGCTTTACTATTGAAAACTTATCCAAAGCGTACGACGATCATACAACTCATTAGCTAAAAAATAGTTTATTTATATCAGGAGTCACGATAAGCCAAGCTCAATTACAAACTATTTCCTGTTTGCTACGCGTTTCATCCTTACCGTCACTGTTGCTGTCGGTAGTGGCGTAAAATCTTCCTGAACGGGCGACTACTATTGCTCTTGATTTGTCTTGATAGCCTTTTGGACAATAGCGTAATGTACCATTACTCAAGCCAAATAAATGCCCTGTGGCTTGATAAGTTATTTTGGTCCTAGTTTTTGCATAGGTAAGTATGTCACCTGATTTTATTGCACTCTTGGTTGCGACTAATAATTCATTATTAGCACTGTCTAATTGTTGGTTACCATTACTATCAACAAAAACACTGAGTTCTTTATGCCAATTAGTCGTGCATGCTCCATTATTCGATAATGGGCAGATAATAACGTTATCTCCGCTGCTAATGGCATGATTTCGAGCGACAAGTAATAAACGGGCAAGGCGAGAAATTTCATTATCAACTCTTAGTTGTACAATAAAGACGTTAAAATTAGGTAAAGCAATGGTAGTGAGTATCGAGGTAATGCTGATACTGACCATTAGCTCAAGTAATGTCATTCCAATAAATGACTTCATTTGAGAGAGGTTTACTCGAAGGGGGGTAGGTGTTTTTCTTTGACAATACGGCGAAGTATGAAGCATAAAAAATCCATTTTTATTAACTGCCTTGATATTAAGTTATAGGTAATAAAAATGGAATTTGCGAAGTATAACGGTACTTCGATGAGTGTTTAATCGTAAATGGTTGGTATCGTTTGTCTTTTATGTTGAGTCTTTTTATAGATATTGATTATATGTTCACTCACTAGTGTGGTGACTTGTTTACCTTCTAAAAAGTTATCTAATTCATCGTAGCTAATGCCTAAAGCATCTTCATCTGTTTTACCCGGTTCAAGCTCTTCTAAATCGGCTGTAGGTGCTTTGTCTACTAAAATACTGGGTGCGCCAAGCGCTTTGGCAAGAGCTCTAACTTGTCTTTTTGATAAACCAAAAAGAGGCGCTAAATCACAAGCACCATCACCCCATTTAGTGAAGAATCCAGTGATATTCTCGGCGCTATGATCCGTTCCTATTACTAAAGCACCAATAATGCCAGCAATATGGTACTGACTTACCATTCGTGCTCGTGCTTTAACGTTACCTTTTGAGAAATCAATTTGAGCATCGTTGGCTGTTAGAATTTCAGCTTTGCTCATAGCCTGTAATACTTCATGATGAATGCCATCAGCAGCGGGTAAAACGTTGGTAGTTAAACAATGACTCGGCTGGATAAAATCTAATGCTTGTTGCGCATCGTCTTCATCTGCTTGAATTCCATAAGGTAGACGGACAGCAATGAATTGATAGTTTATTCTACTATCATCTTCATTTTGTTGTTCATTAAGCTCATTAATTGCAAGCTGAGCTAATCGACCACATGTTGAAGAGTCAACGCCACCACTTATACCTAACACTAAGTTGCTTAGCCCAGATTGCACTAGTTGCTTTTTGATGAAGCTGACACGTCGGTCTATTTCAAATTGAACATTAATTTCAGGTAAAACTTTCATTTCGGCAATAATGGTTTGCTGATCCATGAGACTTCCTAGCAAGGCTTGAGTGAAAAGTAAGGTATATTCACTAGTTTAACAAAATTAAAAGGTAATTGGATATTGCTAAATCGCAATAAACACGCTGTAATATCTTTATTATCTAAATCAATACAACTTTAACTGACGAGCAACGCAGATGAAAAAAATAGAAGCGATTATTAAGCCATTTAAAATGGATGATGTAAGAGAAGCCCTTGGCGAAATTGGTGTTACAGGAATGACGGTTTCTGAGGTTAAAGGTTTTGGCCGTCAAAAGGGCCATACTGAGTTGTATCGTGGTGCTGAATACATGGTAGATTTTTTACCTAAGGTAAAATTAGAGATAGTTATTGCCAAAGAAGATGTAGAGCGTTGTGTTAATGCTATTTTAGAAACGGCGCAAACAGGTAAAATTGGCGATGGAAAGATTTTTATTACTGATGTTGAACGTGTTATTCGTATTCGTACCGGTGAAGAAAATAGAGAAGCTATTTAACCTTACTTAAGCAAAAGTCATAACTCCAATGCGGCGATAACTCTATTTACCGTCGCGTTTCTGATAGACCCCTTCTCTTATATCTTTGGTTATTTTTCTATTGTACTCGCTAAAAATTGACTCTAACCTGCCTATTAAACCTTTATGTATATTGGGCACTACGGCAGTTTTGAAGTGTGCAATAAGCCGTCAATTAATAATGAAAAGCCACCGAAAAGGTGGCTTATTAAATAACATGCTAAAAATTTATACTTTCATTTTGTAACGAAGCGCTAGTAGGAATATTCCTAATGTAAAAATCACTGAAGACTGAGGCTCAGGAATATCACTAGGAGGTGGCGGATCATGGGCAACTATTTCTATGTGAGAAACGTTTTTACCATCAAAGAATTCAGTTGGGTCCCAAGTGCCATGCATAAAGTGAGGGTCATTGAGGTCTATGTCTAGACCATCATCTATCAAGTCCCAAAAACTAAAGTCGTATAAATACCAATCTTCATTACTCGCACCTTTAAGCACAAATGAAAGGTGATCAAATCGAGTGGGCCTTCCGAGTAACTCTTCAATTTCATCAATTATGTCTGCAGCGTTAGCATCAAAACCTAAACTCCAAAAACCTATACCTTGATTAATACCAAAGGTAATGTCTAATAAGCCGCCTAAGTTATAACTATCCCCTTCAGAGCCTATGTTTGAATAGTCAACATTGAAATTCAATGGCTCATTATCACCTCCTGATACACCGATACTAGCAAGGCTAATCCAACCTGGGGTATCTTCATCTACCCATTGATCATTGGCATGATCCAAAAATAGGTTTGGATCGACATGATATTCAATTTTTTCACCATGAGAGTTTGGAACAGTGAAACTTTTGCTTTCACCATTGAACATACCATCATACAGGTCTCCCGTATTGGGATCATAGGTCGACGCAAAATCATTGTTTGGCGCTTTTACGGCATAACAATCTGTTGAATCTACAGGCAGGGCGGTAGGCGAATTTAGCGGGTTAGCCAAGTTGATCATACCTTCAATGGTCACCGCTGATTTCTCGCAATTTACACCATTTGCATAGGTATCAACAGAAATTGAAGCCCCTTGCGGGCTAAATGGGTAAATCACCCCAGCTAATGAAACCGGCGATAAGAAAAACGCGATTACAAAAACTATTAGTTTATTCACAATACCCTCCTATAATGTAATATAAAATCAGAATAAAAAATGCATATATTATACCTAGATTACAATATGTTGATTTTAAATGTGTTTAAAAAACACACAGGTGTACGTGCTACTTAAGTGTAAAGTATCTTGACAGTTATATAGATGACTCATTGTGCTGAGTTTTATTATTTGAAGGTGACCGAAGACAATTAGCGTGATTAATATGTTCTTGAAAAGGTTGCTTTATAATCCGTAGAATCTCTTCGTACATATCAAAAAAATCTGCTCTAGTTCCTACTGGGTTTACCAGACTGTGTTGAACTAGTTCAAAAGAGGTCTCTGTTTAAGTTTTAGCTGATGATTAGTGTAAAAGGTTTAGACACTATAGGGTAACTATTTATAGAACTTAATAAAAAAGCTGAATTACTCAAGTAATTCAGCTTTTTTATTTATACTGTAAGGTAACGCTTAGCTTAAATCGCGCTAAATTAGTTAACTAATTTGTTATTTGGGTAATTAGCCGCAAGTACTTGCATGGCATTTGCTCGTAAATCTTTAAGCTCTAACTTATCGTAACACTCAATCATTATTTCTAATGCTTGCTCTATTTCTGGGCTAGGTGAGAAATATTCAACTATGTAGCGACCACGGTTAGCAGCAGAAGCGTAAGCTTCACGTTTTATATAATATTTTGCAACGGCAATTTCGTATTTAGCTAGTCTAGATTTTATAGAAATCATGCGTTTACGTGCATCTGCAGCATATTTGCTATCTGGGAAGTCAGTAACAATGTGTTTAAAGTCATTAAATGCACTACGTGAAGCTTCAGGATCGCGATCAGTACGGTCTATACCAGCCATGTCCTGAAACAAATTTTCTTCCGTAGATATATTGATAAGTGCTCGCATGTAATAGACATAGTCAATATTCGAGTTATTTGGATTTAGGCGCAAAAACCTATCGGCTAAGGCAATACCCTGTGCCGCATCTCCACTTTTATAATAAGCATAAATTAAATCAAGCTGTACTTGATGGGAAATAGGCCCAAAAGGAAAACGAGAGTCAATAGCACCAAGTATTTGTATTGCTTTTTGATATAAACCATTATCAAGTGCAAATCTGGCATCAACAAACAAAGATTGCGCTGATTTATCAGGGACCTTTTCAATGTCATCTTCAGAAGAGGAACAGCCTGTTAAGGCCAATGCTAAAACGGTTAAAATAATTTTTACTGTCAATTTTTCCATGAAATTTATTATCGCTACTTTGTTTTAATTAAAATAAATATCAAACTACCGCGTAAACGGGTAAAATGTTCCTATATTTAAGAATAATACCAATATCCTTGGTATTAGCATTCTACCCTAGCAACCTTACCTTGCACAGTGCAAATAGTAATTTGATTAATTCGCTAGGTTTAAACCAGTTTATAAGAGAATTTAATGTCAGAAATCATTCAACATAAAGATACCGTGCCTGAGTCATGTTTAGGTAAACGCTTTGACCAATCATTAGCGATAATGTTTCCTGATTATTCTCGTTCGCGGATAAAAGAGTGGATTTTAGCCGGTCAAGTGAGAGTAAACGGGAAAGTATTAATTATTCCTCGTGAAAAAATGTATGGTGGCGAAGAGGTTGAAATCAACGCAACGGTTGAAGCCGAAATACGTTTTGAAGCACAAAATATCCCATTAAATATTGTTTATGAAGATGAATATATTTTAGTGATAAATAAACCTGCTGGTTTAGTTGTTCATCCTGGGGCTGGTAATCCTGATGGCACAGTACTTAATGCTTTATTGCATCACTGTCCTGCGCTTGCTGTTGTGCCACGTGCTGGTATCGTACATCGCCTAGATAAAGATACTACTGGTTTAATGGTCGTTGCAAAAACTATTGCAGCGCAAACTAATTTGGTTGAAGCGTTGCAGTTACGTGAAATTACCCGCGAATATGAAGCGGTAGCAAACGGTTTAATGACTGCTGGTGGTTTAGTTGATGAGCCGATTGGCCGTCATTCAACTAAGCGTACACAAATGGCTGTTTCTTTTATAGGCCGCCCTTCGGTTACACATTACCGAGTGATGGAGAAGTATCGTTTACATACACGTTTACGCTTACGCTTAGAGACGGGTAGAACGCATCAAATTCGTGTTCATATGTCTCATATAACTCACCCTCTTGTTGGTGACCCTGTATATGGTGGTCGTCCTCGCCCACCTAAAAACTCTACCGAAGCCTTGTTAATGAAGCTACGTAGCTTCAAACGTCAAGCACTGCACGCAGCGATGTTATCTTTATTCCACCCTATTACAGGAGAAGAAATGACTTGGCATGCAGACTTACCAGCAGACTTTGTTGAGTTAATTGAACTTCTTCAAGAAGATAACAAGCTTAATGCTAAAGACGATTACTAATAATCGTAACCAGGGACATTTTACCCGCTCTACTTTTGAGTTGGTAAAATGGCCTGTTTTATCATCAGATTTACTCAATGATAAAGTGCTCGCACTACAAACAACACGCCTGCCTTTACAAAATACATCGCAGCTATCACTGAGTAAGCTAGTATCCCCAATATCTGCTTCTGTAGTGAAAAAGATAGAATATGAAAGTTCTCCTTATGATAGCTTCAACTTAGGTTTACATGTTGGAGATAACCCAGCGCGAGTTATTGAAAATCGCTCTGAAGTAAAGAGTTTCATTAATAAGCAGTTATTAAGTGAGCAGCTTGCACCTACAGTCAAGCAAGCTGAGAAAGCCAACATTCAGTGGTTAGAACAAGTTCACGGTAATGTGGTCGCGACAATTTCTACGGTAAGTGAGCAGGCGATTGTTGCTGATGCGAGTATCACTCGTGAGAAGAATATTGCTTTGGCGATTATGACAGCTGACTGCCTACCCATCTTACTGAGTCATAAAGAAGGAACTGAAGTTGCTGCTATACATGGAGGGTGGCGTCCATTAGTCGCCAATATTATTAATAATACATTAGCACAAATGCATAGCAAGCCTGCTGATCTCGTTGCTTGGCTTGGTCCCTGTATCGGTAAAGGGGCTTTTGAAGTGGGTGCTGAAGTTAAAGAAGCATTTACTCAATTGGATCTCGCTTTTAATAGTGCTTTCGTAAAACAAGGTAATGGTAAGTATTTAGCTGACTTACATCAAATCGCACAGCATCAATTAGAATTTTTAGGTATTAGGGTAATTGCTCATCTTGCAGAATGCACCCACCAAGAAAATAATAAATATTATTCATACAGAAAAGAGCAAATAACCGGCCGCATGGCGAGTATTATTTGTCGGCGTTAATGCGTTAGTTCTAAACGTATTAAAGTATCTGTTGTTTTATATCAATCATATCTTTGAAACTTCATTGAAAAATAATCTTTTAGCCTTATAACTTAACTATATGTTACAGAATAAGTCATATCACCTGGATTAATTCACGAATCAAATTAGCGTTTTATTCACGACTTAACATTGCATAATCCATTTGATAGTTAGGAGACACAAATGCGTTTAGACCGTTTTACCCAATCATTTCAAGAGTCCATTGCTGATGCTCAATCACTCGCTTTGGGTAAAGACCATCAATTTATTGAGCCTATCCATTTAATGCTGGCATTACTGAATCAAAATGGTAATTCTATAATTGCGTTATTCAAGAGTGCGGGTGTTGATGTGCGTTCTTTACGTCAGAAACTCGATGAAGCGTTAACCTCCTTAGCCCAAATACAAGACAGTGCTGGTGATGTGCAATTATCAGCAGCGTCGGGTCGTATTTTGAATTTATGTGATAAACATGCGCAAAAAATGTCAGATAAATTCATTTCCTCAGAAATGTTTTTACTTGCTGCTATCGATGATAAAGGCATTTTAGGCAAAATATTGGCAGAATTAGGCGCAAATCAACAACGGATAAAATCAGCAATTGATCATATTCGTGGTGGCCAAAAGGTTGAGGAGCAAAATGCTGAAGATGTACGTCAAGCTTTAGATAAATACACTGTTGATTTAACTGAACGTGCAGAGCAGGGCAAATTAGATCCTGTTATTGGTAGAGATGATGAAATCCGTCGTACACTGCAAGTATTACAACGTCGTACTAAAAATAACCCTGTACTTATTGGACAACCAGGCGTTGGTAAAACAGCAATTGCTGAAGGTTTAGCTCAACGTATTGTTGATCATGAAGTACCTGAAGGCTTGAAGAATAAACGAGTACTATCATTGGATATGGGCTCTCTTGTCGCCGGAGCAAAATATAGGGGTGAGTTCGAAGAGCGTTTAAAAGCAGTTTTAAATGAATTATCAAAAGAGGAAGGTAAAGTTATTCTCTTTATTGATGAATTACATACCATGGTTGGCGCTGGAAAGTCTGACGGTGCTATGGATGCGGGTAATATGTTAAAACCAGCACTTGCTCGCGGTGATTTACATTGTGTTGGTGCCACCACTTTAGATGAATACCGAAAGTACATTGAAAAAGACGCTGCACTTGAACGACGCTTTCAAAAGGTCTTAATAGAGGAGCCGACTGTTGAAGATACTATTGCGATCCTCCGTGGCTTAAAAGAACGTTATGAACTGCATCACTCAGTAAATATTACCGACCCCGCTATTGTCGCCGCAGCTACTTTGTCTCACCGTTATATCAGTGATAGACAATTACCCGATAAAGCGATTGATTTAATTGATGAAGCTGCCTCAAGTATTCGTTTGCAAATGGACTCTAAACCCGAGGACTTAGATAGGCTTGAGCGACGATTAATTCAATTAAAGCTTGAACAAAGGGCGTTAGAAAAAGATGAAGATGAAGCTTCAATAAAACGTTTAGCTATTATCTCACAACAAATTAATGAAAAACAAAATAAATATGATGAATTAGATGAGGTTTGGACCACTGAAAAAGCAGCACTCTATGGTGCTCACACGATAAAAGAAGAACTTGAGCAAGCAAGAATTGAACTTGAAGCAGCCAGAAGAACAGGTGATTTAAATCGCATGTCTGAACTTCAGTATGGAAAATTACCTGAGTTAGAGAAGCAACTAGACTTAGCTAGCCAAGCTGAAATGCAAGAAATGACATTATTAGCAAATAAAGTGACTGATGTTGAAATCGCAGATGTTCTTAGTCGCGCTACCGGTATTCCTGTGGCAAAAATGCTGGAACAAGAGCGTGATAAATTATTGCAGATGGAAGATAGTTTACACCAAAATGTTATAGGTCAGCATGAAGCGGTAGCATCAATATCAAATGCGATTAGACGTTCGCGAGCAGGTTTAAGTGATCCGAACCAGCCAATAGGCTCTTTTTTATTTTTAGGGCCAACGGGTGTAGGTAAAACAGAATTAACCAAAGCGCTTGCTGAATTTTTGTTTGACTCTCAAGACGCGTTAATTCGAGTCGATATGTCTGAGTTCATGGAAAAACATTCTGTTGCTCGTTTAGTTGGTGCACCTCCAGGTTATGTGGGTTATGAAGAGGGAGGGTATTTAACTGAAGCGGTTCGAAGAAAACCTTACTCAGTCATATTGCTCGATGAAATAGAAAAAGCCCACCCCGATGTTTTTAATATTTTGTTGCAAGTACTCGATGATGGCAGGTTAACAGATGGCCAAGGTCGAACAGTTGATTTTAAAAATACAGTTATCATAATGACGTCGAACATTGGCTCAGAGGTTATTCAAGAGTTTGCAGGTGATAGTGAATATCAAGCAATGAAAGCGCAAGTGATGAATATACTAGGTCAACACTTTAAACCCGAGTTTATTAACCGCGTTGATGAGTCGGTAGTTTTTCATCCTCTAGTTGCAGCGCAAATTAAGCAAATTGCAAAAATTCAAATTTCAGCTTTGGCTAATCGACTTATCGAGCAAGACCTTAGTTTACATATCAGTGATGAAGCACTTTCATTAATAGCCGAGGCTGGCTTCGACCCCGTATTTGGAGCAAGGCCTTTAAAAAGAGCTATTCGACAAGGTATTGAAAATCCATTAGCACAAAAAATATTGGGTAATGAATTTGATAAAGGCTGCACCATTGAAGTGGCTGTCATTGAAGGGGAGTTATTTTTTGCTGCCAAGTAACTTTGCTGAAAGCTAGGGCATAAGATAAATTTATTGCCCCTTAACCTGTAGTAGCCTTACTTTGTTAAAAGTAAGGCTAAGCTAAAATGGCTCTACTATTTATTGCAGTATAACTCTTCGTGTTTTTTACTTAATGCTAACTTGTCAGATTTCTCTGTGGGAGTTAATAGACGACTGCCTATAGTGCCATCACTTTTCTCTTCATTAACATGTATATCATCAACTGAGCTTAACATTTTGATATTTAAACGAGCCGCTTTACAGTTTTTATCATAGGTAGCCTTATTTTTAGCGCTAACTTCATCAAACTGCTTTTCTTGATCCTCAATTTCTTTATTCGCCATATCTTGCTCTGCAATAATTTTCCTCTCTGCTTTAGATAAGGCCTTATAAGATGAAACGGTACTTAGTTCTTTGTATTCGTCACCTCGAGGTAGGTTCTGGCTAAAGTGAACAACGTTATTTTTATCGACCCAACGGTATATAGCAATATCTTTTGCATTGAGAACGTTAATAACAGATGAGGTGAACAGTACCCCTGTTAATAGGGCCGCAGTGAAAGGTATTGTTTTTATGTTCATAGAAAACTCATAGGTAGTGGGTAGATAAATAATACAACGAATACGATCGTTAATATGTTAAGCCAATTAAGAGATAAGTATAGTCTTATTTTTAAGCGCATAAACTCAAAATGTATTAATAGCATGACAAATTATTTATCTTTTCGGCTTTAAATGGTAAGTGTCAGTTTTTTTTACACTTAATGTTAAGTATGTTAACTGGGTGTTTCCTAGTTGTTGCTTTAGTGGTATGTCACTGTAATTAAATGTTATTATCATTTGGGCTCGATAATTGCTTAAGAGCTTATGTTAAGTAATGTCGGCCTTGGTTTAATGATGTATGAATATGCCATTATGCCTACCGTTATTAATACTATAAAAATAAAATAGTCATACTATAAATAGGAAGTAACATGTTAAATAAATTAGTTTTACGCGCTTTGTTGTCAATCTCTTTAGCCTTTAGTTTTGCAGGTGGTGCTAATGCAGCATTAATTAATCAAGATATTCTTGATGGTGAAGGTAGTAATATTGGCTTTATCTCAATCGATACTAATAACTTAGATGAATTTGATAGTGTTGTAAGCTGGGAAGCATTCAATATTTTGGGCTTTGATATGTTAGCTCCAGAAAACAATGAATCTGGCGATCAATTTTATGCCGCTGTCGATCCAACTGACTTTTCTGCCGGTATTTTTGATATGTTTTTTGACGTAACAGATATCTTTGGCACATATCAATGGGAGGGTGCTATTTTTATTGAAGATGGTGTTGTTGATCCTTTTCAAAGTTATGGTGTAGTTGCTCATGCACTTAGTGCAGACAATCCACCGTTAGCTGCTTATGTACCTAGTTTTTCTTTTGGTGAAGCGACAGTTGTACCGACACCTGCGACTTTAGTATTGTTCTTAACTGCTATTGCAGGTCTTGTTGCTCGCCGTAAAACGCACTAATCTTATATTTTAATTAATGCCCTTTATCGGCAATTAATGGATAAAAGGCTTTACTTCGGTAAGGCCTTTTTTTATTGTCAACTGACAAGCCACAAGCCACAAGCCACAAGCCACAAGCCACAAGCCACAAGCCACAAGCCACAAGCCACAAGCCACATCATAGTTATTGATTTGATGCCCAACACTTTCTAGTTCTAAAAAAGGAAAGTTAGCATAAACCTACTTTCGGTGATTTAATAGTTCATGTATGGCTATACGTAGCGGCAGCTATCTAACGTTATTTATGCGCGGCCTCACGGACGTCATCCCCGTAGTGTATTAATCGGGGATCCAGTATGTAAAAAGTGATGGTGTTTCGGTCATTGTCGGCGGAGACGCTTACTGTAATATGCGGAGTTAACCATATAGACATGTAAATTAATGAAATTGATAATATCTTCACTCGTTCAAAATGTCGTAGGAATTAGTGCCAAGCATATTAATACAATAACGGTTATTCATTCTTCGTGATTACGGTTATGCTCTAAACTTTGTTACACCTTTATAATTTACCCATAAAAAAGCCCTGTTAACTTACATTAACAGGGCTTTTATTTTTATAGCTACTTTCTAATTAGCACCTAAAGCGGCACTAGTGGTGAAAGAAAAGCTCCGACTAGTTACCTAGTTCAAGTACTGTAGTACCTTGAGCTACGCCTTCTGCGTTATAGTAAGTTACCGCACCCATATAAACTGTACCAGGCGTCAACCCACGTGATGAAACGCTAGTGTAGTTATAACGGTCTTTTATAGCATTACGGCTTGAACTAATACGGGTTGAACTATCAGCGTTGTCAGCAATCCAGCCCATCATAGTATATTGAGATTCTTCAGCACCGTTTAGGTTTTGACCGTGAACAAAGATAATATATAAAGTACCCACATCGCCATCATTAGCAGCAAGAGGGTTAGTTAAAATGATATCTTCATTTGAATCAGTTTCCATTGCTGTGGTAACTGCATTACAGCTCCACTCAACACAACGGTACATGTGCATGTCTAAGTTAGCACCATCAGCAGCGACTAAGCTATCACGTAAACTGAAACGAGCAACTTTAGTACCTTCAGGAATTGTAAATCCGTGGAAACCTAAGCCTGCTTCGTTAAACGCATAAGTACCATCAGCATCAGCAGCGACAGTACGGCTTGAGCCAAACGGTGCCACTAAACCAGTGTAATCAGTAGACGTTGGACCTGTATATAGCATTTTAACCGGGAAGCGGTAACGGCCACGTTTCATTTGTCCCGAAACTTGAGCCGGAACTTCAATGTTAACTGCTAAAACAGCTTTAACTGCTAGAGGTAAACGTACCGAGTGACCTGCATTGTCAGTCCAAGTGATTGAACCAAATTTCCAAGTATCAGCTTCAGTAACTTCAGTAGCATTAATCGTAACACCAAAGCTAGCTTTACCATTTTCACCTGCAACATCTAATGTTGAAGCTTCAGTTTCAACGCCTTCAGCATCATATGTTTGCACACTTACTTCAAAACCTTCTGGCGCTTCAATCGTTACAGAGTAAGAAGAGGCGATAGGTGTTGCATTAGAAACAGTTCTAAAGATTGTTTCCGTTTCAAGTAATTCTGCAATAGCGATAGATGGAAGGTTTAATTGACTTGCGTCAGTAGTGTGGCCATCAGTTGCTAATTGAGCACAACTTGTATCGTAACCAGAAACGAATGCATCTTTGTCTTGACCACAAAGAAATGCAAGGTAATCTGCAAGGTTAGTATCAAACAATAAACCTGGGTCTAAAGCTGAAACAGGAGCTGCATGACCAGAACCGAAGTCAAACGGGTCTGCTGGTGTCGCACCGTCTTCTTTTGTTAAGTCTTGACGCGCAGTTGTCATCAATGCTGATTTGATTTGAGCAGGAGTCCAAGAGCTATTAGACTCTTTAAACAATGCTGCCATACCTGCAATGTGCGGGCTAGACATAGAGGTACCTTGAAGGTATTTAAAGTTTTCGCCATGTGCACCATTTAAAGGAGCAGCAGTGGTTGCCGCTAAGATTCTAACACCAGGTGCGGTAATATCAGGTTTGATAATATCGTAAGTGTTTAAGTTCGGTCCACGTGACGAGAAGGTGGCTATAGTATTACCTACTTCTACCGATTCGCCTGAAGCAGCATTGTCAGTAAATGTTACTGAGGTGCTTTCAGCTTGAACGCTTTCTGCTAACGCTTGACCGTGGTCAAAAGAAACCATTGAACCGGTAATCGTAACAGCTGGATCTTCTCCACCCATACTAAATGGTGTAGTACCATCATAGGTGTAAACTACAACACCAACAGCACCAGCATTTTGCGCATTCATAAACTTTTCAGTAAAAGCACAAGATCCACGTGCGATAAGTGCTACTTTACCTGCTAAATCTTCAGCATTAGTTAATGGTGCTTCATCACATGCTTCAACTGGTTCAGCTAAGGCAAGCTCACCAGCCAGTCCCGCTACTGCAGGTGAAAATCCAGCAGGAACAGACATGAAAGATGAATCGGCTAAAGGACCACTAGTTACTTCTAGTGCTTTACCAATAACAGTTGAAGTACCATTATAAGTCGAGGCAGCTACGCTTGTTACCCATGGAGCTGGAGTACCAATAGTTTCTTTATCTGGACCATCGTTACCTGCAGATACTGAAACGAATACACCTGCAGCAGCAGCATTTAACATAGCAGCAGTAGATGGAATAGTTAAATCTGTTCTGCTGCCACCAATAGAGTAGTTAATTACATCTACACCATCTGTTACAGCAGCATCAATTGCCGCCATAGTATCGCCATAAAAACAACCACGTTCTTTATCGCCTTCAGGACTAACATAATCGCTATTCCAACAAGCTTTGTAAGCAGCGATACGAGCACGAGGAGCGATACCGCTTACTGTGCCAGCTGAGAAACCTGAAAGTTGAGCTGCAACATTTTCGTTACCACCTGCTGTACCCGCTGTATGACTACCATGACCATCGGCATCACGTGGAGAGTCAAATTCACCTAATTCATACTGAATTTCATATTTAGAACTAAAGCTATCACCAAAGTATCGAGCACCGATAAGCTTGTTGTTACATGAGAATGCTTCATCTGTACCTGTATCACAAGCACCTTGCCAACCTAGATCAGCTGGATCTGAATAAGTACCGTCATCAGCAAAACTTGGGTTTTCTGGCCAAATACCCGTATCAATAATACCGATAATGACGCCTTCACCTTTAATATCCATGCTGTGCTGGCCACTTGGACCTGTCAAACCAAGAAATTCAGGAGTATTTGCAGTAGTGATTATTTGTAATTTGTCTTCCCAAACACCAATAACGTCTGGATGTGCTTCTAACTGCTGCTTTTGAGCTGGATTAAGTTTAGCGGTAAATCCATTATAGGTATGTTTGAAAGAGTGCAATATTTCAATTGAACCGATAGAGCCAGCAACTTCCTTTTGTTTCTTTTCCATTGCTTCGGCGTATGCAGTCATTGCAGGCGTATAAGCGTTATAATTATTACCTGTATTCGCGACTAATTGATTGCTAGGTAAAAGTTCTCCAATATTTTGAGCTTGGGTAATTGCAGTATTACCTTTTAGCTGAACAATGAAGTTAGTTGCTTGTGTGTTACTACTACTTAACTCATTACCTACTAATTTTAATTGACTAGTATCGACAGCAACCTGGTTAGCAACAGCAGCATTAGAGGCTGCAGCTGAGAATGCTAAAGTAATAAGACTCCCAATTATGGATTTCTTGAAATGCATGTTTATCTCCGATTTATTGTTATATCTTCGCTGTGCATATTTATTACACTTTCTTTATCTTCATTTACAAAAGCAAAATGAAAAATAGCGAGTATCGTGTATAAGCAATAATAATGCCTTTGTTGCATAATTGTTAATTATTGGTGTTGTACGGACGTTAGGAGTGAGTGTATAGCTTGTTTTGCGTTATCAGAATGTTAAATATGTAAAAAATATTTACATATAAATCCAGTTAAAGTGAAAGTGTAGTCAAAAACACACCTTGTATATTGTATTCAATTCTTTTAGGTGTATGTATGTATGAAGGTTTATGCTGATATCTGTTGGATGGGTGGATATGCACTGAATTGTAAAGAAAGCTGACAAATGTACTGTTAGCGCATGGTTTGTATTATTTATATGCGAACAAACGATAAATGATAAAAAAAGGAAAATAAAGCTTGCTCATAAACGAACACTCTCTATAATGCGCTCCAGTTCCAAGGGGTTCACGCAAATTGAATCATCAACGGGCTGTTTTGATAAGTTATCTCTT
>Ga0209395_1002879_pt1 | contig 21924 bp, 23 predicted proteins | sample GOMGulsemesocosm_3_FD_184635 | JGI IMG/M metagenome (GOLD analysis project Ga0209395, IMG submission 184635) | Methane-oxidizing microbial communities from mesocosms in the Gulf of Mexico - GOM9D Gulf of Mexico (SPAdes) (version 2) | ecosystem: Environmental > Aquatic > Marine > Cold seeps... | reverse complement strand
GGAATACCTATCGTTGTATTATCGATCGTAAAGAAGGGAATTATTTTGTTGGAAGAACAGAGTCTGATTCACCTGATGTTGATAATGAAGTATTGATTGATGCTGAGAAGTATTACTTAAAACAAGGTGAATTTGCTGATATTAAAATTATTGAAGCTGCTGATTTTGATTTATATGGTATTGTAGAATAGATTGTTAGTTCAAGTGAATTTTATGATTGAAAATGAATAAAATTTGTATTGAAAATTCAAATAAAAAAAGAGCTTGTGAAAACAAGCTCTTTTTTTTTGTTAAGCTTTGTTTAAATTAACGACATATGATTTAGATATTTTTCAAAAGAAAGTATCTTTACCAAAAACGATAATAAATGCCAATAACAAGTATTCCTTTTAGAGCAACAAATTATTTTTCAGCATTTATATGCGATTATCTAGAGGAACATGTTGATTTGAAACCTTTTTACAATAGGTTTCCAAATATTGATAATTTTGGAGCTCAAATAGAAGAAAAGCAACTTTCGGAAGCCAATCGAATTGTATTAGTGAATACGCTTCAGAAGCAATATAAAGTTTTGAAAGTATCAGAAGTAACAACTGAAAATATAGAATTGTTACGTCAACCGAATACGTTTACCATTACTACTGGTCATCAGTTAAATTTGTTTACAGGTCCGTTATACTTCTTATATAAAATAATATCAACTATTAATTTATGTGAAGAGTTAGGTAGAAAATACCCAAAGCAAAATTTCGTTCCAATTTATTGGATGGCAACAGAAGATCATGATTTTGAAGAAATAAATTATTTCAATTTTAAAGGAAGTAAAGTTGAGTGGGATCGTGATTTTGGTGGAGCAGTAGGTGAGCTATCTACTGAAGGTTTAAAAGATGTATTTGACGAATTTTCAAAAAATTTAGGACTAGGTAAAAAGGCTACTTATTTGAGAGAATTATTTGAAAAAACATATGTAGGACATTCAAATTTAGCTGATGCAACACGGTTTTTGGCAAATGAATTATTTGAAGAATATGGCTTGGTAATAGTAGACGCAAATGATAAAAATTTAAAAAAGCTTTTTATACCGTATGTACAACAAGAATTGTTGGAACAGACTTCCTTTAAAGCAGTTTCTAAAACCATTGCAGCTTTTCCTAATGATTATAAGATACAAGTGAACCCAAGGGAAATTAATTTGTTTTATATCACTGAAGGAGTTCGGGAGCGGATTGTTTATGAAGGTGGCGTATATAATGTAAATAATACTGATATATCATGGACAAAAGAAGAGCTATTAAAACACCTCAATAAGGTGCCGGAACGCTTTTCTCCTAATGTGTTATTACGTCCGTTATATCAGGAAGTAGTATTACCAAATTTATGTTATATAGGTGGAGGAGGAGAGTTGGCATATTGGTTTGAAATGAAAGAAATGTTTGCCAAATTTAGGGTTGTTTTTCCAATGTTGTTATTGCGTAATTCTGCATTAATAATTACAGAAGCACAACAGAAAAGACAATCAAAATTAGAGTTGTCTACTTCAGAATTATTTTTAAAACAAACTGACTTACTAGCTCAAAAAACAAAAGAATTATCTGAACTTAATATAGATTTCTCTACTCAAAAAAAGTATTTAAAAGGGCAATTTAAAGAGCTCTATGAACTAGCAGAACAAACTGATGTGTCTTTTATTGGAGCAGTCGCTGCACAAGAGAAAAAGCAAATAAACGGATTATCTAATTTAGAAAAGCGCTTACTAAAAGCAGAGAAGCGCAAGCTGAAAGAAAAACTGAATTCATTTACGACGCTTCAAAATGAATTGTTTCCAAAGCAAAGTCTGCAAGAACGAAATACCAATTTTTCAGAATTGTATTTGGAGTATGGAAATGAGTTAATTCCGATATTGAAGAAGGGGTTGAATCCTTTGAATGACGAGTTTGTAGTAGTTAGTTAAAACTATTTCCGTTGTTCCAACTCAATAATTTCCATGTTTTTAATATCACTCCCTTCAATTTCAAAGCGGAACATGGTACGTACTTTATGGAAACCGTGTTTCCCAGCAGCCCCTGGGTTGAGGTGTAGGGATTGTAGTTTCTTATCGTATTGTACTTTTAAAATATGTGAATGGCCAGCAATAAACATTTTTGGAGGATTCATTTTAATTTCGTCTCTAATATTGATATTGTACTTTCCAGGATACCCACCAATATGAGTAATCCAAACATCTACTTGTTCGCATAAAAACCTGTTGTGTAACGGAAACTCTAATCTTGCGGTTGCATCATCAATATTACCAAAAACAGCTCTTAACGGTTTTAGCTTTTTAATAGCGTCGGTAACTTTTAAATCACCTATATCACCAGCGTGCCATACTTCATCTACTTGTTTTACATATTTTAAAATCTGCTCGTCAATAAAACTGTGCGTATCCGATAACAATAATATTTTGGTCATGATTGAAGTTAAAAAATAAATATACTAAGTGCGAGCACACGAGGTATGAATTAACAAATAATATTCGTAGTTCAAGGCATACCGATAGCTATCGGGACGGAAATTAAACCCACTGATGGGATTAACACTTCAAAAGTAACTTTTTTAGATGAATGAGCATATTTTATTTACTTTAACAGTGGGTAAAATTATAATTCGTAAATCATACCTTATATTTGCTAATCAAAAAAAGAATTTCATTGCGCTATTTTATTGAGCTTTCATATAACGGTAAGAATTATCACGGTTGGCAAATACAACCCAATGCAATCTCTGTACAAGAAGTTTTAGAACAAGCTTTAAGTACTATAACACAACAAGAAATTGGAATTGTAGGGGCTGGAAGAACTGACGCTGGAGTACATGCAACTCAAATTTTCGCACATTTTGATATTGATGAAGTTTTAGAAGAGCAACTTTTTGTATATAAGTTGAATGCTGTGTTGCCAAAAAGCATTGTTGTAGAAAATGTTTTTAGAGTTATGGACGATTCACATGCTCGTTTCCATGCTGTAAAACGCTCTTATGAGTATAGGGTAATTACTAAAAAAGATCCTTTTTTACATGAATACACCCATTTGGTTAAGCTGCCGTTGGATGTTGATAAAATGAATGAAGCAGCAAAAATTTTATTAGAATACACTAACTTTAAGTGTTTTTCAAAAGTGAAGACGGAAGTACATACATTTAATTGTGACGTTAGTCATGCTGAATGGAGTTATGTTGGGAATCAATTAATTTTTAGTGTTTCTGCGAATCGATTTTTACGAAATATGGTTCGAGCAATAGTAGGAACTTTATTAAATGTTGGTTTAGGGAAAATTGAAGTTGCTTCAATACACGATATTGTCAAAAGTGAAAATAGAGGAGAAGCTGGAGTTTCAGTACCCGCACAAGGATTGTATTTAACACAAGTTGAATACCCTGAAAATATAGTATATGTCAAGTAATAATTCAAATACATTTGATTTCAAGCGTTTTAAAAGATTGCTTGTTTACACCAAGCCATACGCAGTAACTTTTTATAGTGTGTTATTGGCTGCAATAGTATTATCATTTTTAGCGGTTTCTAGACCTTATTTGCTGAACGAGATTATTACCACAAAACTTTATGAAAGTGATGAAAAAGGATTAGTCTTTTTAGCATCATTACTTGCTGGGATTTTATTTTTAGAAGTTATAGTACAGTTTTTATTTATCTTTTTTGCAAATTGGATAGGGCAATCTATAATTAAAGATATTAGAGTAAAACTATTTAAACACATACTTCACTTTAAAATGAAGTATTATGATACTAATTCGGTAGGAAAACTGGTGACAAATGCTGTTAGTGATATTGAAAAAATTGCAGAAGTTTTTAGTCAAGGTTTTTTTGTTATTATTGGTGATTTATTAAAAATGATTGTGGTAATTATTGTCATGATGATAACTAGTTTAGAATTATCATTATATGTTTTAGGGATACTACCATTTATTTTTATTGCTACGCGAATGTTTCAACGGGCAATGAAAGGAGCCTTTAAGGATGTGCGTTCTCAGGTGTCTGCACTGAATACTTTTGTACAAGAGCATGTTACGGGAATGAAAATTGTGCAGCTTTTCGCTCGTGAAAATGAAGAGTATAAAAAGTTTGTAGCTATTAATGAGAAACATAAAAAGGCATGGGTGAAAACAGTTTGGTATAACTCTATATTCTTTCCAATAATTGAATTGGCTTCATCAGTTACTATTGCAGTTATTTTATGGAATTCTGGAATGGATTCAATAATGAATCATGATCTTTCTAAAATTGGTGTTATAGCAATGTTTGTTCAGATGACACAAATGTTATTCAGACCTTTACGTCAATTAGCGGACAAGTTTAATACCCTACAAATGGGTATGGTTGCTGCTAATAGAGTTTTTGAAGTTATAGATACGGATACAGCGATAATAGACGAAGGGACTGTTGAGGTAGCGGATATTAAAGGGGTTATTGAGTTTAAAAATGTTCATTTTTCCTATATAGAGGGTGAGGAAGTGTTAAAAGGAGTTTCTTTTAAAGTTAATCCAGGAGAAACTGTTGCTATTGTAGGTGCCACTGGTGCAGGTAAGTCTACTATAATAAATTTACTAAGTAGGTTTTATGAAATAAATAGCGGTGACATCCTATTAGATGGAGTTTCCATAAACAACTATAAATTAGACAATTTAAGAGATAAAATAGCAATTGTTTTACAAGATGTTTTTTTATTTTCGGATAGTGTTTTGAGTAATATTACATTGGATGATAATAGAATAACATTGGATGACGTTAAAACGGCAGCTAAAGTAATAGGGGTTGCTGAATTTATTGAGCAACTTCCGAATTCTTATGAGTATAATGTAAAAGAACGAGGGGTGATGTTATCTACAGGTCAGCGTCAATTATTGGCGTTTTTAAGAGCTTATGTAAGTAATCCAGATATATTAATTTTGGATGAAGCAACCTCTTCTATAGATTCCCATTCAGAACAATTAATTCAAGATGCTACTGCTGAAATTACGAAAAACAGAACTTCAATTGTAATTGCACATCGTTTAGCAACCGTTAAAAGTGCAGATATGATTATTGTAATGGATCAAGGGAAAGTAGTTGAAAAAGGAACACATAAAGAATTGTTGGGAATAACGAACGGATACTATAAAAAGTTATATGAAGTACAATTTAGTGAGGTTAATGTTTCTTAATCATTGTAATTCAGCACATTAAAAATACCCAACATTGGGTATTTTATAAATTAAAATAATGTGGTATATTTGAATATCTGCTTTTAACAAGGTAGGTAAAGTAAGTTTTTTTGGGGTAAAAAATCCTGTTAGTTATTATACTAACAGGATTTTTTTTATAATGTAAATAGGTGTTTGTTCCCAAAAAATATTTAATTCGTATGTAATACTTAATTAGTGGTTTACCCTAAATCCTCAACAAGTAGCTGTCCCAATTCTTCGGTATCATTAAACAGTACGAACTCACCATTTTTGATATATGATATTTTTCCCGTCTCTTCAGAAACTATTAAGGCTAAGGCATCGGTTTTTTCTGTAATACCAATTGCAGCTCTATGTCGTAATCCGAATCGGTTAGGAATGTTTTGACTGTTTGAAATTGGGAGTATTACACGAGTTGCTGTTATGGCGTTACCTTCAACAATAGCTGCCCCATCATGTAACGGGCTATTTTTATAAAAGATACTTTCTAATATTGGTTGTGTTAATGAAATATTCATCTCATCTCCAGTATTTTTTACAAAATCAAGATTGTTTTTACGTTCAAAAACGAGTAAAACACCAGTTTTGGTAGTTGCTAATTTTATACAAGCTGTAAGAATAGCGTCTATATTTGTAGTAGATTTTAATTTGGTTTGTAAAAAGTTGAAGTTTTGTAGCAATTTACTATCAGTGAAAAATTTGGTTGAGCCAATCATCAATAAAAACTTTCTTATTTCTTGCTGGAATACTACAATTAATGCAAAAACACCTACACTAATAAATTTTCCTAAAATACTACTTAACACATCCATGTGTAAGGCTTTGGTAAGTTCCCAAATTAGATAGATGACTACAATCCCGATAAATATGTTTATAGCAACCGTTCCCTTTACTAGTCTGTACACGTAATACAATAATAGCGCAACTAATGTGATGTCTAGTAAGTCTAAGAGTGTAAATTCTAAAATATTAAATAATTCCAAATGTGTATATGTTTATGTAAAAATAGGTAAATATTTATAATAACTGCTTATAAACTACAGTCACAATCGGGCAATGAATATACGTTGTAAATAAATACCTTTTTGTTAATTTTTATAGTGTCACTTTGTATTTCTTCTATTAAATTAATAAATTCTCGATATTCTAAAAAGCTAATGTTTTCATCAAAATTTAAATGAATCATACTTGGTCTTCCTTCTGCGGCAAAATCAACAAATTCTTTTACATAGGAAATGAGCTCATTTTCAAAAACCTCAACACCTTCAAATGTAATTTTATGATTCAAACTCAAATTTAACGTGATATTAAAATATGGACCATAGGTATCAGGATGTTTTTTTAAATAGAATTTTGAGAATTCAGTATTTGGTAAGCGGTTATACTTGTTTGTATAGCTAATTTCTTTATTTTCTAATTGGATTTTGTAAGTAGTATTCAGTTGAAAAAACGTATCTGGAGCTTCCTTTAAAAGTAGGTCTGAAGGAATTATTATAGTGCTCTTCTGGCAAGAAATTACAGTTAATATGAGAACAAAGAATATTTTTTTCAACATAATTTTATTGATGCGTTAATTTATGTACTAAATGTACGGATTCCATTGCCTCTTTTACATCATGAACCCTTAAAATATTAGCTCCTTTGTATATAGATAATGTATTTAACGCTGTAGTACCATTTAGCGCATTTTGAGCATCTGTATTTAAGGTTTTATAAATCATTGACTTTCTGGATAACCCAACTAATAAAGGTAATTCAATGTTTTTAAGTAATTCTAATTCATTTAAAAGCTTAAAATTATGTTTGTTGGTTTTTCCAAAACCAAACCCAGGGTCTATTATAATGTCATTTATTCCATGGCTTCTTGCTAGTGCAATTTTTTCTGAAAAATAATACAATATATCCTGAGTAACATTGTTGTAAACAGGTTTTTTTTGCATGTTTTGAGGGGTTCCCTGCATATGCATCATTATATAAGGAACATTTAATTTACTTATTGTTTTGAGCATTTCAGAATCCATATTCCCTGCAGAAATATCATTAATCAACGCAGCTCCTTCTTCAATACATTTTTTTGCAACACTACTTCTAAAAGTATCAATAGAAAGTAAAATGTCTGGATAGCGATCAATTAAATCTTTCACAATTGGAACAATTCTCCTTAATTCTTCTTCTTCAGAAATATGTTGAGCTCCAGGGCGTGAGCTATATGCGCCAATATCAATAAAAGTGGCGCCATCGGTTAGCATTTTTTCCACTTGAGAAAACACTTCCTTTTCGTTAGCATATTTACCACCATCATAAAAAGAGTCGGGAGTAAGGTTTATGATACCCATGATCTTTGGACTGGTTAAATCAATCAGTTGCCCTTTACAATTAATAGTCATAGCGTGTTTTTCAATTAGATGCGAAATAAAAGTGTTGTTACTGTTGTTAATCAGTAAAAAATCAACGAAATTTACGCAAATTATACATAGTATCGATGCAAAAAACAGCGAAACAATACAATGAGGTTTTAAATGTTTGCAGAACCTTGTTTATCAATAAAATGAAAGATTACGGTAGTGCATGGAGAATATTACGTTTACCATCACTAACCGACCAGATATTTATAAAAGCGCAGCGTATAAGGGGCCTTCAACAAAACATTGAAAGAAAGGTTGATGAAGGAGAGACTTCAGAATTTATCGGGATCATTAACTATTCAATAATGGCTTTAATTCAGTTAGAAAAAGGAGTAGTGGAACAACCAGATTTAAATTTAGATGTTGCAATACTGTTGTATGACGAGCATTTTAAAATCACTAGAGAATTAATGGAGGCTAAAAACCATGATTATGGTGAAGCTTGGAGAGAAATGCGAATTTCATCATTAACCGATTTGATTTTACAAAAATTATTAAGAGTAAAACAAATTGAAGATAATAAGGGAAAAACATTGGTTAGTGAAGGTATTGATGCCAATTATCAAGACATGATAAACTACTCCGTTTTTGCATTGATTTTATTGAAAGAACAAGATATATAAGTTTAAGGAACTAATTTAAGTTGAATATGAAAAATACGTTACTATACATTTCACGATTACTTGTAGGAAGTTTATTGATAATTTCAGGTGTTATTAAAGCAAATGATGCTTTAGGATTTTCATATAAGTTAATTGAATATTTTACTGAAGGAATATTAGGGATGGAGTTTTTACAACCATACACTCTAGTAATGGCAGCAAGTATTTGCATATTAGAAATCCTTTTAGGTGTAGCGTTAATATTCGGATTAAAATCTAAATTAACAACAACACTAAATGTATTAATGATGTTGTTTTTTACATTTTTAACCTTCTACTCAGCTTATTTTGATAAAGTAAAAGATTGTGGTTGTTTTGGTGATGCATTAAAATTAACACCCTGGGAATCGTTTACGAAAGATGTAGTATTGTTGTTCTTTTCAGTAATCTTGTTTCTACATAGAAAGAAAATTTTCCCAAATAAAAATAAAGAAGATTTTAAATACATTATTCCATCACTATTACTAATTGCTTTGTTTTCAGTAGGAGTTACTGGTTGGTGGTTCCCTGTGATTTTTTCAATACTGGTATATAGTTTAATGTTTGTAATCAAACGATTTGATAAAAATCAATGGAGATTATTAAGTTTAAGCCTAGTGGCATCATTAGTATTCACAGTGTATTGTTATAACCATTTACCAATAAAAGATTTCAGGCCGTATAGAATAAATGCAAATATTACTGAAGGAATGGTTGTTTCTCCTGATGCATTACCAGAAATAACCGAGTATAATTGGAAGTTTAACGTTAATGGAGAAGAGAAAATATTTCAAACAAAAGGTTCTTACCCAACAGTTGAAGGTGGAACTTATATAGATGTAACAACTGAAGTAATAAGAGCAGCCGAAGAACCAAAAATTCACGACTTCATGATTGAAGGTGAAAATGATGATACTGAGTTGTTTCTTTCAAAAGACAATGTGTTAGTGGTAGTAGCTTATGATTTTGCTAAATCTAGTGATGAAGGATTTAAAGCAATTAAAAAGATAACAGATGAAGCCTTAAAAAAGGGGTATACCGTTATTGGTATGACTGCTGAAACACAAGAAAGTAGAACGGCTAAAGTAACTGAGTATGACTTGGATTTTCAGTTTTATTTCTGTGATGCAATAACATTAAAAACTATTGTTCGTTCAAATCCTGGAGTATTTGAAATGGATAAAGCAACAATAAAGCAAAAGTTGCATTGGAATGATATTGATAAATTATCATTATAGATTTATGCTACTAATAAAAAAATCATGAAAAAAAATGTCCTATTATTTTTGTTGATTACTACGGTATCTTTTGCTCAAAAAAAGAAAAAGCGTTGGTCTGATGACTTTGTTGCAAAAGAGAAACCTACAATTCCTTTTGATGAAATTAAACCTTTTGTGACGGAAGGAAAGTATATGGTAACCTATGCTGCTGGAGATTTTAACGGCGATAAACAAATTGATGCAGTCCTTGTTTTAGGAAATTTAGATGAGGTGAGTAAGTATAGAAACGATGAAATTAAATCGAAAAGAAACGTACTTATCTTAAAAAGAAATGATGCAGGTAATTTAGAGAAAATGCATGAAAATGAAGATATCGTGTATTGTTATTCATGTGATTCACCCCAGGGTAGCCCATTAACTTCAATATCTTTTTCAGGAAACACTTTTGCTGTTGAGCATGAAGCAGGAAAAGCAAACAGATGGACACGTATTATTACTTTTGAATACGATAGGGAGAAGGAGTTATGGTGGTTGATTAAAGACGCTTCCTCATTATATAATATTATGAATAACAATGGTATGCAGTCTGAAGTAAAAACTCAAGATGATTTTGGGTTTATTTATTTTGAATATTATGATGCCTTTTCTGAAGATTTAACCAAACAATCTAAAAAATAATTGATACAGTATCTTTTAAATAAATTAGGTTATGCTATGTTGACACTTTTTGGTGTTATAACAGTTATCTTTTTCTTGTTCAATATTCTACCTGGAGATCCTGCAAAAATGATGTTGGGTCAAAATGAAAGTAGTGAGCAGGTTGTAGCAATAAAAAAAAAGTTTGGTTTTGATAAGCCCTTGTCAACACAATATGGCTATTATTTAAACGATTTATCACCACTGTCATTTCATAGTACTAACAAGGATAATTATACGAATTTAGCAACTGGAAAGTATAGTTCAGTGGAATTGTTTACAATAGCAAATACTACCCTAGTATTTAAGAAACCATATTTAAGAGAGTCATTTGCCAAATCAGGTAAATCAGTAGCGAAAATTATTTCAGAAACTTTACCAAATACCGCTGTATTAGCAGTAGCTTCTATTTGTATAGCATTCCTTATAGGAATACTATTAGGTATTTTTTCAGCACTATTTAAAGACTCATGGATTGATAAATGTATTCAAATATTTAGCATACTCGGGATGAGTGTTCCTTCCTTTTTTAGTGCAATATTATTTGCCTGGTTATTTGGTTATGTATTGCATAAATACACCAATTTAGAAATGACAGGAAGTTTGTATGAATTGGATGATTTTGGAGAGTCATTACATTTAAAAATAAAAAACCTGATTTTACCAGCGTTAGTTTTAGGAATTCGCCCATTAGCAGTAGTCATACAATTAATGCGTAATTCGTTGTTAGAAGTGTTTAATCAGGATTATATTCGAACTGCGCGTGCAAAAGGATTATCGGAATTTTCAATTATAAAAAATCACGCTATAAAAAATGCAATGAATCCTGTAGTAACAGCAATTTCAGGGTGGTTTGCTTCTTTGCTTGCAGGTGCTGTATTTGTAGAGTATATTTTTAACTGGAATGGATTAGGAAAAGAAATAGTTGACGCCTTAAATAATTTAGATTTACCGGTTATTATGGGGTCGGTAATAGTTATAGCAAGTATGTTTGTAATTATTAATATTTTTGTCGACATAATATATGGATGGTTGGATCCTAAAATAAGATTAAATTAAAAGACAACATATCATGAGAAAATTTAAAATAGTTTTAATTGTATTAATAACAATGGTAATAAGTGCATGTGCGCAAGAAAAAGTAATATTCCCACAGGAAGCACTTTCTGCTAAATTGACCAGTTTAAATGGTAAAAATGCGACATTAGAGTCGGTTTTAGAAAACCATAAAGGAAAAACCATAGTATTAGATATTTGGGCTTCATGGTGTGGTGATTGTTTAAAAGGGTTGCCTTTAGTTAAAGTTTTACAAGAACAAACTAAAAGTGATGATGTGGTGTATGTATTTTTATCAGTAGATAAAAAACAAAAAAACTGGAAAGCTGCAATAGAGAAAAGAAATATAGTAGGAAAGCATTTTTTAGTAAGTTCTGGATCTATGAAAGGATCATTAGGGAAATCGATTGATTTAGATTGGATACCGCGTTATATGGTTGTAGGAAAAGATGGAACTATAAAATTATACAAAGCTGTAAAGGCAAATGATTCTAGAATTATAGATGCTATAAAGGCTGATAGATAATATAAATATTGAACTTTTTAAGTAAAATTGATAATATGAGAAAGAAAATTGTTGCAGGTAACTGGAAGATGAATAATGATGTTAAAGAGACTAAAACATTATTAAAAGATATCAAAAAAGGGCTTAAAAAAATACCTTTAAAAAATACTAAAGTAATCGTTGCTCCAACATTTGTAAATTTAGGTACAGCTATAGCTGAAACTAAAAAGTCAAAAATAAAAGTGGCATCACAAAACATGCATGCTGCTAGAAACGGAGCTTATACAGGTGAGGTTTCTGCGGATATGTTAAAAAGTATTAAGGTGAAAACTGTTATTTTAGGGCATAGTGAACGTAGAGCTTATTTTGGTGAAACAGATGCTGTTTTAAAAGAAAAAGTTGATAGCGCTTTAGAGCAAAATATGAAAATTATTTTTTGCTTTGGAGAGGAATTAAATGATCGTAAAGAAAATAATCATTTTAAATTGGTTGAAAGTCAAATTAAGAATGCGCTATTTCATTTGCCAGAAACTTCTTGGGAAAAAATAGTATTAGCTTATGAACCTGTTTGGGCAATAGGTACAGGAGAAACTGCAACACCTGAGCAAGCACAAGAAATGCATGCGTTTATTAGAAAAACTGTTACTGATAAATATACTAATGAAATTGCCGAAAACGTGTCTATTTTATATGGAGGAAGTGTAAAGCCAGCGAATGCAAAAGAAATTTTTTCAAACACTGATGTTGATGGAGGATTGATTGGAGGAGCAGCTTTAAAAGCAGCAGATTTTTTAGCAATTATAGCAGCAATATAATATGAGTACACCAATATACATAGGATATACATTTGATATATCTCCTAGAGAACCTGGGACAGAAATTTTAATTGCAGAATTAGGATATGCAGGTTTTGAGAGTTTTGTTGAAAATGAAGCTGGAGTGATAGCATATATTCAAAAACCGGAATGGAATGCAGCAATTTTAGATGATATCTATATTTTAACAAACGATGAGTTTACAATTTCATATACTTCTGAAGAAATTGCACAAGTGAACTGGAATAAGGAATGGGAAAAAAACTTCCAAGCTATCGAAGTGGATGGGATATGTGCTGTAAGAGCTCCTTTTCACGAAAAAACTGACGTTGATTATGATATTGTAATTGAGCCAAAAATGAGTTTTGGTACCGGTCATCATGAAACAACACATATGATGATTCAGCATATTTTAAAATTAGACTTCAACGGTAAGTCGGTTTTAGATATGGGGTGCGGAACGGGTATTTTAGCAATATTGGCTGAAATGAAGGGGGCAACTACATTGGATGCCATTGATATTGATAATTGGTGTTACTTAAATACCGTAGAAAATATTGAACGTAACAATAGCCACAATATTAAAGCTTATGAAGGTGAAGCTAGTTTATTAGCAGGAAAGAAATACGATATCGTTATAGCAAACATTAATAGAAATATTTTATTAAAGGATATTGCTACATATGCAGACTGTTTAAATGAAAACGGAACTTTACTATTAAGCGGTTTTTATAGAGAGGATATCCCGTTAATTTCAGAAGAATGTGGGAAACATCAATTAAAGTTTGTAGAAAATATTGAAAGAAATAACTGGGTAGCAGTTAAATACGTAAATTTGTAATATAATTTAGGAAGTTATGAGTGTTCAAGAACAAGTATTAGAAGATGTATCCCTGAAAACCAAGGAAACAAAAAGTAATGAGATTGTTTTATACAATGATGAAGTAAATAGTTTTGATCATGTAATTGATTGTTTGATTGCTACTTGTGGTCATAATCCATTACAAGCTGAACAATGCTCGCTAATTGTACATTATAACGGAAAATGTACAGTTAAAACGGGGGAGCTAAAAGATTTAAAAATACAATGCACAAAGCTGTTAGAGGCAGGTTTAAGTGCAGAAATAATTTAACTATTTAATAGTTAGTAAAAGGCTCTAGTTTTAGTATTAGAGCCTTTTTTTGTGCAAATAGTTATTTGTATTATTTTCTAAAGTGAAAAATATTGACTAACTTAAGGTGTATTTTATTTATAAAAAAAATAGATATGTTTAAGCAACTATATAACCTAGTTAGAAATATTTTTTCAGACGAACCATTAGAGGAGGCAATTTCAATAGAATTTTCTATTTATGATGCTATATCAATAGGAGTGATTTTGGTTGTTGTTTGGTGGGTACTATTTTATTAGAATAGAACAGGTAACTTATCTTAAAGAAATAGGTTGCAGATGAGGAGTGATTTAAAATCAAAAAACCCTAACAATTAAATTGTTAGGGTTTTTATTTTGTGACCTCGGAAGGATTCAAACCTTCAACCTCCACAGCCGTAATGTGGTGCACTATTCAGTTATGCTACGAGGCCGTTAAGCGTGTGCAAATATAGTTATATTCTGTAATTACGAAACTAAAAAGTGAAATTTTTTTAATCTTTTTTTGATAAAAATTGTTGAAGGATATTTTTTGCCACAACTGCGTCTTCATCAAAGACAAAAAGGTCGTTGTTATTATCACCAGCAATGAATCCTGCCAATCGTGCAGACTCCGTATTATTCTTTATAATACAGCTGATATTGGCTTTTTCAAGCTCGTATTTTATGGCATTAAGTATAATGTTTGAACCTTGATGTAATTTGATATGTTTTGAATGATTATCCATAGTATATTGATTTATACTAAAGATACAAAATATTTGTAGAATCTAATAAAGGGTAAGTGTAAAAAAGTAATGAATTAATTTAAGATAAAATGTTAGTCTAACGCTCTTTTTGTAACGTATATTCTCCAGCCAATGATTGCTAACTGAACTTTATTTGCTTTACTTAAATCAAGCCTTCTTTTTGAAAAACTTGGGAGCACAGCTTTATTTATTTTTGCTATAATTTTAAAAATTTGTTTTTTCAAGGTAAGCTTATTTTCTGCAAAAATAAAAAACTCGCTTCAATTGAGCGAGTTTTTAGGTAAATATGTGGTGTGCGTATTATTTTTGATTACTGTTCATCATTCTTTTCGCTAAATCTGCACCAATTAACGATTGCAATAAATTATCATTACCGCCACCTTTATTACCTTCAATATAAGTAGTTGGTAATTGTAATTCTTTTATTTGTCTAGCTACACCAACAGCTGTTTTAAAATCCCACTCAGCGCGTTCTTGTGGAGTTAAACCTGCGCTTACCAGTTTAGCATTTTCATAGTATTGTGCATCCGCCGCTACTTTTTTACTTTTCGCTTTATATTGTTCTACTTCAAATTGCTTTTTTTCTTTAATTAAATTAAATCCTGCAACTTTAGCTTCAGTTTCTGCGCTAATTGTTTGTTGAATTTGCTCTTTTTCTAAACGTGCTCTTTCTTTAGCTTTTTCGGATTCCCCTTTTGCAATTTCTTTTTTAGCACGGTAAAATTCACGTTCAGCTTGTTGTTTTTCTAATTGCGTTTGGGCAACTTCGTTTTTTTGTAAATCAAGTCTATTATCGAATGATTGTTCCCAGTCAATACCAGTAACTTGAGCTTGATAAATTTTCAGCCCATATTGCTTTAAGGTATTAGAATTATCTCTAATTATATCACCATTTTCAGTACGTTTTATTCTGAATTTCTTTTGTTTACTTGATTTACCAGTTTTAATAATTCTAATAGTTGCTGAGTCACCAACTATTTCATTAGGGTTTTCTGCTTCATAATATTTCTCAACTTGATACATTCCGTTTTCTAGTTGATCTCTAAAGTATCGGTCAAAATCGGATGCTTGCCCAGAAATATAATCTTGTGCATCCATCAGTTTGCACGTGTTTTTAATAGCTGCATCAATATTTGGTAATACTCTTCCGTATATTAATTTGGCTTCACTTCTGTTTCTATCAGCCATATTAAGGAATACTTCTTCATCTGTAATATTTACACCTACAATTACTGAGGTGCTAATTTCAGCTTTAATAGCATCACTAAATTCCCATTTCTGTGCTTTTCTATTGTACAAACCTCGACCACCTTTTGGTAATTCTTCTTCCCCTTTAATAATGATGTCTTTGATAGAAGTTTCATAAGATAAAGGAATAACTCTTCCCCACCATTTTAGCTTTATGCCTTGTGTAGCAATCATTTTATCTCCACCGGTTACGTATTGTACGGCATAAGCTGTACCCGCATCAGCGTAGAAAAACATACCAGTAATAATACTCATTATTGCGCCTAAGAATATTAGTTGTAAGCTACGTTGTTGAGTAAATAAGAGCAATATTTTATTTGTTTTAAAAACAAGTTTTAATAGGATTGTACCTAGTCCTAAAATAATAAATAGTATTCCGAAAAATGTTAGCATAATTATATAGTTAGTTTATTTTGAGGTGCAAAACTAACTCTTTATATGAGATTATTTATTTTTAATGTATAAAAAAAGATCTTACTCGAATTGAGTAAGATCTTTTATGCTAAATTATTAAATAATTACTTTTTTGTTGTTGCAATAATGGCTCCGTCTTTTGCTTTTTTACCGTACAAACTTTTAGCTGTTGCTGATTTCAAAAAGTCCACAGACTCTAATTTATTTGATTTAGCCAACTCATCTAGCTTTTTAAAACTAGCCTTTTTACCATCAATCATAATTAGTTTTTCAATATCTGGGTCATCAACAAAATGAAATTTTTGTGTATGGTATTTGTTCACCCATTTACGTGTTTCATGTTCTTCGTTTTCATCATTATTATTATTATTATCAAAGTCAAATTCAAAATTATTTAATTTGATAACTACTCTTTTACCATCTTTATCTTCTTCAAATACAAATGCATCTTTAATTTGGTCTTTGATATCATCAAAATCAAATGTTTTACCGTTGATAGTCATTACATGCTCATCATCATCAAAAGAAAAATCAAAATGCTTAGAGAGTGAATGAGTTCCATTAAAACTAAAACTATTGGAGTCAGTAGAAGTTATAAATAACGAGTTCTTTTCAGCACCTAAGTTAATAGTACTAATTGGGTTGTCACTGGATAATGAAGTTTCTGACTCATTTCCCTTACCATCTTTTAGTTTTATTTTTATGGCAATAATTTCATTACTTTTATTTCGCTTAATACCTGAAAACGTAGCAATTATATTATGTTTTTTTAATGTTTTTACAATTGTTTTAAATTCACTGTTTTTTGTGTTTTTGTCAATAGTAACTTTAATTTTTCCATTCTTTATGGTGTGAATTTGACCATTATTAGGAGCTCTGTGCATTCCAAAAGAAGGCGTAATTAATGCTGTTGTAAGCGCTAGGGTTAGTAGCCCGTTTTTTAAGATTGATGAGTTCATAATATGTTTTTTAGTTAGTATGATTTATTTGTATAAATCATTGATTACTATAAAAATACATTAAAAATGAGTTGAGTAGTGTTAATAAAAACAAGTTTAGCATAGTTTTAACGTTTATATCTTTTTGCAGTTTAAGAGTTGTTATGACTATAAAAGCTTTATTACTACACAGACTCATATAGAAATAAGGCTTTTGTAAAACGCTAGTTTTTAATTAGTAGGTACTAAGTCAGTTCTTTTTATTAATACTGACTCACCATGATATACAATAGCACCGTCTTTTGCTCGGCTGCCAAACTTTTTTATCGCTTCTTTTGGAGTTAGTCGTTCTATTGTCCCCAAAGTGGTTACTCTGTTATATAAATCTAATTCTTTTTGAGTATAAATTGTATTATTTATAAAATGAATAGGATTAGGTCCAAATACATCACTAGGGAGTGTATGGTCAATAACATGTCCAACACTACCATCTTTTGTTATCAAGATAGATTCCTTGTTTGGGTACTCTATTTGTACACCTTGTTTTTTCTCATTGTAATAAAAAGAGAAGATTTCATTTGTTTTGTTATTAATCCTTATATCAAAGTTTTTGAAAAAGCGTTCTTGATTCGTAAATTTTGAAGTAAAAGCTAAGCGGGTAATTATATCATTTTGATTCCTTTTGATGTCGGTCAGTTTTACTTGTACTACTTCATTATATAAATTAAATAACCTTACCGTTTCTTCTAGTGTTGTATCTGAAAAATTTTTATTAACATGGTATTTTGGGTAGATTCCCAAAGAGGCTTTTGGGTTAATGTATTTGCCGTCTTTAAGTAGTTCATAATGTAAGTGTGGACCAGTTGAAGCACCAGTATTACCTACTGAACCAATTTGAGTATTAAAAGTTACTTTTTCGCCAACTGTAACATGTATATCTTGTAATTGCGCGAATCTAGTTTCATAACCTCTGTTGTTTTTAATTTTAATTAAGTTTCCATATCCGCCCTCTTTTCCTGCAAAAATCACTTCTCCTACTATAGTAGCATACACTGGGGTACCAGTTTTAGCTTTTAAATCTATACCGTTATGCATTTTCTCAATTTTTAAAATAGGATGTAGTCTTATTCCAAATTCTGAGGCAATAATTAATTTTTCATCATTTTTTATAGGTAAAGAAAATTCCTGATATCCATTGCCATGAGCCTCTTTGTAATATTCTTCATTGTGAAAAGCGTTTTTCTCTTTTTCTTTAATCACAGTTTCGGTATTACAAGAATAGATGAAACCAGTAATTAAAGGTAACACCAGTAATAATTTCCAAAGCTGTTTTGAGTTTGTTTTTTTGTGCAACATAATGATTCGTTTTTTGATTAATGATTGATGAAAATTATTGGTAATTGTATTTGGTTGTACTTGAATTTTAATAGCTTTTAATAGTACATCTTGATAATTTGACACGCTAACATTTTGATTAATAGTTGCTGCATCGGCTAAAAATTCTAAGTTTTGTTGTATTATTTTTTGATATAACCACGCAAACGGATTAAACCATTGTAACGCAATTAGTATATGAGAAAAAAGGATATCTAAAGTATGGTATTCTTTACAATGTGCTTTTTCATGAGTAAGTATAACTTCTAACTCCTCATTTGTATGCATTTTTTTATTATAAACTATGGTTTTTAAAAATGAAAATGGCGCAATATTATTGTCGGTTTCTATAAAAGAAAAGGAACCTGTTTTAATTTTTTCTTTACAACTTATGATTCTTCTTACTGACCAATATTGAATTGAGAACCGAATTAGAAAAAATAATACTCCAATACTATACATACCTATCAAGAATAGGATCCAATTAAATGGTGTTTCTATAGTACTGGGCAAAGTATTTTGAACTTCAGCTAAACTTGTTGGCAGTATTGCTGTATTTGTAATTATTGGTGTGCTAATTGTTTCAATCCATACAATGTTTTCTATACTAATAAACGGAATACTTAATGAAGCTAGTATTCCACTAAGTAAGAAATGTCTATTTGCTGTAAAGTATGTTTCGTTTTTTAAAAACAATATATAACACCAGTAGAATAATCCTAAAACAACTCCTGATTTTAATAAATATATTAATAGGGCTTCCATTATTTATTCTTTTCTAATTCCTTGATGATTTCTTTTAACTCCTCAATGCTAATCTTCTCTTCTTTGGCAAAAAAGGAAACTACATTTTTATAGGAGTTGTTAAAATAATTGTCAATAGCTTTTCCTATAAAACCTTTTCTGTAATCTTCTTTATCTACTATAGGGTAGTACTGATGTGTTTTTCCATATGCATTATAGGCAACGTATCCTTTTTCTTCTAATTTTCTTACAATGGTAGATAAGGTGTTATAATGTGGTTTGTCATCAATTATTTCCTCCAAGATATCTTTTACAAAAGCTTTTTTTAGCCTCCATAAAACGTGCATTATTTCTTCTTCTTTATTTGTTAATTTTTGCATGATGTTATATTTACAGTACAAATATAAACTATTTTCATAGTTACACAACTTCTTTTGTAGTTTAATAACTTCTTTTGTAGTTTTAAAGAAGTGGATAATTTAAATTTAAAGGCTTTAAAACCTGAAATCAAAATTCGTAAATCTTAATTCTTATGGTATCTTCGCAAAAAAAACAATGCAATGGAGAGTATACTATTTTTAATAGGAGGTTTGGTTTTATTGGTACTTGGAGGAGATTACTTAGTAAAAGCTTCAGTAGGGTTATCATTTAAATTAAATATTTCTAAAATGGTAATTGGTATGACTGTGGTTTCTTTTGCTACTTCAGCTCCAGAACTTTTGGTTAGTTTACAAGCAGCACTTGATGGGTCGCCAGCCATTGCTATAAATAATGTTGTAGGCTCTAATATTGCTAATATTGCATTGGTGCTTGGAGTAACTGCACTAATAGGTCCTATTGCTATTGATAAATCATTTTATAAATTAAACTGGCCAGTAATGGTTGGTTTTTCTTTATTATTATATTATTTTTTATGGAATGATAACAAGCTTGATACTATTGAAGGTGGAATTTTACTAGTAGGTTTAATCGTATTTTTAATCGTCTTAATTAAAACATCTAAAGGAGAAGAAGTGCCAGAGGAGGTTGATGATGCATTAGCAACGGTAGGTTACCTAAAAATATTATTGTGGTTAGTACTAGGTGGACTTGCTTTGTATTTTGGGTCTGATTTATTAGTGGATGGAGCAATAGATTTGGCTACTAAAATAGGGGTAAGTAAGGCGGTAATATCAGTAACAGTGATCGCAATAGGTACAAGTGTTCCTGAATTGGCAGCATCGGTTATAGCAGCCTTAAAGGGAGAAAAAGCAATATCGATAGGGAATTTAATAGGATCAAACATTTTTAACATAGCGTCAGTTTTAGGGTTGACAAGTATGATTAAAAATATTCAAGTTACAGATGATAATATACTTGCGAATGATATTTTCTGGATGTTAGCTATTGCAATTGTATTATTACCTTTAATAATGTTGCCTAAAAAGTTTGTAGTTACTCGTTTCAAAGGAATAGTATTACTAGCTACTTATTGTTTGTTTATATACTTAGCATTTGCAAAATAGGAGCCTACTGAGTAATGTACCGGATACTATAGTCTAATTTATTATTGGAATGTATTAAATTAAAAAGCCGCTAAATGTACATTTAGCGGCTTTTATATATAGTAAATTTTTCTCTTTTTACTTTAATTTATCACAAACAGGTTTTACTGTTTTTATGATTCTTGATGCAATTTTGTAAGGATCACCATTAGAAGCAGGTCTTCTGTCTTCTAAATAACCTTTCCATCCGTTATCAACTGTTAAAATAGGAATTCTAATTGAAGCTCCTCTATCAGAAATACCATAACTGAAATCAGTAATTGAAGCAGTTTCATGTAGTCCTGTTAAACGTTGGTCGTTATGCGCTCCGTAAATATCAATATGCTCTTTAGTAACTGGTCTAAAGGCTTCGCATACTTCCATATAAATTTCTTTAGATCCACAAGTTCTTAAAACAGTATTAGAGAAGTTAGCATGCATACCAGATCCATTCCAATCACCTTTTACAGGTTTTGGATGGTATTCAATATAATAACCATATTGTTCCGTTAAACGGTCTAATAAATACCTTGCAACCCAAATTTCATCTCCAGCTAATCTGGCTCCTTTTGCAAACAATTGAAATTCCCATTGTCCAGAAGCAACTTCTTGATTAATTCCTTCAAAATTTAATCCAGCTGCAATACATAGGTCTGCATGTTCTTCAACAAAATCTCTTCCGTGTGTATTTCTACCTCCAACAGAACAGTAGTACATTCCTTGTGGACCAGGGTATCCTCCAACAGGAAATCCTAATGGAAGTTGAGTTTTAGTATCCATAATGAAGTATTCTTGTTCAAAACCGAACCAGAAATCATTATCTTTATCATCAATGGTAGCACGAGCATTTGATTCATGAGCCGAACCATCAGCATTCATAACTTCAGTCATTACTAAATAACCATTAACTCTTGCAGGATCTTGGTAAATAGCTACTGGTACTAAAACGCAGTCAGATGAATCTCCAGAAGCTTGTTTTGTTGATGAACCATCAAAAGACCAGTTTTTAAGTTCTTCAAGAGTACCTTGAAAATCTTCATGCTCTTCAACTTTAGTTTTACTTCTTAAGTTTTGAGTTGGTTTGTAACCATCTAACCAAATGTATTCTAATTTTATTTTAGCCATAATGAATAAAAAATAGTTGTGTGTTGTTGTGTAAAAAATTAAAGATGCAAATATAGGATATTTTGTTTTAGTGTTCTAACAAAATTGATTGTGTTTAAAGA
>Ga0209395_1002878_pt1 | contig 21930 bp, 15 predicted proteins | sample GOMGulsemesocosm_3_FD_184635 | JGI IMG/M metagenome (GOLD analysis project Ga0209395, IMG submission 184635) | Methane-oxidizing microbial communities from mesocosms in the Gulf of Mexico - GOM9D Gulf of Mexico (SPAdes) (version 2) | ecosystem: Environmental > Aquatic > Marine > Cold seeps... | reverse complement strand
ACCGTATCGTATTCACGCCACAAGGCGGAGACGTAGCCAATAAGTTCGTACCTTTTAGCGCTTTTGATAGCGATATTGAAACGGAGTTTTGGAATTGGTTAGATAAAACATCGAAAGAAACCGGCGCCGATTTTGTTGCCATTCCCCATAATGGCAATATATCTAACGGCTTAATGTTTCCCTTAACGGATAGACGCGGAAAACTAATAACAAAATCGTATGCTGAGCAACGTATGCGCTGGGAGCAAGTGATCGAGATGACGCAAATTAAGGGTGATTCAGAAACACACCCATTGCTTTCTCCGGATGATGAATTTGCAGATTTTGAAACCTTTGGGCATTTACTCAAAACGGATGCCAGTACTATAGAAAACCGAGGTAAGGCGCCTGTAGGTTCCTATACGAGATCAGGATTAAAGCGTGGCTTGGAGCTAGAAAGTAAAATTGGGGTTAACCCTTTTAAATACGGCATGATCGGCGCTACCGATAGCCATGCCGGCTATTCATCGGCAGAGGAAAACAATTTTTGGGGGAAGTTTTCACAGGACTCCATTCCCGATAACAAGAAAGATGTTGACTTGCTGCCCGGTATTTACGGCTGGGACATGTCTGCGTCTGGTTTGTCTGCTGTGTGGGCGAAAGAAAATACGCGTCAATCAATCACCGACGCCTTTAAGCGTCGTGAAGTGTATGGCACTTCGGGGCCACGCATTCAAGTGCGCTTATTCGGCGGTTGGAACTTTAAATCGAAAGATGCCAAGGCAAAGAATCTCGCTAAAGTGGGATACAAAAAAGGTGTACCCATGGGCGGAGACTTAACCGCTGCGCCAAAGAGCAAAGCACCATCCTTTCTTGTTCATGCCGTGAAGGACCCAAAAGATGCCAATCTCGATCGTGTGCAAATTGTTAAAGGCTGGGCCGATGCACAGGATAAATCCCATGAGCAAGTATTTGATGTTGTATGGTCGGATAAGCGTAAACCGGGAGCCGATGGAAAATTACCTGCCGTAGGCAATACGGTTGACTTGAAAACAGGTATGTACAGCAACTCTATTGGTGCAAGCCAATTGGCAAGCGTTTGGCACGATCCGCAATTTAATGCATCGCAAAAAGCATTTTACTACGTTCGAGTATTGCAAATACCCACGCCGCGTAATTCAACCTACGATGCCATTGCCTTGGGTATGGAGCCTAATAAAACCGGCCATGCAGTGACCATACAAGAACGCGCCTATAGTTCACCGATTTGGTATACGCCTTAAATAAGAATGCAACAGATACGAAAATTAGCCTATCGGCTGTGAAAATTTATCGAGGTAGAGAAGTCTATGAAGTTTTCAATAAAATTCAAATCAGTCATCACAGCACTTAGCCTTTGCAGCTTAATGGGCACAGTCCACGCAAGTGTGCCATCCAACGCAAATGATTCCTTTGTGACCAAGCCTGCTGGCAGTAAGGAAATCGATTTGGGGGCGACCATTGAGGTAGATGCCAAAGGCTATCCAAAACTGGAATCCTTTCAAACGATTTATGATGAGATGGATTACCAGGGTGCAGTTTCAGCCTACCTTCAGGCCGTTCCGCAAATGGCTTTGTTTGGTTCTATGAAAACAAATCACTACTACGGTGCAACGGGAAATACTGACATCCTGCTCATGCACAAAGACCCCGCGGTTGACGGCATGCTCACGCCGAACAAAGTGGTCATCTATGTTCTCAACTATGCAGATTTGGCTGAAACAGGGCCGATGGTCTATGAATACCCGGCAGGAGCAACGGCCGGGCTAATCATGGATATGCAGATGCGATTCCGCGCTGATTTGGGTCTGACTTCTCTTTACGGTGGGCAGCGGATGGTGAAATATTTGGTCTTAACCGAAAACCAGCAAATACCCGATGAGAGTATTAATAAAGACAAGCATGAGTACGTTGTCGTGCGTATGAAAACGGACTATTTATTTTTCGGTTATCGCGTTTTAAATCCGGCTAAATCCCCGGGTTTGGAAAAAGCACTAAAAATTTATCCCTATTCAGAACGTAACAAGCCGAAGCCCAATAAATTTTTCCAGGCAAAGAAACGCGATAAAACCTATTTTATGACGCAACCCATTGGCATGGCCTATTGGGAACGCCTGCATGAATATATTCAGCTTGAGCGTGTTAATGAAGCCGACCGGTTTATGATGGCGCGTCTGAAAGCGGTGGGTATCGAGAAAGGAAAAGACTTTAATCCGACGCCACGACAAATAAAGATCCTTAAGAAAGCGGCGCTGGTGGGTGAGAAAATGGCGATGGTCTCGTCGTTTGCATCACGTACTCAAGCCGCTAAGTACCGTGATGATTCTAATTGGGTGCACCCCTTGACGCTCAATCCATCACACGAGAACGGCCCCGTTTATCAAATGGAGCAGCGTGTCGACTGGGCCTTCGAAGCTTATGGGGTTAGCACGGCCATGCAAGCGGGTATACCCGGAAAAGGTTCTACTTACCTCGCCGCTTATCGAGATGATAACGGACGGTGGTTTGATGGAGAAAACGATTACGTATTCCACATTGCCCCCGACGCGCCCGCTGCGCGCTTTTGGGATCTGAGTGTTTACCGCATGGAAACACGGGGATTACTGCCCTTTAAAGAAGGCAACATCAGCGCCATCAATACCTTCACCGAAAACCTGAAAAAAAATGCTGACGGATCAATTGATATTTACTTCGGCCCCGGTAAAGCCCCAAAGGGTTACGAAAATAATTTCATCAATACCATTAAAGGTATGCGATGGTTTTGCTACTTCCGGCTTTACGGACCCACCGACACCTATTTTGATCGTTCGTGGAAAATGTATGACATTAAGGCAAGCCAGTAGGCGTTTAGCGTAATTAAAAGGAATCAATAAAATGATGACGAAATTAACTCAAACATTTTTCATTGCGGCTAAATATTTATGTTTTATGGTCGTTCCTGTTGTCCTGCTAACCAGTTCTATACAGGCGAAGGAATCAGAACCTAACTGGAACCGTTCTGTGCTGCCGGTCCCCCAGCCCGAGTTCAAGGGCAAAGCGGGCTTGCGGGTCTCCGAGTCGATACGCGATTTTCCGGCGGAGGTCGAGGCGCCGAAGGGCGCACCCAACATCCTGTTGATTATGCCCGACGATGTCGGTTTCGGCGCCACCGAATCCTTTGGCGGTCCCGTTCCGATGCCGGCGCTCGAGCGGATTGCGAACCAGGGACTGCGCTACAACCAGTTCCACACCACGGCGCTCTGTTCTCCGACCCGCGCGGCGTTGCTCACTGGTCGAAATCACCACTCCGTCGCCACGGGAGTCATCATGGAACTCGGCACGGGCATGCCTGGGTATAACAGCCTGATGCCGAAATCGAATGGAAGCGTCGCAGAGATCCTCAAGCAAAACGGTTACAACACGATCTGGTACGGGAAAAACCATAACGTGCCCGACTGGCACTCCAGCCAAGCGGGACCTTTTGACCTCTGGCCTACCGGGCTTGGGTTTGAAAACTTCTTCGGTTTCATCGGTGGCGATACAAGTCAGTTCACGCCGGCCATCTTCGAAGGCACCAAACCCGTCGAACCACCGAACACCGCAGACTACCACCTCGACGAAGACATGGCCGACAGGGCGGTCAAATACATTCAGCAGCAGCACGCGCTGGCCCCGGACAAACCTTTCTTAGTTTACTACGCACCGGGCACGTCTCACGCACCGCACCATGCACCCAGAGACTGGATCGACAAATTCAAGGGCAAGTTTGACCAGGGCTGGGACAAGGTACGCGAGGAAACCTACGCCAGGCAGTTGAAAATGGGCATTATTCCCAAGGGCACCAAGCTCACCAAGCGCCCGGACGCGCTGCGCGCCTGGGATTCGCTGAATGACGAGCAGAAGGAGTTGTACTCACGGATGATGGAAGTCTATGCCGGTGCGCTAGCCCACATGGACTACCAGATCGCCCGCATCCTCGACGCCGTTGAAGCCACCGGCGAGATGGACAATACACTGGTGATCTACATCGTTGGTGACAACGGCGCCAGCGCCGAGGGCAGCCCCGACGGTTTACTCAACGAGATGACCTTCTTCAATGGCATCCCTGTGCCCTTCGAGGATACCTACGCGCGGATCGACGAACTCGGTGGCCCCAACACCTTTGGCCACTTTCCAGCGGCGTGGGCGCACGCGATGGACACCCCGTTTCAGTGGACCAAGCAGGTTGCGTCGCACTTTGGCGGCACCCGCAACGGCCTCGCGATCTCCTGGCCAGATGGTATCAAGGGAAAGGGCAAGGTGCGTAACCAGTTCCACCACATCATCGACATCATGCCGACGATTCTCGAGGCCACTGGCTTGCCCGCGCCCGCTTCGATCAACGGGGTCCCGCAGCGCCCTATAGAGGGCACCAGTATGATGTACAGCTTCACCGATGCCAACGCGCCCTCGACACGCACTCGGCAGTACTTCGAGATGATGGGCAATCGGGCGATCTATGACAACGGCTGGATCGCTGGCACGACACCGTCTACCGCTCCTTGGGAAACCTTCGCCGCGCCGGGCGATATCATCACCAGTTTCGAGTGGGAGCTCTACAACGTCACAGAGGATTTCTCGCAGAGCGAGAACCTCGCGGCGAAGTACCCCGATCGGCTCGCGGATATGCAGTTGGTGTTCTACGGAGAAGCGGCGAAATACAACGTTCTGCCCATCGACAACAGCAGGGCTCCGCGGCTCGACGTGAGCCTGCGGCCGAGCCTTACTGAGGGCCGCGACACCTTCACCTACTACGACGGCATGCACCGCGTTCCCGAGGGCACGGCGCCGGATTTCAAGAACAAGGACCACGACATCACGGTAGAAGTAGAGATCGGCGATGGAAAATCCGAGGGTATGTTAGTGACGCAAGGCGGCCGCTTCGGCGGCTGGGGGCTGTACGTGATCGACGGCATGCCAGTCTACACCTACAATGTTGCGAACCTCGAGCGGTACAGTGCCCGATCTAAGAAAAAATTGACTCCCGGCAAGCACACGATCCGCTATTCGTTTGACTACAAAGGCGGCAAGCGGCCAGGTGGCGGTGGCACCGGAAAGCTGTACGTCGATGGTAAAAAGGTCGCCGAGGTCAAGATTGAGCGCACAATGGGCTATCGTATCTCACTCGACGAAACCTTCGACATCGGCATAGATGCCGGTGAACCCGTCAGCGAGGAATACCACGTGCCCTTCGACTTTACCGGCGAAATCAGCAAGGTAGTCGTGAAGCTTGGAAAATAACAATAGCCTATTCGCTTTTATAAAGGATAAGTCATTATGAAAAAATCAGTTTTATCGCTAGCTACTCTGGTCGCGTTAAATATTGGCGCTGTTAACGCAGAAGAAACCAACCTCTATTGGGGTGATACCCATGTACATACCTCAAACTCAATGGACGCCTATTTCTTTAATAACAGGGATGGAACGCCAGCAGGGGCTTATCGTTGGGCAAAAGGCTTGCCTGTTATTAATACGTCTAATCGTACCCGCATTCAAATTGGCACACCGCTAGATTTTTTAGTTGTTTCTGATCATGCAGAGTACATGACGGTTCCAAAAAGGCTGTTCACAGACAAAGACAAATCACTCAGGGAGACTGAATTTGGCAAAAAGCTGGTTAAGTTGTGGGAAGGCGAAGACCCTACAATGGCGGGCTTTGAGCTTGTGGGTACGGTCAATGACCTTAAGCCTTACGCGCCTTTTGTCACAGAAGAGGTGAGGCGGTACGGCTGGGATAAAGTGATTAAGGCCGCTGAAGAGGCCAATGAACCCGGAAAATTTACAGCATTTATTGGTTGGGAATGGACGTCATTCCCTAACGCCTCAAATTTACACAGGGTTCTTTTTACTCCGCAAGATGGAAATATGGCTGCAAAGTATCTTCCCTATACCGCACTAGACAGCAGTGACCCAGAGGAGTTATGGAACTGGTTAGAAAAAACAACCAGTGAAACCGGCGCAGAATTAATCTCTATTCCCCATAACGGCAATGTATCAAACGGCTTAATGTTTTCACGCAATGATTACAAAGGTGAGCCTATCACTGCACCTTATGCCAAATTACGTGCACGGTGGGAGCCCATTTACGAAGTAACACAAATTAAGGGCGATTCTGAAACCCATCCAATTCAATCCCCAGAAGATGAGTTTGCTGATTACGAGACCTATGCGCATCTTTTGGATGCAGCCGGTGTTGCATCAGGTGCTGAAATGAAAGAAGTCGTTGCCGAAGGTGATTATGCGCGACGTGCATTAAGAAATGGTTTAGAGTTTGAGGAGAAACTGGGCGTAAATCCGTTTAAATTTGGTCTTATCGGTGCAACAGACTCGCACAGCACTTATGCGACTGGAGAGGAAGATAATTTTCAGGGAAAATTCAGCATTGATTCTACACCTGAGGCTCGTCAGTTAGCATTATTACCAGGCACAGAAAATATGTGGGCGGTTTCTGCTGCGGGCTTTGCGGGGGTTTGGGCGAAGGAGAATACTCGCCAATCTCTTTACGAGGCATTTCAACGTAAAGAAGTTTATGCAACGACAGGCCCTCGTATTGCCGTTCGATTTTTTGGTGGATATAAATTTAAGTCAAAAGATTCAAAAGCAAAAAACATAGCAAAAGTAGGCTACAAAAAAGGTGTACCCATGGGCGGCGACCTCACCGATGCCCCCAAAAACAAAGCCCCCTCATTCCTGATTCACGCCGTTAAAGATCCAGTGGAAGGCAATCTTGACCGAATCCAAATTGTCAAAGGCTGGCTCAATGCAGATGGCACGACAGCCGAGAAAGTCTATGACGTAGTTTGGTCTGACAAGCGTAAGAAAAATGCCAAGGGTAAAGTGCCTGCGGTTGGCAATACGGTTAACTTGGAAACCGGTGCTTATACCAATACGATTGGCACAGCTCAGTTAGCTAGCGTTTGGGTTGATCCTGATTTTGACCCTAAGCAACGTGCTTTTTACTACGCGCGAGTTTTACAAATTCCAACGCCGCGTTATTCCTTGTTAGACGCGATTGCATTGCAAATAGATGTTAAGGAAACAGGACACCCGGCAACCATTCAAGAGCGTGCTTATAGTTCACCGATTTGGTATACGCCTAAATAAATAAAGAGAATTAGAGAAGGAACGTGTAATGAAGCCATTTTTTAAGAAACCGTCAAAAATCAAACTGGCGGTCATGTTGTTATGTCTTCCGCTAGCTTCATTTGCATCTGAAAAAACGGGCTCAGCTTCAGGTGGTAAAGACTATTCACCCTATGCTGATGACAACTTCCCTCAGAATGCTTATTTTGGCGAATTTCATTTACATACATCCTTTTCAATGGATGCCGGTATGGTCGGTAATACACTCACGCCTGAAGATGCTTACCGCTTTGCCAGTGGAGAAAGGGTTGTTAGTAGTACTGGCCAACCGGTAAAACTGGTAAGGCCGCTTGATTTTCTCATGGTGGCGGATCATGGCACAAACCTTGGCATTCCGCCCATGCTCTGGGCAGCAGATCCTGATCTATTAGCAACCGAGAATGGCAAAAAGTGGTACGACCTGGCTCAGGCGGGCAAAGGAAAGGAGGGCGTTTATTTACCATGGCTTCAAACGACTATGCAAGGAAAAGACATGATCAATAGCCAAAAGATCATGAAAAATGCATGGACTCAGGAAATGGATGCCGCAGAGAAATACAATAACCCCGGTGTGTTTACAGCCATCATTGGTTACGAATGGACATCGATGCCTGGTGGACAAAATTTACACCGAGTAGTGGTGTTTAAAGATGGTAAGAATAAGGTTAGCCAAACACTGCCCTTTACTGCTTTCGATTCTGTAGATCCTGAAGATTTATGGAAATTTATGGCAGATTACGAACAGAAGACGGGCGGCAGTGTACTCGCCATCCCTCATAACGGTAATATGTCTAATTCTCAAATGTTTAAAACTGAACGTATGGATGGCTCACCGTTAAATAAAAAGTATGCAGTTGATCGCATGCGCTGGGAACCGCTTTATGAAGTCACTCAAATCAAAGGGGATGGCGAAGCGCACCCCTGGCTTTCCACCACCGATGAATTTGCAGATTATGGCACTTGGGATATTAATCCCTTTCAGGGCGATAACCGTAAGGAAAGGAATTTAAGTGCGGAATATGCTCGAACTGCATTACAAGTAGGGCTGCAATTAGAACAAAAAATTGGCGCAAATCCCTTTAAATTTGGCATGATTGGCAGCACCGATGCACATACAGGTCTCGTTGCAGTTGGAGAGAATAATTATATGGGGAAATTCCCTTCCTCTGAACCAAGTGCTGAGCGTTTTGAAGAAGTTCTTATACCATCCCCTATTGATAAAAAATACGACTTGATGACCTGGCAAGAGGTCGGTTCAGGTTTAACCGCCGTTTGGGCTCAAGAGAATACCCGCGATTCGCTTTTTGAAGCGATGCAGCGTAAAGAAGTTTACGCGACGACAGGTACTCGTATGCAAGTGCGTTTTTTCGCTGGTTGGGATTATAAAAAAGGCGATGCGTCAAGACCTGATTTTGCAAAGCATGCCTATAACATGGGTGTGCCAATGGGAAGTGATATTACCAATGCACCTAAAGGCAAGGCGCCTAATTTTTTAATCCAGGCGGTTAGAGATCCTGATGGTGCCAACCTTGATAGAGTTCAAGTGATTAAGGGCTGGGTAGATAATAAAGGTGAGCGTCATGAGAAAATTTATGATGTGGCTGTGTCAGACGGCCGTAATATTGGAAAAGATGGGCGTGCACGTAAGGTAGTAGGTTCATCTATTAATGCCAAAGAAGCGACTTATACCAATAGCATTGGTGAGCCACAATTAGTGACCTATTGGTCTGATCCTGATTTTAATGCGAAAGACAGAGCGGTCTATTATGTTCGCGTGTTAGAAATACCAACACCAACATGGCAGGCGTATGATGCGAATTTTTATGACCTTAAGATGCCGAAAGAAGTACCGATGGCGCATCAAGAGCGCGCGTATACCTCACCTATTTGGTATACGCCAGCGAACTAATTTTACAATACTTGTTTTAAACAGAATAGCAGTGCCGTTTTGTAAGAGAACGAATGAAAGTAATTGGAGAACGAATGAAAGCATTTTTAAAAGAGCCACTGGTCTATTTTCTATTGATCGGTGGCGTTATTTTTTCGATCTCTTCTTTTTTCGAAGAGAGCTATGAAGACGCACAGGAAATTGTCGTAAACCGCGCATCGCTGCTTCGCTATATACAGCAAAAAACCAAGGCAATAGACCAGACACGGCTAGTGCGCTCCTTCGAAACAATGCCGGATGCCAAGCGACAACAATGGATAGAAGCCTACGTGCGAGAAGAAGCTTTATACCGTGAGGGGCAAGCCTTGGGTTTAGGCAAGGATGACCCTCTTATCAAGGGGCGGGTCATTCAAAAGCTAGAATTTATTACGCAGGAATACAGCGAGGCTGTACTTAAAGTCTCTGATGCTCAGCTGGAAGCCTATTTCGACACCCATAAACAAGATTATTATGTTGAGCCATTCGTGACCTTTACCCATGTATTTTTCAATCGAGAATTACATGGCGATGAAATCGCTCACACGCTGGCTGTGGAGAAACTAAAGGCCCTCAATGAAAACAACGTTCCCTTTGCCGAAGGTATTCAGCATGGCGATCGTTTCCCTTTTCATGTCAACTACGTTGAGCGCACACCTGATTTTATTGCATCGCACTTTGGTAACACCCTGTCGGAACAAGTCTTTGATTTTTCAATCACCGAAGAAACATGGCGTGGCCCTTATGTCTCCGCTTATGGCAGCCACGTAATTTTGGTCAGTCGACTTGAGCCGGGCCGTGATCCGGAATTGACCGAAGTGGTTTCACAGGTTTTCCAGGACGCACAACGTGAACAAGTGAATGAGGGTTTGGAGCAGGCCTACAAGTCTATTATTGAAACCTATACGGATTTAAAAAACGGCGATGATTTGAAGGCGACGGCCCAAGATCCTGAATTGGCCTTGGCGGATGCTAAATGAAGCATTTTGTAGCCTGCCTGTTTGGCTCTTGCCTGTTTGGCTCTTGCCTGTTTGTCATCGTCTTAGCCAGCGCGTCCGCCAGCGCGGATGAATACAGTTCGGCCTACCTTGAATTCAAGCAAACCAGTGCGAATGACTTCAATGTACTGTGGAAGGTGCCCGCAAATATAACCAACAAGCGTGAAAACTTGCGCGTCCAGTTTCCTGCGGATGCGTTGTTGACCAAAACACGTAGCGTCATGGTTGGTGGTGTTTTTACAGAACGCTCAAGCCTTAATAGGGCAGGGGGCTTGGCCGGTGCAAGCATCGAAGTCACAGGTTTAGGCGAAGTAGCCAGTGACGTATTAGTACGCATCGAACGCCTTGACGGTAGCTCGGAAACTGCGAGACTGCAATCGACGTCAAATTCATTTGTGATAGCGGGTGCACCTCAGTTTCTTGATGTTGTGAATACCTATGTTGTTTTTGGTATAGAGCACATTCTTACCGGTTTTGACCATTTATTGTTCGTGGCCTGCTTGATTTTTATTGCAGGGGTTTCCCGCAGCCAATGGCGACGGCTTTTGTTGACTATCACCGGGTTTACCGTTGCGCACTCGCTAACCTTAACCTTAGCTGCCTTAGAATGGGTGCGGTTGCCAATGCCAGCGATTGAGGCAACCATTGCACTGTCAATCGCATTTTTGGCAAGGGAGATACTACTGGAACGGAGAGACACATTAACCTGGCGTTATCCGGTGGTCGTTTCCGCTACCTTTGGTCTGCTACATGGTTTTGGTTTTGCCTCCGCCCTCAGCGAGATTGGCTTGCCAAAAGGAGAGCTGGCAACCGCTTTGCTGACATTTAATATAGGCGTCGAAATTGGCCAGATTTTGTTTGTTGCATGCTTGATCCTAATCTTTACCTTGGTCAGTCATAGTCTTAGAAACGTTAAACTGACTTCAGATACAATGCTTCGAATGATAGAAAAGCCGGTGGCTTTAGGCGTGGGGTGCGTTGCAATGTTCTGGACTCTGGAGCGCATTTCGGGCGCATGGGTTTAACTCTTTGAAACACTTTTTACCATGGTTGTTTTTAGCGCATCTTTTCTTTGCCAGCAATGTGTGGGCACAAGATATAGAGCCGAGACGTTGGACTCCATTACCGGTCGGTGTAAAAGTTGTGGGGGTAGGTTACGGTCAAACCTCAGGCGATTTGTTATTTGACCCCTTACTTGACGTTAAAGATGCTGAACTGGCAGCCGACACCATTATGGCTGTTTATGTTCAGTCTTTTTCCCTGCTGGGAAAGCTTGCGCGCTTTGACGCGCGACTGCCCTGGCAGAACGCTACATGGGAAGGTCTGTTGAGTGGGGAAGAAACGTTTATTGAACGCCGTGGCTTTGCCGACCCCATTTTCAGAATCTCTGTTAATCTGAGCGGGGCTACCGGTTCTGGGGCTAAATCCCAGAACGAAAGAAGCAATACCATTGTAGGCGCTGCGATGTCGCTGACAGTTCCCATGGGTGAATACTTCGACGACAAACTACTTAATTTGGGCAGTAATCGATATACACTGCGCCCTCAATTGGGCGTCGTACACACCCGTGGTCAATGGTCATATGAGCTTACTGGTTCTGTGTTTCTTTATTCAGATAACAACGATTTTTATAACAACACGCGCAGAAAGCAAGGCCCTTTGTTCGCGATTCAAAGTCACATTATTCGGACTTTTAAACCAGGATTGTGGGCGTCGATAAGCGTAGGCTATGGAAGAGGAGGAGAGTCAGCAATCGACGGTATCGACAAAAATGATAAGCGCGGAATATTACTGTCCGCATTGTCAGTAGGATTTCCCGTCGCAAAAAAACAAGTGATGAAATTCAGCTATATCAATTCTGAAACGCTGGAAAATACGGGCGCCGATATTGCTACCTTCGCTGTCGGTTGGTCGCTGTTGTTATAAGTTTAAAGGCTATAACGCTAATTGCTACAAAATCTGGATAATCTACAATGTGTTTTATCAAAAAATTTGAGGGTCTATCATAAATGACCGCGCTTGTAAATAATGCCAACGCCGCCGTCGCGGAACTAACGAGCGGCCAAAATATTTGGGTGCATTCGATGGCTGCTACCCCGGTGTTATTAGTGAATGCACTTGCTGAACGCGCGCTTGATCTCAACGATTTAACAATTCTGCAATTACATTTAGAAGGCGCGGAATCTTTGGCAGACCCAAGACTTTTTTCGCGGCTGAGAAATCGGGCATTTTTCGCTAGTAAATCAAACCGAAAGTTGATTAACGAGGGGCACGCTGACTACGTGCCCATGTTTCTGTCGGAAATTCCAAAGCTTTTTCGCAGTGGTCGGCAGAAAATCGATACCGCACTCATCCAGGTATCACCTCCTGACAGACACGGGAACTGCACCCTGGGTATTTCCGTGGAGGCAACCAAAGCAGCCTGTGACAATGCAACTACGATAATTGCACATATCAACCCCAACATGCCAAGAACACATGGAGATAGTATTATTCCATTTTCAAAAGTGGATATAGCCTTTGAGGCAGCAGTGCCGATGTTCGCTCATGAGTCCATGGAATTGTCGGACATTGACCGACAGATCGGCAAAAATGTGGCAGAACTGATTGATGATGGTGACTGTTTACAAATGGGCATTGGTGCTATTCCAGATGCAGTGCTAGCGTGCTTAAATGGTCACTCACACTTAGGGATCCATACAGAGATGTTTTCTGATGGTGTTGTACCTTTAGTCGAAAAAGGTGTTATTGATAATAGTAATAAATCCATTCATCCCGGTAAAATTGTCACTGGGTTTGTTATGGGTAGCCAAGCTCTATACGATTTTGTTGACGACAATGGAAACGTACGGTTCTTAGACATTGAGTATGTCAATAATATTGCAACTATTCGAAAAAACAAGGCTGTCGTCTCTATCAATAGTGCCTTGCAAGTTGATTTCACCGGGCAGGTCTGTGCAGACTCCATAGGCGACAAAATATACTCTGGTGTAGGGGGCCAACTTGATTTTGTACTTGGATCGCAATTATCGGAGGACGGACGGTCGATTATTGCTTTACCGAGTACGGCTAGGAACGGCACAGTTTCACGAATCGTCCCCTTTTTGTCGCAGGGAGCAGGAGTGGTAACCACACGAGCGCATGTCGATTACATTGTAACGGAATACGGTGTGGCTAGCTTGCGGGGTGCTTCCCTGAAGGAACGAAGGCAACAACTCATTGCTATCTCGCACCCGAATTTTAGGGGCGAAATGGAAGGGTAATAGAAGGGATGCTGGATAAGCGACTTGAACAACTGACTAATTAATAAGGTAGAGGGAAAAGAGAATGATGAACAGATGTTTTTTTGTGGCGGGCCTAGTGAGTTTTTCTTTTTTGGCACCTGGTATAGCCAATGCGGATGATTGGTCCTATGAAATAGAACCCTACGCTATGTCGACCACAATTACTGGGGACGCGGGCATCGGGCGAGTCGTTGGCGCAGGTGTTGAAGTTGATATGGACGCTATACTGGAAACCCTCCATATGGCCGCTATGGTTCATTTTGAAGCTCATCACGACAGTGGCTGGGGATTCGCACTCGATTATGGTTTTATGGACTTACGCGATGATATTTCCGGCCCTCGCGGTGGTGTAACCGACGTCAAAGTTCGGCAGGGTGTTTTTATGGCTGACCTTATTCGTCGGACATCGATCGGTGAAGGAACCTTAGATTATATTGCAGGCGTTCGCTGGTGGGATAATGATATTGAAGTCGACATAGATCTTGCTGTTTTGCCGGGCTCTTTGAAAGGAGAGGTCAAAGAAGATTGGGTGGATTTTTATGTCGGTGCTCGGTGGCAAACCCCGATCAATGAGCGGTGGTCTTTTGTAGCGCGTGGGGATATCGGGGGATTGGGTGCAGAATCGGACTTTACTTCGCTAGTGCTAATCGGCGCAAAATACAAATTGAATGAAACCATGTTCATAGATATGGTCTATAAGGGGTTATGGGTTGACTACGAAAAAGGCGACGGAGGCGAGCGCGGCTACTTTGCCTACGACACCTTAACTCATGGCCCGTTAATCGGCTTTATTTACAAATTTTGATGAGGGATCTGTAGATATTGGGAATTTGATGAGTATCTAAGAGCAATATAGTGCCCATCGATAAAGTCAGTGTTTTTTAACAGTTCTTTAGCAGTAATTTGTACTATAGAGTAAAGTATTTGTACTAGAATATAGACAGTTTAGGCATCGCGATAACTCAATCGTAATGATTTCTGGGTAATTAACCCTCACTGGAGAAAGGCTATGAAGTTGTACTGGATATTAGGCGCCACATTCACGTTATTGTCGGCGTGTGCACAGCAAGATATGAAGCCCGACAGTAACTCTGGCTACATGATGCAAAAGTACTATGACCAGATGGAAATGGTATCTGCACCGAGCGGAGAGAAAATTTATCGCTATATATCACCGTCTTTCAAAGCCGCTAATTACCATCATGCGCTAGTTCAGCCTGTCATCACCTATCCAAAGGCGCAGTCTACTGAGCAGGTTAGCCAGGAAACGATAGATACACTCATCGGAAAAATGACGAGTATGATGGAAAATAGCATAAAAACTGCGCTGCCGCTGGCAACCTCGGTAGGTAAAGGTGTATTAAAATTCGAAACGGCCATTACCGGAGTCGCTATTGCTAATGTCGACTTAAAGGCATACCAGTACATTCCCATCGCACTACTGGTTCAAGGTGCCAAGAATGTTGCCGGGGGTAGGGATCAACAAGTTCAACTCCATCTTGAAACAAAAGTGACCGATAGTGTAACAGGTGAAGTGATAGCCGCCGCTTATCGGGAAATCTCAGGCGATGATCTGGAAAATGCTAAAACAGAGCTCCAGGCAAATAATTTGAGTAAAGGTTTGGAGATGGCTGGAAAAGATATGGCCGAGGCACTTAACGCTATTTTTTGATGCTCTTCTAGCAAGATCAGAACACTGCGGTGTTCTGATTTTTGCGCAGTTATCATTCAATTTAAATAGGCCTACGGTAGAGAGCTAAATCGGACTAGATATTGGCTCAGTCGGTGCGGGCATAATCAATTTCTCGAAGTAGAACCGTATTGACTGTACGTTGTGGTTACACAAATTCTGCCAGGTGCCTCATGTGCTTCGTATTGTCGTGATTCTAGGCCATATAGCATAGTGGAAAGGATAGTGGCAGTAGGTTGAACTACTGCGCTGTATTTAGCTGGGGCTTCAGTTCTCAGAGCCTACCGGAAAATTCTATTTTATTGCATGATCAAACCAAATATGAGCAAGGGCTTCGTTGGCGAAATTTTTTGCTTTTACGCCGCAGCGTGACAACTGCTGGACAACAAAAAAATTTGGCCCGTTGAGGATGTCCACCAGATAGGCAATGGGAGCACCGGGGGAATAGTACGATAAGTCTTTGCTAAAACCCGCTGACGTCGATGGCGGTTCATGAGGAATAGCGCAGCGACGTAAATCAACAATATACGGCTTCAAATTCTCAACTTGCTGGTGATTTATCCAAATGGCCCCTGTGAGGGCTGCGCGCCTTTCATTAAAGCACACAGTGCCGGAATGGACCACGCGAACATATTTTTCGTCGATACTGATTGAAAACATCGATTAACGGTTCCTAGAGTGCATTTTCATGATTTCTGAAGCGACCTTTCCGTCGTATGCCTTTGGCAAGAAGAAGGTGGCCGTGTTAAAGAGCGGGAAAACTTGCGGGTAAATACCTGTGTTTTAGGCTTGCACGAAGGACAAACGTACATTTAGTGCCACGTGCCTCGATGGCTTAGTCATTACATACCGCGTCTGTGCTAAGTAATAGTTGTCTGCTATTATCCACTTTACGCATTCTTTCACACTGATTAAAGAAGACATATGAGTGGCGAAAATGGACAAAAACTCGACTTCTGCCATTGTCGTTATATTGATAATGAATGCGGTAAAATCGCTTGGCTTTACGCCGCCCGCTCTAATTAATCGCGACGAGAAACTTTGCTCGCTTGAAACCATGTTGGTGGATTATGCGGCAGACGAAAGCCTTCGTATCCATAATGTGGGGATAGACAGGCTGCTGATTGAATCTCGGTTGCTGACCGGCTCAACAGTATTGGGTTTTCTTGCAGCGGATGGCCTGCAGCCCGCTATGCTGAAGGCTATCGGGTTTTCTTGGCTAGCCAGCAAGACCCTGAAGGAAGGAATTGACAGACTTGCCCATTTCAGTGCTCTAATAACAGATCGTATAACAATTGAAACAACATTTAGTGGCGATGCTTTCTGCGTATTAATCCATGGTCATAGCCCACCCCCGGTTGATGAATCCATTCAATTTGCCGCGGCCGTTATTCTCAGAATGTGCAGCTTAACTGCGAATAGGGAAATTGCGCCGATAAGAGTTTATACAAAGAGCGATGTGATTTCAGAAAAGGACAAAAGCCATCTCAAGAATTATATTGACTGTGAAATCGTTTTTAATGCAAGCTGTTATCAAATTGACTTCAATAAGGACGAGTTAGTCAAACCACTTATTTCATATTGTAAGGAAATGACTAATGAACTCGATGAGTACCTTATAAAAAAACTGGCGACATATCGTTCAACACCCCTTAGTAGTAAAGTGATAAATAGTATTTTGAGTTTTATTGGGTCAGAAGAGATCACCCAAAAAAGAATAGCAGAATACTTGAACATGACTCCAAAAAATTTGCAGCGAAATCTAAGCAAAGAAAACACCAATTTCTCCTCACTACTACGAAAGGCACGAGTAAAGTTGGCAACAAGCTATCTGGAAAATCACCACTATTCGGTCAAAAAAACGGCATTTTTATTAGGCTATATCGACGAATCATCTTTTACCAAGGCATTTAAACGGTGGTCAGGGAAAAGTCCAACAGAATTTGTTCGTGACAGGTTGGCTAGTTGAAATACACTGTCATTCTATGGTGCTTTGAGAAATATTGCGACGTAATGTGTCGAAGTTCCTCAAAGAGTCTCTTTTTATTCGCGCATCCAATACAGGATTTGATGGGAGCGTATAAGTATTCTGAGCCTTGGCTTTTTGTAACTACCACCAGATTCTTTTGAAACACCGTGTTTTTTAGGAATATAAACAAGAGTTAGTAGTGGTAGGTAACACTTATCGACCCAAATTCCGTGTCGTCTTTTTGGGTTTCAAATTGGTCAGAGCCACTAGCTGTTGAAACTACAAAAGCCCAGCGATTGTAATTGAAGGCAGCTCCTAGCACTGCCATATGTTGATTGTGTTCTAAATCTACAGAGTGGCTATCACCATTTGTATTACCCTCCAAGGCGACATCATTTAACACATGTCGAGCATAAACGTTGAAAAACACATACCAGTCGCTGGTGCTGCTTGCCGCCAACGGATTAATATCTCTACCGGGAAGGATACTAGAAAAGGCAAAGCTTTTCCCGAGGTTGCTACCCACCCGAAAACCTAAACCTAGACCTAAGTCGCTGCGGTAGTTGCCGGCACTGGCTAGAGTTGTGCCGATGAAATCATACTCCATACTACTGCCTAGGCTACCATTATGCAGTCGCCACAGTCTGGTCCATTCTAAACGAATCATGGCTTCGTTTTCCAATTGGTGATCCCAGCCTTTGGGCTCGTCTGACCCCGTTAATTCGTGGACAAACTCTTGGGCTTTCTCTGCACCAGAGTCCGGGCCCAAAAGACCCAATAGAAGGCTTATTCGATCGGAAACGTTATCATCGAAGGAGTGCAGTGTCCCTTGCCACATCAATATGCCGGCGTAAGGCCGGTCGTCTAGGATCAGCGTTTCGACTTCAATGTCTGCCGGTGTAAACATTTGTTGCGCAATGAGATACGACACAGCTCGTCGTTTGTCTTTGTCGGTGGCAATCCATAGATCTTCTGTTAACCAGTTCATCCAGTCAGGGATATTGTCATCAAATGAGTCGAAGGCTCCGTGACCCCAGCTAACAGCAATGCCGTTGGTATAGCCTCCATCGTCCCCGGCAATAATGTCATTTTCAGACGTAATTGTTATCCAATTTTCCGCTTCTTCCGAAAAAGAAGGCAAAGAGATGCTTATACCGGCAATGAAAAAAAGGGTAAATATGATTTTCATAATAAAACTCATTTTAACTTAAAAATTATTGATGGCACGAATGCCAAGCCTATATAGGGCTGTCACATTCTACACCCAGAGCAACTTCTTACAGCAAGAGTATGTCAGTAGAATAGACAGTGTCAGTTAGCTTATCGATTTTGCAGTCGGTTATAGTCCAGTATGCCTGCTTCAATTGGCTTGGATTCTGTATTATAACGGTTCAACCAATCGCTGTATGCCCAAAACTTGTCACTGGTTCGTCTAACTGCATAGCTATCGAGCATACGTTTATAGTCTTCTTCGTTCTCCAACGCTGTTATTGTTTCAACAAATTGAGCCAACTGACTGTTATTAATGTGATAGAACACATTAGGATAATCACCCAGTACGCCTTCTACTATGGTAAGAGATTGTTGGTGTTTTATAATGCGGCTAGATTCCCGAAATAGGTGCGATACATTTTTGTGGGCGCGATTGGCTATTAGTGTATAAAGTTTATCTTGTCCTGATTTTGAACTGATACGCAGCAGCGATATTTCGGGAAGCCAACTTACATATGCGCCCGAAGTGCCAGCCAAGTGCTTTAACGGGTCGTTATTGATTGCACTTGAACTGTTCCAGTTAATCGGGTCTTCGGATATAATGGAATCGTCAAATTTTATAAACAGCTTCTCAAAGAATTCCTGCTTATGGTTTTCAGTGTGGTAACTGATGTCGGGGTTTTGTACGTTCCACGCCTTAATAGCGTCAATATAGTCGCCGACCTCGTTTTCAGAGTCTATGTACCAACTGCTAATTTCCTTTTCCGCCGATTTTTCCGGAATCAGTAATAGAAAGTTGTATTCACCCTCCATGCGTAAAAAATCCATATATAGGCGGGTTACCAACTGATGGCCGACGTTACCATAAACGTCAAATCCGGCCACTAGTAGATAATGTATGCGCTCCAAAAGTGGATAGCCAATAACCCAGGCGGTTTTTGGTAAGTCTCCGATAAATCCCTTTGTGACCGTTGCGCTGTCGAAGTGGCGGAATATTGTGAGTGCCGCATTTTCATTTTTCTCCTCGCCGCCGTCCCACAATAGATCTAACGAAATACCTTTACGGTCGGGAAAGGTATTTTTAATGTGATCTCTTTTGGCTTTCAGGAATTCTTGTTGTAATTTTGAATACTTCAGCCACGCGGTAATGGGCATTACATTGCTTTCTTTTTCCGATGGTAGGCGAAGGTACTCTTTATCGCGCTGAATAAAATCGTCAGACGCATATTGTTGTTCGTGTTTTGGGTCGATGAAGAGAACCCAAAATCTGTCTTGTATAACGCTAAGTGCGATTTGTCCGCGGCACACTGGCCCTTTGATAAAGCCCATGATGGTAAATTGAGCTTCATCGAGCATAAATTTATAGCGTGAATCGACCGGTATCTCGGCAAAGGCTTTAAAGGGATTACCAGCAACGAGCGGCTCGTAAGAAGGGAGTTTACTTACGGTATACTCAGGGGTTACAAATAATTCTTCCCAACGTTGTAATCTAGAATTATCTAACCTATACGGCATGTGGTTTTTTGCCACAATACTGCTATGAACAGGTTGTAATCGATAATACACCCGGTCGACACCTGGACTATCATAGGGCCTGCGTGTTGATATGCGTTGAATTTCTTGCCCTGGGGCAGTGCTTGATCGAATCAGCTTAAAATATTGGCTGTCTTTTTTAGATCCGAAATAGAGATTGGCGACAAACAGATGCTCGTAGATATATCGACTAGTTAGCTGTTGTTTTAACGAATCGCCGTTAAAGAACGTTTCCCATTGTTCTATCAGGGGTAGGTACGCGTCGTCTACGGGGTAGGGGGCTTTATATTTGGCACCTGTTTCGATCCATTGCTTGACTCTGTTGAACTCTGTTTCCGTTAAGGCTGGTAGGCCATAAGGCATTCCCCAGAGGGGAAAATCGCTTTTGTAGCGGTCAAACTCTTCGATTTTGGGGCATTGTTCGTCTCGATTTAATGAAAAATCAAAACTGTCATCTAGTATTGCTGTGGTGGGTAAGGGATGGCTACGCTTTAAATCCAGTATTTGGTACAAGGTACTGCCGGCCAGATTAGCTTCGGCGGTTTGTATGCGTTCATTAAGAACCGGATAGAATTGTTTTTCACGCCACTGTTCTGTCGTTTGTGCATCCTCAAACAGGCGAGTTAAATTGGAAGCAAGCAGCCTGGCGCCATCATATACTTTGTTTTTGTTAGTGCCTCTATCAATACCCGCAAAAGCGTCCATTTTTAATTGACAAGGTGCATCATAGCATCCATGGCAAACGACGCAGCGCTGCTCAATGATGGGTTCAATATCTCGATGGTATTCAGGAATGACACTGTTTGCGCTGCTGAGCTTGCGGTCGGTTGGAACAGGCTGGCCGTAGAGTTGATCGAGCTGGTGTTGTGCATACATAGCACAGCTAGTGACTATAACAGTGAGTGACAAAGCGGCGATCGCTCTAAAGGAGGGCAGTAGTCTTTTGATACTGTGGTTGCTCACTTTAAGTCCGTTGAGGGATGTAATACGATACATAATAGAGAAGCTGGTGGTCAATTCAAGTAGTTCTAACAGGCTGTTCCTGTGCCCGGTTGATACAGGCATTTTCCGGGAGCTTATTGGCGGAAAAATATGGATATTACCCGCATTGGTGGTGCCGGCCAGCGTTCCTGTTTCTGTTGTGCTGTTTGTTGTAAACGACTTTTGGCGCAGGGCTGATTGCTGTGTTTCGAGCTGACGAGCTATTTCTACAGTGCTTGTTGCCGCGGTGATTATTGCGGTTGCATGGGGCGCTGTGCTTGTAGTAGATTGGGTAAACGAGGGCTAGATCCCACGATATCGGGCAAGCACCAGAAAACGGAGCGCACAATGCAAAACGTAAAAATTGTACCGACAATGTATCTATTCCTTGTCTTCGTGTTGGCAGGCTGTTCAACATTCAGTTTTGACACCGATTATGAGAAAGGGATAGATTTTTCATCGTATAAGACCTACAGCTGGCATTCGCCCAATGCGTTCAATTCAAGCAGCAGTAAATATTTAAATAACGATATTCTAGATAGCAGAATTCGCTCCAGGATTGACGTGACCTTGAAAGACAAAGGATACGTCTTGCAGCCGTTAGGCAATGTTGATTTCCATGTAAATTACAGTGTTTCAACTGAGGACCGTATGGATATCAAAACCTATAATAACTATAACGGTATAGCGCCCGGATTTGGTTATGGTGGCAACTATTATCGCCGAGGTTACTACTATGGTGGTGTTGGTCATGGATACGGTGTTCAATCGGCAGAAACCCGCACCACTCACTACACTCAGGGCACGCTAGTATTGGACATTATACGGCCAAGCGGAGGTCAGCTTGTTTGGCGTGGCAGCGCCGCTGGCAGGTTAAAAAAGGAGCAATCCCGAAACGAGAAAGAAAAGGCCGTCCAGGTTGTGATTGAAGGTATTCTTGACGCATTTCCACCAGAAGCGAAATAATCCACAAGGGCCTAGTCGAGCGTCCAGAACCTTGCTCTGCACGCTGCCAGCGTAACCGCAATTCCCGACAGATTCTACCGTGGTTATAGACGACATAATATCAATGGTGTACAGCGCACTGCTGAATTCACTGCTATAATCGACGTAAAGTAATAAAGTCACAATTTTCGATCAACGAAATCTCCAGGTTTTGTCATGTCAGAAAATGAAGTTCA
>Ga0209395_1002873_pt1 | contig 21964 bp, 18 predicted proteins | sample GOMGulsemesocosm_3_FD_184635 | JGI IMG/M metagenome (GOLD analysis project Ga0209395, IMG submission 184635) | Methane-oxidizing microbial communities from mesocosms in the Gulf of Mexico - GOM9D Gulf of Mexico (SPAdes) (version 2) | ecosystem: Environmental > Aquatic > Marine > Cold seeps... | reverse complement strand
CCATGTAATCTGAGTTTTGTAGATAAGAGAAACTGCGGCTATCTGCTGAGTAAAACAGTTTTTTGTTAGTCCATTCAAAGTCAAACATTAAGCCGATGGCTTGGCGTACAGTACGGTCTTTGAAAATATCTCTGGTTGTATTGAAAATAAACCCGTTCATTGCTCGTGGATTGTCATTCTCAATTTTTTCTAATTGGATAAATGTTTGATCGAAATTTTTACCTTTGTAGCTGGTAGACCAAAGTTTTGAATCCGTCTCAGACCTAAAATCAAATTCCCCTTTTTTAAAGGCTTCGAGCATGACAGTGGTGTCTTTGTATATATCTATTCTTTTAAAGTCAAAATTAAGTAAGCCTTTTTTAGTAGGGTGCTTAATCGCCCAATAATCCTTATTGCGTTGGTAAATAACATACTGGCCCATTTTAAATTCTCTCAAACTGTAAGGGCCACTACCTAGGGGGGCTTCAGTTAGCGGATCCGCTAGATTTTTATCACTCCAGTAATGTTCTGGGAATACGGGTAAATCCACCAAGGTCAACATAAACTCTTTGTCTTTCTTGGGTAGGTTGAATGTGATCTCATCATCGGCGATTACCGTTGTTGTGACTCCCTCAAAGGTTTTTGCGAATTGGTTGACCCCTTGATTCATAAATTTTTGAAAAGTAAATCTAATGTCGCTCGCTTTTACGCTAACACCATCTTGAAACTCTGCTTTTGGATTTAATTTAAAGCTGATCCAACTGAAGTCCTCAGCGTAGCTAACACTACTGCAAATTAGACAATAATAGACGTTATCTTCATCGCTATTGGTAACCATGATAGTGTCATAAAAATCGGTGGAGTTTGGCGCTGAGGTCCCTCGTTGGGCATAGCGATTAAAGTTATCAAAGGTGGCTATGCTCGCCGTTGTCATGGTACCTGCCAATGGGGCGTTTGGATTAACATAGTCCCAATGTTCAAAATTAGCAGCGTATTTGGGTTCGCCCCTTAGTGCGATAGCATGGGATGTCGTTATTGCCTGTGCGTAAACTTGCGCAAAAAGAAGTTGAGAGAATAATAAAAAAACGCACATTAATATTTTAGATGGCATATGAAACCCCTTTGACGTAATAGCACGATAATATAACGGGTTGATTCTAATTTGTAAAAACTCTTATTCTGTATAGTACTGATTATATTCTAGTCAAAAATTACAACTTTAATAATTATTATCACTCACACTTGTGTATATGTCGGGAATGTTCAACTGCATTGCCCTTAAGCGCTAGGTTTTTGTTGAATGATTTCTCAAATATATTTAATAAATCAATTAATTAGGCTAGTGTTATAAGTGGATTGTTGAATTATTTACAGGTTCAGTGGTCTTTGATAACTAATGATATATATATGAGAGTTTATTGAATGTTTAAATCCTTTTTTCCATCCCCTAAGCTGTTTTTCCTATCACTATTGCTTTATGCCTCACTCGCTTGTGGTATTTGGTATGGTTTTAACGATCAATTAGCGGCACTTGTTGGTCTGGACGTTAGCAATAAGGATCCGGTGATTGGCTTGGGCTATTTTGTCACTGACTCGTTTTTACTTTTTTACGCTTACTATTTTGTATGTACTGCAATTTTTGCACTATTTTGGTTCAAAATTTCGAATCATAAATGGCAGTATTGGTCGATATTAGGGTCTGCTGCAATTATATTTTCTACCTATTTCTCTGTCCAAGTATCAGTGGCAATTAACCATTGGCGCAGGCCTTTCTTTGATTTAATTCAATCGCTTTTAAAACCTACGGGCGACAATGCAGATGATAAATCGACACCGCCAGAGCAGGTTGCATCAGCCACTGGCGAGCTACTTGATCTCATGATGATATTTGCTGAAATCGCCTTTTTAGCTATCTTTATTTATGTAACGACACGCTTTTTAGTCAGCCATTTTATCTTTAGATGGCGTACGGCGATGAATGATTATTATACCGCTCAATGGCAACAACTGAGAAAAATAGAAGGTGCATCTCAACGTATCCAAGAAGATACTATGAGATTCGCAGCCATTATGGAAGGGTTGGGAGTAGCGCTTATAGATGCGGTGATGACGTTATTCGCATTCTTGCCGGTATTATGGGCGCTGTCAGAGTATGTCTCTGAGCTACCGGTAGTGGGTGCTATTGCTCATCCTCTATTCTATGCTGCTTTATTCTGGTCGATTTTTGGTACAGGGCTGCTGGCTTTAGTGGGGATTAAACTGCCGGGGTTAGAGTTCAAAAACCAGCGGGTAGAGGCTGCTTTTCGTAAAGAGTTAGTTTACGGAGAGGATGATGAATCACGTGCTGAGCCTATTAAACTGAGTGAATTATTTTCAAATGTGCGTAGGAATTATTTCAGACTGTACTTTCACTATATGTATTTTAACGTTGCACGGATGATGTATTTACAAGCGGACAATATGTTTGTTTTGATACTTCTAATACCCACCATTGCAGTAGGGGCTATTACATTCGGTGTACTTCAACAGATTCTAAGCGCATTTAACCAGGTGAGTAACTCATTCCAATATTTAGTCAATTCTTGGACGACCATTGTCGATTTACTGTCGGTTTATAAACGTCTTACCTCTTTTGAGGCGGCGATACGCCACCAACCACTCCCTGAAATAGACCAAATGGATCATCAATCAGAGGTCATTTAATAAAAGATGATTTAGCCGGAGCCAAATCTTAAGAGATATGATTCCCCGCACGGGGGGCGTTGCTATTGAATGAGCGATTGCTCATTCGATTGCACTTATCATCCTAGATTTGGCGATTGGGCGCGAAAAAGGAGTGCAAACAATGGGTGTGAATAGGACATCAGAAAAATGAGTAGTCACCTTGTTGATGATGACAAAATTTTTTGGTTTTCTTGGTGCATCAAGCGTTTGTGCTAACTTTCGTGATTCAATCGCCAAATCTAGGATCATACAAAGGAAAGTGATAGGGGTTAACGTTAGATGTTACAAAATCTGTGGGGCTTACAAGCATGCCTAATATACGAAATAGATTAGATGACAGAACGTAAACTCAGTGATTGCAGTGGTTATTATAACGTTCTAGAGGAAGTGAATTGGAAGAATGAGCCGCAGTAAAGCAGCAAAAAGTGCTGCTTTACTCAGTGTTTTTTAACCTCTAGGTATCTTGATAGAGGCGCCAATGCGCAGTGTGCTGTTCTTCGATAAACCGTTGTAAGCTAAGATTTCTTTTACGCTAGCTTTGTGTTTTTTAGCAATATCCCAAACGGTGTCGCCATTGCCAATAGTGTGCGTCTTGTGAAGAACAGCTCTTTGGGTTTTTCTAACGGCTTTGGCTATTTCGCTGTCGCCAAAGCTAGGGATCATCAAGGTCTCACCAATACGTAGCTTAGAATTCGTTTTATCGTTGGCTGACTTTAACATCGACGTGGAAATGTTATTGCGTTGGGCTATCATCCCCATACTGTCCCCAGAAACGACTTTGTATAAATGACTGCTTAAACGATCAGATTTATCTAGTTTACTCAGTGCGACTTCAAACTTATCCGCTTTGTCGACAGGGACTAAAATCCTGTGCGGACCGCTCGGCGATGTTGCGTTGCGGTTAAACCCTGGATTGAGTTGCTGGACTGTTTCGCGGCTAACGCCCGCCAAAGAAGCCACTTTGCTAAGACCAATTTGTCCCTCTATTTTAACTTCTTTGAAGTAGGGAGTACGCGCAATTGAGGGGAATTCAATATTATACTTCTCAGGTGTGTTAACCAGTGCAGAAATAGCGAGAATACGTGGTACATACTGGGTTGTCTCTTTAGGTAATTTAAGAGACCAGTAATCGGTTGGTAAACCTTTTTCTTTGTTCTTTCTAATCGCTTTTGAAACAGTGCCGCCACCTGCGTTATAGGCTGCAAATGTTAACATCCAATCGCCATCAAAGCGTTTGTTTAAGCTCGCGAGGTAATCCAGTGCTGTCTTTGTAGACGTGATAGTGTCTCGACGACCATCATACCAATCATCGATTTTAATACCTAAATAGATAGCAGTACTGGGTATAAACTGCCAGATACCAGAGGCTCGACCAGAAGAGTATGCTGCAGGGTTATATAAACTTTCAATGACCGGTAAAAGGGCGACTTCACTCGGGAAGTCTCGCTTGATAACTTCTTGCAAAATATAATAGTAATAAGGAGACGCTTGCTGACTGACTTTTGTCATGTGTTGCGGGTAGCGATTATAAAACGCGATTTCATTCTCGACACGTTCATTAGAATATAGCTCAGTGAATGCAAGATGGTCGCGAGTAAGCTGCCAAAGATCATCAGAACTGCGTTTTTTGTCGTCAATAATAGGCAATCCATTCTGGTCATAATTATCGTAATTGCTGCTATAGCTAGTGTTAACGGATGTCGTCTGGCATCCTGCTAATAGCCCTACAATGATTAAACTGAAAGATATCTTACCGAACATTGGGTGCGCCTATATTTTATTTTAGCCGCGCATTGTATCAGGGTGATAAATAAGATCAAGTTGGCGGCATAAACTGCTGTTTGAACCCACCTGTTAATTAGCTATTTGGTTGTTTTTAGAAAACGTTTTTCCACTGTCTAATAGTGCTAAACACCCCAAGTTCACTATCTAGTGGCTGTGTCGCATACGCGCTCGCATGTTGCTTAACGTTCAGCACATCACAACGTAAAAAAGGATTAATTAATAACTCGTTTTCGATGGTGCTAGGCAAGGTTGGTAAGTTTTGCTTTCTGAGTTTTTTACATTGCACTATTTTATCTTTTATATCGATATTATCGGGCTCAACAGTGTGAGCGAAAGCTAAGTTATTTAATGAATATTCATGGGTACAATATACTTTGGTTTTTTTGTCTAAGGATTTAAAGTAATGCATAGCGCTTAGCATTTGCCCCATAGTGCCTTCAAATACTCGTCCACAACCGGCAAGAAACAAAGTATCGCCGCAAAATATTAGTGGAGAACTTGGATCATCATAAAGGTAGCTGATATGGTCTAAAGTGTGTCCTGGGATACTTTTTATTTTGAAACTATGCCCTAATACCTCAACATTATCCCCATCATTTAATGTCTGACTAATACCGTTAAACTTGCTATCTTTCGGTCCATAAACAGGAATGGAGTATTTTTCGCAAAGTGCTCTTACGCCATCCGTATGATCATAGTGGTGATGGGTAATTAAGATGGCTACTAAGTTCAGTTGATTTTCATCAAGTGCGTTAATGACGACTTGTGCATCGCCTGGATCTACAATGACTGCCTGATTATTTTCATTTTGTAGCATCCAAATATAATTGTCAGTAAATGCGGGAATAGGAGTGACAGTTAACATAGTGAAGCCTCAAACGTAAAAATCGAGGTTAGCATTGCTTTACATAAAGGTACAGTCGACTGCTTAGGGAAGTAGCGAATAAGTCACAGAATGTTCTCCACCCTTCGGGGCACACAGTATATTACATGCTCATTGTTAATGCATTTCGCCGGGCACAGACTTTTCACTCCATGCAAAGTCTAAGTACCAACATCCATGTTGGCAACCAGCCCGCCTGTAAGCATTGCCTCAATCATGAAAAATCCTGTGCGCCAGGGGCGTCTGGGACTTGTTCGCTGCTTCCTTAGATATTGAATGTCATATTAGAGATAAGAGTAAATCTGAAAATGGCTGCTGATTGAATTATTGTTAGTAGAGACCTCTGCATAACGTTACGAATACAGATAAGACAAGGAAAAAACAGGCGAAATAGCGGAATTTACTGGTGTAACTGAGCATATTGAGCCTGTTTTTAACGCCGTATTATCAAATGCAGTAGTTATGCTGAGGTCTCTAGTAGAAAAAAAACCATATTAACTGTTAATATATGCTCTTATAAAAAGTAAGATGTGCGATCTACATGGATAAAAAAACAAGCGTGCCAGCACAAACAAACATTAGTGAAGAAATTCAGCAATGGTTTAGCTCTGAATTAGGGGGCGAGCTTTTGCAGGCGCAAAAAAGAGCTGTTGATCGTTTAATTCCCAATTTGTTTGGTTATCATCTCGTTGAAATTTCTATTAGTCCTAATATGGCGCTCTCATCACAAAGCCTGATAGGCCATAAAATTGTCGTGGCTGACAAGTTTCAATTAGGCTTATCAGATCAAAGTATTTTATGTGAGACAACAGAACTACCTTTCGAGCACAACAGTGTCGATGTTGTTTTGCTGCATCACTCCTTAGATTTTACAGACAACCCACATCAAGTGTTACGTGAAGCTATCCGAGTATTAAGACCCGGTGGTCATATTTTGGTGGTGGGATTCAATCCCTCGTCATGGTGGGGGGTGCATCGTTTTTGTAATAAAAAATCTAAGCATGCTTGGCAAAAAGGTCAGTTTATCTCACAATCGAGATTAGCGGATTGGATGAGTCTACTTGGATTAACACAGTTACGATTGCTCACAGATTATTACGTACCGCCTTTCTCATCAAATAAATGGCGCAAGCGCTGTGCAAAAATGCAGGCATACGGAAGAAGGTCTCTTCCTAAAAATGGTGCATTTAGTGTGACATTAGCACGTAAGGATGTTGAGGGCATAACGCCGGTAAAACGCATTAAGTTTGCCAGAAAGTTTTATACGCTGCCGGTCAGAAAGCCAGCAACGAGGGAGTTAGTGCGTGAAAGAAGTTAGAATATTCACCGATGGAGCTTGTAAGGGTAATCCAGGCCCAGGTGGATGGGGTGCGGTGCTTTATTATGCCGATATGCAAAAACAGATATTTGGCGGCGAAAACAATACCACCAATAACCGCATGGAATTAATGGCGGCTATTGAATCACTCGTCATTTTGAAACAGCCTTGCAAAGTAATCTTAACCACCGACTCGCAGTATGTACGCAAAGGTATTAGTGAGTGGATTGGTGGCTGGAAGCGCAATGGTTGGAAAACAGCCGCAAAAAAGCCGGTCAAGAATGCAGATCTTTGGCAGCGATTAGATCAACAAAGTGAGCAACACCAGATAGATTGGCGCTGGGTGAAAGGACACAGTGGTCATCCCGATAACGAATTGGCGGATGATCTAGCTAATCGCGGTGTAAAATCTTTAAAAAAGCGCTAAAAATAAATTACAGCAAGAGGCTGTCAACACAGCAGTTTCTCAGTAGAGTATATAAATGAGACAGATAATACTAGATACCGAAACAACAGGTCTTGAACCATCACAAGGGCACAATGTCATTGAGATTGGTTGTGTTGAAATGATAAAGCGGCGATTAACAGGTAATAATTATCATCAGTATATAAAACCGGATCGTGACTCTGATGAGGATGCGATTAGGATTCACGGTATTACCAATGAATTTTTGGCAGATAAGCCTAAATTTCGCGATATAACCGCTGATTTCTTGGAATATATACGCGGCGCAGAGCTTATTATTCATAATGCACCCTTTGATATAGGTTTCTTAAATGCCGAGCTAAAGCGCAACGGTTGCAATGAAAAAGTAGAAGATATTTGTTCTATCGTTGACTCCTTAGTGCTGGCTAGACGTAAGCATCCAGGGCAAAAAAATAACCTAGATGCGCTTTGTCGACGTTACGGCATTGATAATTCTCACCGTGAATTACACGGCGCTTTGTTAGACTCAGAAATTCTTGCCGATGTGTATCTAATGATAACAGGCGGGCAGACAAATCTGCTGTTGGCGCAAGAAGGTTCTAGTGAAGGTGATGGGGGAGAGATAAGTGTTCGTAAATTAGCTAGCCCTATCAGCAATTTAAAAGTGATAGCGCCTAGTCCTCAAGAACTAGAAGCACATACCGAATTTGTGGCTTTATTAGATAAAAAGACCGGTGGTGAGTCTGTTTATACAACTTTAAGTCAAAGTGAGCGCTAAATCTAGATCGGTTATTTGAGAAAAAGAGCTGCGTTGATTAACGCAGCGCAATACATGCCAATTTTAGCATATCGATTGACGAACATTCTCTTCACTGCTTTAAATAGGCGATGAGGGCCAAGCTAAGCTTACTATTATTTGTTTTTTAAAAAAGAGACCGCTGAGTCGATAGCTTCAGCCACATTGATGTTCATCTCCTCCCTCTCCTCTCGTTCAAGAAAAAAAGCCATGTCTATATCATGGCGAATATAACGCGCAGGTAACTGTGTGAGTGCAAGACAGGAAATATCAGCGAGGAACTCTTGGTCGTATTTCTCAGTAAATTTATTGTATACCAAATACTCAACGAGTAAATGTTCGTAAAAATTATGAATTTCTAGGTCCAATTGCATGGCTATCTCCTTTATAGATACTAGAGAAACAGCTAACAAGTCCTGAACGCTTTTGGCGCACAGGATTTTCGTGATTGAGGCAATGCATACAGGCGGGCTGGTCGCCTGAAGAAAAGCATTAACAAAGAGCACGGAGTGTCCTGTGCGCCCTTAGGAACACCTAAGGACTTACTTGCTACTTTCATAGGTTCAACTACATCCTATAATTGGCTTTAAAGATATGCGAAAAAATCGGAAACTTTGCACAGGATGATTTTTGGTCTTTGTAATGGATGACAGAAAAGGGGGGGCTATGAAACACTATTATGATGTGGTTTTTACATGTTTTGCATGATAAACAAAATTTTTTATCAAGTATTTTTGCAGGGCATAAACAGGAATCGTTTAAGCTCAATGATGCTTTATGATTATAAATATCGATCAAATTCATTGGCTCTTGCAAATCGGCCCGCATTGCTAAAGTGTCTTAAATTGTTTGACTAGGTCAGCTTCAAATAGCGTGTTCAATCGCATTAATAAATTGCATATCAAAGCGCTCTTTTGACATTGCTGTTTTTTGTTTCTCTGTGATACAAGTAACATCGTAACGCTTCGCTATAGTGCGTAAACTGTCTAAAAATATTTCCTCACTGATAGTGAAGTCGCTAGGAGTGGGGAATACAGCGCGTAACATTGACGCATCAGCTAAATGTGCATGTTTATCACCTCGCGAGGCTTTTTGCTGAACAATAAATGAGCAGTGTTGTGGCTTTTAGCATGAATTAAGTCAGTAGGTGGTATTGAATTTGGTCATCTTACCTATTTTTTTCAAATGTAGTATTTTGATCTTTTGCTGCTTTCTTTAAAGTAATCACAGCGTGGTGTGACTTATTCTGCTGTATCAGCGCTGTTGATAGAGAGATTTGGATTGGTGACATACAGGCTGTCAGCGTGATTTGATAAGCGAAAAATAGCATAGATATACGCCTATAAATTGAGGAATATTAATGGACACGGCAGCGATTAATGCATCATTGCTACAAAATTTTGGTTTTACTGAGTTTCGTAGCGGCCAGCAACAGACAATCGAGCAGTTGTTAAAAGGGGAGTCTACTTTATCTGTTTTCCCAACAGGCTCAGGGAAGTCTCTATGTTATCAATTAACGGCCATTCATTTGCCGCATTTAACCTTAGTGGTGTCCCCATTACTGGCGCTAATTAAAGATCAACTAGCTTTTTTGAAGGCGCATAACATAAGTGCTGCAAGTGTTGACTCCTCTGCTTCGGCTCAAGAAAGCGCGCAAGTTATGCAAGATATAACGGATGCTAAAGTTAAGGTGTTAATGATCTCGGTGGAGCGTTTTAAGAATGAGCGCTTTAGACGTTTTATACAAGGTATCCCTCTCTCTATGCTGGTGGTTGATGAGGCCCACTGTATCTCAGAGTGGGGGCACAACTTCAGGCCAGACTATTTGAAGTTGCCAAGCTTTGTGCAGCAATTGAATATTCCATTGGTTTTATTGCTGACGGCAACGGCAACACGTGCTGTTAAGCTCGATATGGCAAAAAAGTTTCGCATTGCTCAGAGTAATATTGTACAAACTGGGTTTTATCGCAGTAACTTAGATCTGTCAGTAGAAGCTGTGAAGGGCGGGCAAAAAAATGCCCGTCTTATAGAACTGATTAGCGCTAGCCAAGCGAAAACGCACTCTTGCGGTATTGTCTATGTCACATTACAAAAAACAGCAGAGCAAGTGGCTAGCTTTTTAAGTGCGCAAGGGTTTAATTGCAGCGCCTATCATGCAGGGCTAGAAGATGTGAAACGCCAATCAATTCAAGAGCGTTTCATGCAAGGGCAGCTTGATATTGTTATCGCCACTATCGCCTTTGGAATGGGGATTGATAAGTCGGATGTTAGGTTTGTAATTCATTATGATTTACCTAAATCGATTGAGAATTACTCTCAGGAAATAGGGCGCGCAGGCCGTGATGGTCAACAATCTCACTGCCACACCTTAGCAAACTTAGACAGTATTAATACGCTGGAGAATTTTGTATATGGCGATACGCCACAGTTGTCCTCGATACAGTTGCTGATAAAAGATATCCAGCATCATTGTGAAAACTCACAGTGGGAAATGCAGCTTTACGCTTTATCAATGACCACCAATATTCGTCAGTTAACCCTTAAAACCCTATTAGTACAGCTAGAGTTACTTGGAGCATTATCTGCAAAGTACAGTTATTTTGCGGAGTTTAAAATTAAGTTATTAAAGAGTGAGCAAGCAATACTCGGCTCTTTTAATCCAACAAGGCAACAATTCCTTAAACAGCTTTTCTCTCATGTCAATTTTAAAAGGGTGTGGGGAGTCTTAGATTTTTCCGCTTTGTATCAAGAGTACGGTGTTGATCGCGCCAAGGTCATTGCATCTTTAGAGTACTTAGCGGCGCAGCAATTTATTGAATTGCAAAGCTCACAAATGACGGAAGTCTATCATGTTGATGTCGCGATGATGGATAGCCCCTTGTTAGCGAGTCAACTTGCCAATTACTTTAATGACAAAGAGCAAAAAGAAATAGAGCGTATTCAAGCATTGGTCGATTTCTTTGAGAGAGATAATTGCTTAAGCTTTAACTTAGCCCATTACTTTGATGATAGGCGCGTCATTGAGCAAGGCTTTGATCACTCAAGCGCAAAACAAAACTGCGGGCACTGTAGTGCTTGTCGCGATCGCCGAGTTAAATTGCAGCGAAGCGATAACCTCAGCTGGCCAAGTGATGAAGTAATACAAAAGCACTTGCAAGGATTTAAGCGCAGTGTGGCAAGTTATCAAGAAACTTTGGCTTGCAATCAATTATGCTGTCGCTTTTTATCTGGAATTTCGCTCCCTATTTTTACCAAAATCAAAGCGCGAAAGTTACCAGGGTTTGGGTGCTGCGAAGGACAGCGTTACGCTGAGATATTGGAGCGCATTGAACGCTTGTCTGATGCTTAAAACGGCATGACTATGTAAGTCTTGATGTTGTCAGCTAAGGAAACAACGAACGAGTCTCAGACGCCCTTAGGGGCTTACATACGAAAAAAGCAAAGAATCCATTAGAGATGAAATCTTGTTTTATCTGTTTTAGGAGATGAAATCTTGTTTCATCTGCGTTTACATTGCCAGAAACTGGTAAAGGACTCGCCATTCACTGCCTTGCTTCTCGTGACATTGAAAATACCTTTCACTTTTTAATAAGGCGAATATTTTTATACCAGCCTGTCGCTTGCTTTTGACTGTTATCCGTATCGGTCATGATGGCTATAGCCTCAATCTTGGAGTATTTTTTATTAAAAGCGAGCTCAAAATCTTGTTGTATATTACGTTGATGCTGTCGCCAAGAGCCCGCTGCACCATTGCCGCTATCGAGAGCGATCATTTTAACTTTGCCAGTAAAGGGGTTCGGCCATGTGGTATTAATCGCTTGATTGTTAGACCAAACATAACAAAGGCTTCTTTTTTGCCAGGGAAAAGGGCCTGTTGATGTGACCACATAGACCCTTGCTGCAAAATCATCTCCCTTTTTAGAGCGCTCATCGATGTTTTTTAAGACATGATTTATTTTCCAAGACCACTGTAAAAAAGTCGTTTGATCAATATTTATGTCTTTTTCTAAAAAGAGTCCTGATGCACTATTATTCGCGCTAATTTGTACCACAGGTGATTGGTTTTCTTGATGAAAATGGTAAGCATTAGTACCGACAAAATCCTTTTGCCGCCATTGCTTGAAAGGACTAAGTGTTAAACTCTCACTCAAAGTATAGCTGGAGAGAAACAGTAGAAAACTATAAGTAATGCCGGTTAAAAAATTTTTGAACATAGGCATATGTTGCCTCATCTGTCGGTTTTAATATAAAGAGCCTTGTTGCTGTAAGTAAGTAAGGTAGAGACGTAAATCCAATTCAACTTGGTGATAGTCACTTTGCATATAGCGGCAAAGGTTGTAAAAAGCGCGATTGTGGTCATGCTCCTTTAAATGGGCTAGTTCATGCACAGCGATCATTTTTAGAAAATCCAGTGGAGCTGTTTTAAAAACACTGGCGATTCTTATTTCTCGTTTCGCTTTGAGCTTGTTGCCTTGCACCCTAGAAATTTGGCTGTGTAGTCCAAGGGCATTGTGTATCACATCTATTTTATCGTCATAACATACTTTACTGACAGGGGGAGACTTTCGCAAAAACTGGTTTTTTAACGCCATGCTGTATTGGTAGAGTTGTTTTTCTGAGCGAATTTCATGGCACTCTGGGTATTTTGATAATAGATACCTTCCAAGTTTGTCTTGCTCAAGCAAGGTGTCTACTTGATTTTTGATATTTTCTGGGTAGCCGGATAAGTAATAATAAGGATCTTTTTTCACGAATTTAGTCATAATTTATAGATGAATTAAGCTGTCAAGTTTAGCAGAGTTAGCAACATTTTTACTCGGTAAAATCAAACATTATATTTTATATTTTTATTGGAGTAGTTAGTGCTGGTGTTTTTTTTCCAGTGAATTAAAATGCGCAACCCTGTGAATTATTGATGCTGTTTTGCGACTTGTTTTTTCGTATCTCAGTGATGTTATTTTTGCTCTAGTCGTTAATGTTTAACCTGATTCGGCGACTTCAAAGTAATTGCAGAGTGTAAGATATTGGTTTAACGGTGAAATAGAAAATATTAGCTGCATCTTTAGGTTCAGTGGGTATTTTTCTAACCACTGTGGAATCAAGAGCTTGCTCTATGCGGTACAGTGAAGTCATCGATTTAGGTTTTAGTAATAAGAGAAATATTTTGATCGTTTTTACCATAAAGAATACCCGAACAGATAACGTATATGTAGGCACTACTAAGGACAGTATTGACGAACGTTGGGCTGTGTACCAACTGGCTAAAGATCTACCGATTGAAGCACCACTTTACAGTGAAATGCGCAAGTATGGTGTTGTTTGCTTCACTATTGAAGAATATGATTTTGCCGAGACAAGGGAAGAGCTTGCCGAATTATTTGCAGAAGCGATGACTCAGTTTGATGGCATTAGCCTAAAAGGCACCAAAACATCGATGCCGCGTACTGCTGTCTATCCTACTAGTGAGGGAGCAGTGCCAAAAGTAAAAGCTGAGCCTAAAGTTGCTGTTAAAAAAGAGACTAGCACTCAGAGTGTGGTTAAAACAGTAGTAGAACCGCGCGCTTTGAGCGCTGTGCAAGCCACTGCTAAAACAAGATCAAACTTATCTCACACTGAAAGCGCCGATCCTAAAGTGAAATTAAAACTGGCGACAGGTCGCACAGGTTCTGCGATTAAAGAGAAACGTATAAAAGAGGCAATTGCACTAGAGAAACAAGAGCGAGCGGCTAAAAAATCAAAGCAGATTCAAGAGCAATCTGATGAGATGAAGTCTATACTGGCAAATCTTGATGCCAGAGGTTCAACGCTTAGAAAGCGTTATTAAGCTAGTCTCCTAAGCTTGGCATAAACCCAATTATGTAGTGGAAGTTATGGCAAGCGCAGATTTGAAAAAATGGAATACCCGCTATGCGCTTGCAGAGCGTGTATTTCCAAACCCTCCCGCAGCGCTACCTGTTGCAATACCTTATCTTCTTTCTGGATCTATACTGGATGTTGCTAGCGGCGAAGGTGCAGTGGCGCTGCTTTTGGCGCAATCTGCTCGATTTCAAGTGACAGCGTTAGATATTTCAGATGTGGGGCTTGCTAACTTAAAAAAGTTTGCAAATGACACCGCAATTCACTTACAGACTTTGTGTTTAGATCTAGATAGCAGTGATTTAAATCAGTTATCTTATTTTAATAATATTTGTATTTATCGCTACAAACCTAGTGTTGATCTGATACTTAAACTGAGTGAAAAGCTGTCTGAAAATGGACGTTTAGTGATCTCTACTTTTAATCAGCGCCAGCATCTTGAGCAGGGCTTTAATAAACGATTTTGTTTACTGGATGATGAGTTTAATGATGTCAGTAATCAGCTGCAATTGATAAAATTTATCCGTTCAGTTAAGGCCCCCTATACAGATACCTATATTTGGCAAAAAATATAGCGCTTTTATTTTCCACGCAATCCGCCTAGAATGATTTTTTTTATTTTATGAGATGATAAGCTCTTGGAATTATTAAGCCTTTCCCCCGATTTAATATCATTTGAAATATTCGCCTTTTTATTTTTAATCGCTATTGCTGCAGGTCTTATTGATACTTTGGCTGGAGGCGGTGGCTTGATCGTGCTTCCCGCATTGATTATGAGTGGTATACCGCCGTTACAGGCCTTAGGGACCAATAAGCTGCAAGGGACAATGGGCACCGCCACAGCGACTCTTATGATGGTTAAATCTAAGCGAGTCTCTTGGCAGAGTGTGAAATTCTTGATGCTCTGGGCATTTATAGGGGCTGTGGTTGGCACTGTCATTGTGCAATTCATCGATACGAAAGTACTGTCGTTTATTATTCCGTTAGTGTTGTTAGTCATCGGAGTGTATTTTTTATTCTCGCCGACGCCCGCTGAAGAGCAGCGCGTAGCTAAGCTTTCAAATAAAGCTTATGCTAAAGGCGTTGTGCCATTGATTGGGGGTTATGATGGAATGTTTGGGCCAGGCACCGGCTCTTTTTTTGCTCTTGCGGGCGTCACCGGTAAAGGGATGGGCTTGATTGCAGCAACTGCAGAAGCTAAGCCATTAAATTTTGCAACCAACATTGCCTCATTGATTGTTTTTGTCATGGCAGGACAGGTCGTTTGGACTGTCGGTATATTGATGATGTTTGGCCAAGTAATTGGCGCATGGTTGGGATCACACTGTCTTTTTTCGATTAATCCAAAGCATATAAAAGCGATAGTAGTGTTTATGTGCTTTGCGATGCTAGTGAAATATGCCGATTCAATGGGCTGGGTCAGCTTATTCTGAGAGTTGATACATTAGTGAAGTAATTTAACCGTTCTCAATTTTCTCGTATTTATCTACCAATCAGGCTTAGACATTAGAAAATGTGTTGGCTTTGATCCTAAATCGGTAATTGGGCGTCATTTTAGACGTAGAAATATCGCATTGTAACGCGGCCTGATTAGCTAACATCTTTTGATGATATCGTCTCTAATACATCTTTAGAAAATGCTTGTTCCCTTTATAACTTATCCTCAACAATAAAGCATAACGACGTAACGATACGATTTAACAAACCTAAAGTGATGCAGTGTATTTACTCTCTGAGTGAATGCACTGGGTACAATAAAGTAAAAGAAAAATAATAGCTCGGTTTAAGTATGAAACACTTAACTGCCAATTTTAGGTTGATCTATTATCGTGAGTAAATATCGTTGAACATTTAATTTGATGAGCTCTTGTGTCCCAAAATATATCCCAGAAAGAAAACAGCTAGCAGTCATTATCGCCAAAAGTAGGCTTTTTCCTGAAATTTTAAAAATGCAACAATCCCACTACCGGCAAGTAAAAATGTCCCTCCATGGTAAGAGACATTTAAGTTCCTTTAACTAATCGTATAGGCCTTCTACCGCCAGCGTTTGTTATTTAGGGGGATTTGAAAAGTGTAGGAACTCGATTTTATAGAGTGTAAGGGTAGAAATGCAAGTGGTTAGATGTCGTGTATTCTTTCAGGAAGCGCATAAAGTGGAACGCCATAAAAATTGAAATGACGATAATACACCGGTTAAAAAATTAATTGTTTAGTCGCTGAAGACAAAATGGAATATATAAATGAAAATTAAAATAGAGGCTATAATTTTAACACTCTGATGTGTCGATAAAAACTATCAGAATCTGCTATATTAATGTTACATAAATCTATGCATCGAGAGAGAATGAGTAAGCTCAGTCGCACCTATAAAACGGCTTCCATCATTGTATTAACTGTAATGGTTATTTGCTGCCATCTGTTGATCGACCTTACTGATTATGATCAATCAAATTTAATCGATAAATTTGAAAAAAAACAGACTCCAGTGAGTGGGGAGTTAGTGCTGATTGAAATTGATGAAAAAAGCATAAAGCACTTTAACCAGTGGCCTTGGCCACGTGGAGTGTACGCGCGCTTTTTGCAACAACTTAAACCCGTGCAACCTGAAATGGTTGCTTTTGATATCGACTTTAGTTCTGTGTCCTTTGTAGATCAGGATTTATTATTTTCTGAACAGTTATCAAATACCAGCTTCCCTGTTGTTTTGGCTTCAATTATTACGCGCAGGGAGCAACAAGCCTTTGTTGAAAACGTGCCGATTGAATTATTCTCTAAACATGCACTGCTTGCTAATGCTAATGCGCTCTTAGAACCCTCTGGATTAGTTTTATATTATGCAGCTGTGGCTGATAATCAGCGTTTTAGTCTGGGTGGGTTGTTAGCTGGCGTAAAGAGCGATGCTCAAGATGTATTGATAGACTATTCATTGGATCCTCACACAATTGAAAGAGTCTCATTTAAAGATATTGTGCTCGGAAATTTCGATGTGCAAAAGCTTCGTGGTAAAAAGCTTTTAGTGGGGGCTAGTGCCATTGAATTAGGTGATCAGTTCGCTGTCCCTAAATATGGACGATTACCCGGAGTGGTTATCCATGCTTTGGGTTACGAATCACTAATTGCCGAACAGCATTTTGTTGAATTGCATCCAAATTTCATTCTATTTATTGCAATAACTTTACTGTGTGTGAGTTCGTTGCTGCTAAATAGAGCTAAGATTCTTTCTATACTCAGTTTTCACGTTTGCCTATATCTAATAATCTCTTTTTTGGGCGATTTATTACACAATCAATGGAAAGTAATATTACCGACTGCATTACTCAATATCACGGTAACACTCTCTCTTTTATGGCAGTTGTTGCTCATCATCCAACATAAAACGTTAGTGCTGTTTAAAGAAAAAAATCGGAATAATTATCAGAGCGCTTTGATTAATCAAATGATCAAAAACAGCTCAAATGCTATTGTGATTACCGATGATAAAGGGCGGATTAAAGTTGCCAATGATCGTGCAAAGAAAATGTTGCATATCAATGATACTGCTATAGAGCTTGGAGAAAAAGTATTTGGGTACTTGCAACAATGCGAACCTTTGGTTGAAAAGTTGCAAAATCCAGATAAGGCTGAATACCAATTAACAGATTATATTGAACTGCCTTTTGTGAATATCGTAGGAGATGAGTTTTATATCGAATTATTGGTGAGTAAGACCATGTTTGAGCAATCCCACTTACTTGGGATTGGCGATAAACGCCAACAAATATTTAATATTACCATCACCGATATGACTGAGAAAATGCGTATTATTTCGCAAAATCGCCAGTCAGAAATAGAGCTAATAGATCTTAAAAATAACGATCCACTGACAAAAATCGCCAATAGAAGTAGTCTGGCTCGATATGTGAGTGAGATTTGCACTGATTATCCGCAGCGACATTGCCTGCTTATATTAATAAATTTGGATACATTAAAAGAGATTAACTCGATATATGGGTCAGTTTTTGGTGACAATGTTATATGTCAGATTGCATTGTTATTGAGGAATTATTTGAGTGATAAAGCGCGTGTTTTTAGGTTTTCTAATCGTGTTTTTGCGGTGGTTTATAATGTAGATCAGGCCCTTTCTGATACAGAAAAGCAAGCCTATTTGCAGGAAATATATCTGTTGTTTTCCAAGGTAATAGAGATGCAGGGACAGCAATTACTCATGTCTGTATCGTTATCTATGTCAGATACTTCCCAGTGCGCCAGTAACATGGAGAGCATTGTAGATAACGCAGTTCAAACACTCGATTACGTGAAGTTGAATAACAAGATCGACTACCTAGTATACGATAGTGGATTTGTGAATACACTAAAGAGTAAAGCGCTGCTAAAAAATGAGATATTAAGGGGGATTAAAAACCAAGAGTTCGTGCTCTATTATCAAACTCAACATGATTTAAGAGATGATAGGGTGTCAGGGGTTGAAGCGCTGATCAGATGGAATGATCCGTATAAAGGGCTTCGATATCCTAATGAGTTTATTCCAATTGCTGAAGAGTTTGACATTATTGATGAAATTGGTGAACTTGTTATTGCTTTAGGATGTAAAGATGCGCGCCGATTACCTGATGATGTAAAAGTTGCTGTTAATGTTTCTGCTTCACAATTCACCAATTCTGACATGCCTAATTTGTGTGCGAAGTATTTAAAACAAAATCAATTAAGTGCGCATCGATTAGAACTAGAAATTACTGAAAGTATGATGATGCATGACTTTGAACTGGTGAGCGAAAAACTCAAAGACATTCATAATATGGGCATCAGCATAGCAATGGATGATTTTGGAACGGGGTACTCAAGCTTACAGTACTTAACAAAACTTCCTTTTGATAAATTAAAAGTAGATCGTAGTTTTGCAGCTCACATAACCACTTCTGAACAAGATAAAGCGTTATTAAATTCAATCATTTCTCTTGGTCTTTCTGCTAATAAACAGGTGTTAGTGGAAGGCATAGAACATATTGAATCAATGCATATATTGAGAGATATGGGGTGTGAATTGGGTCAGGGCTTCTTTTATTCGAAACCTCAACCAATAGAAAAAATCATTGAAAAATTGGCTACAAGTAAAGAGAGACTCTGAAATCTGCTTGATGCTCAGCGTCGGCAATACTGATTAGTAGGGAAGAGGTATCGCAACGAGTGTTATCTGCTAGGCTAATTCGACTTTGATTTGTTTTTTGAATTAGTGCTGCTGTTACTGCTCGAGTTTGATGAATTAGAGCTACTGTTACTGCTCGAGTTTGATGAATTAGAGCTACTGTTACTGCTCGAGTTTGATGAATTAGAGCTACTGTTACTGCTCGAGTTGGAAGAGTTAGAGCTACTGTTACTGCTCGAGTTGGAAGAGTTAGAGCTACCGTTACTGCTTGAATTAGACGAATTTGAGTGACTATTACTGCTCGAGTTTGATCTATTAAGGTTATCTTTATTTTCTTTTCTAGCAGGCGTCATAGTATTGTTATTTGTAGACGAATTACTCTTTTGGGTCTTAGTTAATTGCTTGGAGTAATGCTCTTTAATTTTTTTGGTATCATTACCAAGATGTGGGTTGTTAGCTTGCTGGTTATTATCTTTATTTATCTTAATCTCTTTAGATATAGTGTATAAAACGTTAGCTCTAGTCCCTCGTGGTAGGATTTGAGTTTCATGTCTGTTGTGTCCTTTAAGGGCGACGCTTCCTTCAAAAACTTGGATGTTATAGTCTGATTTAGAAACACGGATTGCGAAGGTTGTTCCTTTGACAATAGCGGCAGCAAAAGGCGTTTGAACTTTAAATTGTCGTGTAGTCGTTTTATTTGCCGAAAAAATTATATTACCTAAAGTTTGGAAAAAGGTAGTGGAATGTTGATTGTTTGCTTCTCTATCGCTAGGTATTTCTATTTGGCTATTACTTGAAAGTATAATAGCCTGCTTTCCTCTTACTAAAGAAATAGTACCAGATTCACTGGTTGTTATTCTTTGCTTAGGTTTGAATTTATCCTTTAGTGTAATTTGTTTTTCAAGGCCTCCGGCTGTACTGATCGTTACTTTACCAGACAGTTCAGATACGCTCCAAGCCAGTGATTTTGCATGAGCGAACTGAAACGTCAAAATTAACAATACAGAAGTGAGGATCAACTTAAGCATAAATATTCCATAACTCTATTGAATGTCACTAATTGTAGCTATTATTAGGTTAATTTAAAATGAATTTTATTTATTAGAGTCTTTTTTTGATAGCGTTTACAGGCAATAGCTATTGCATCACAATAGCTATTGATTTTGCTCAATCCCTAAATAAACCCATGGCTAAACATGGCCATTGGTTTTCCCATTGCTCGGTAGGCTTGATCTTGAAATCACTGCGCACAAACTGGCGAATGCGACCTTCCACAGTGGCGATCATTAAGTTGGCAGTAGCACTGGCGGTGGTTTGAGTGCGCAGTCCCTCTTTGAGTTCTGCCTCGCGCAATACTTGCTTAAGTTGAGTTTCCAGGCGCTGAAAAAACTGGTTAATGCTTGCTCTTAGGCGCTCTGATTCACCCGCTAACGCATCACCTGTCAGTATGCGTGCCATGCCTGGGTTTCTCTCCACAAAAGTGAGTACCAGTGTCAGTATTTGTTCACACTGTCTCACCGATGGCGATTCAGACTTGGTAATCATATTGGTGCGAGAGAAGACTGTCTCTTCGATAAAATCGATCAATGCCTCAAACATTTTAGCTTTGCTTGGGAAGTGTCGATAGAGTGCTGCTTCTGATACACCGACCATTTTGGCAAGCGCCGCTGTTGTAATACGAGCGCCGGGATCATTTTCTAACATCGCCACTAAGCACTGTAGAATTTGCTCGCGTCTTGATGTTTTCACTGTTTGTGTCATTTTTATTATTTATCCGGTCAGTTAAGCGATATCTGGGCTTTCTTCGTTGGTGATCAACGTGCCGACACCTTCGTCAGTGAATATCTCTAATAGGCAAGAGTGCTCAACACGACCGTCAATAATATGTGCACTATTGACACCGGATTTTACGGCACTTAACGCGCAACCAATTTTTGGTAGCATGCCACCATGAATCGTACCGTCTTCGATTAAGTCATCGACCTGAGAGGTGCTTAAGCCTGTAAGAACGACGCCTTCTTTGTTCATCAAACCGGCAATGTTTGTCAGTAAAATAAGTTTTTCAGCTTGCATCACCTCTGCGACAGTACCCGCCACCAAATCGGCATTAATATTATAGGAAGTGCCATCCTTATCTACGCCGATAGGGGCGATTACAGGGATGTAATCGGAGTTGGTGAGCATGTTTAAAAGCTCATCATTGACGCTTTGTACTTCGCCAACATGACCGATATCGATAATTTCAGAGGTCGCCATTTCAGGCGATTTGCGCTTTACTTTAAGCTTAGTCGCTTTCAATAAATTGCCGTCTTTACCGGTGAGACCAATCGCCTTGCCACCATTTTTATTGATTAGCCCGACGATTTCTTTGTTGACCATGCCGCCAAGTACCATCTCAACAACATCCATGGTTTTAGAGTCAGTGACGCGCATACCGTTGATGAAATGTGATTCAATATTGAGCTGCTCAAGCAAACTGCCGATCTGCGGTCCGCCGCCGTGTACCACAATAGGGTTAAGGCCGATAAGTTTCATCATGACGATATCACGGGCAAAGCTCTGTTTAAGCTTTTCATCGGTCATCGCGTTGCCGCCATATTTAATGACGATGGTTTTACCGGCAAATTGTTGGATGTACGGTACGGCGGTGCTTAATACTTCAGCGGTGTTCATCGCCTGCTTGCGAGTTAACGGCATAGCAATCATTTTCCTTTATCCTGACGCCTTCAAAAAAAGCGTAAATATAGTTAGTTCCCATCCAGAAACAGATGCCTGCTGCGAACGTCTCACTGGTTCAATCTGCACACCACTAGATATAGTTATTTAGAACAACTAAACGCCCATATCTAGTAACGCACATTTTGAACCATTGAGTCGCTCTCGCTACGGCTTCGTTTCTGGACGAGAACTAGTTAGTTTCCATCCTAAAACAGATGCCTGCTGCGAACGTCTCACTGGTTCAATCTGCACACCACTAGATCTAGTTGTTTGGAAAAACCAAACGTCCAAATCTAGTAGTGATCTTCTTTAGCGATTGAGTCGCTCTCGCTACG
>Ga0209395_1002872_pt1 | contig 21968 bp, 17 predicted proteins | sample GOMGulsemesocosm_3_FD_184635 | JGI IMG/M metagenome (GOLD analysis project Ga0209395, IMG submission 184635) | Methane-oxidizing microbial communities from mesocosms in the Gulf of Mexico - GOM9D Gulf of Mexico (SPAdes) (version 2) | ecosystem: Environmental > Aquatic > Marine > Cold seeps... | reverse complement strand
TCCTCCAGCAACTGGGCCGGTACCTTTACCATTTCTTGCAAGCGATTGGCGCCGGTATCGACCGGTTCCGGCGGTCGGTCCAGAGCTCTTACCGGTAGTGTAGTCACTGACGGCGGTGGTTCTACAGATTCAGGGGCGGCGGGCGTTGTGCCCGGCTGTTGCAATTGCGCCGGGGCGGGCTGTAGCATCTCGGATTGTTGCTGATCAGCCGGTACCGCGCCGACTGGTGCCAAATCTGTCGGTGCCGAGTCCGATTGCAATGTGTCCGCTTGCAGAGGATCTGATTGCAGCGAATCTGATTGTAGCGGCTCGCTGGGTACCGAGTCGGAGCCTTCTTGGGGCACCACTGGTGCCTCCGGAGATTGCTCTGCTGGCGCGGCAAAGTCGATGGCAATGGCGGCTTCGGCGCCAGCACCAGCCTTGGTCGCTGCCAACTGGCCAATCAGAACGTCCTGATAGCGTTGCAGTGAACGTATAAACCCTTCGTCGACGACGACTTTGTCGTTGTCAGCTTTGATCAGCGATGTCTCGAAGTTGTGGCTCAGATCACCAATCGCAAACAAACCGGCCAATCTAGCGCCACCTTTCAAGGTGTGCAAAATTCTCAGCAGATCATTGCGCGGAGCCGGATCACTGAAATCGAGCTCCCAGTGATGGATCGCTGCGTCGATCTCCTCCTGCAGTTCATCGGCTTCTTCCAGGAAAATCTCTACAATTTCTGCGTCGACATCACTGTCGTCACTGTCTTCACTGGCGCCAATCGGTTCGGCAGCCTCGATGGCCGCGGTTTCCGCTGCCACTAACCCAGCCCCAATAATGGGAGCCGATTCAGCAGGCGCGACCACCGCCACCTGATCCGGGCTTTCGGCAACGTCGCTATCTTCGACCAGTGGATCGCTTTCGAGAGAATCCTCTAGAATCGAGGAGAAGTCGTCCTCGACCAGTGGCTCACTCTCGATCGACTCCTCTAATAGAAACGCAATATCCGCATCGTCTGTGCCAGTGCCGGTGCTAGTATCGCCGGCAATCGCGCTGACATAACCCGCAGCGCTGATATCCGCATGCTCATCGGGCTGCGCGCTATGTTCAGGCCCACCAGCCTCACCAAGGTCTTCGAGGTAGCTATTGCTCTGGCTAGTGTCTTCGTTATTGTCCTCGGAAATGTCTTGGGGAATATCTTGGGGAATATTTTGACTATCGCTGTGAATGTCACCCCCTAAACCAGCACTGAGGGGGTCAAATGGCTCGGACTCGCTCTCCAGACTGTCGGAAAAATCCAACAACCCGCTATCGGTCTCTCCACCACCGAATTCACCCCGTAGATAGTCGCTAAAGGGAGACAAGTCGATATCGACGACCGGTTCCACCTCGCTGATCGATTGCTGCTCGATAGCGGCGAGCGGCTCAATACCACTGCTGGCGTCCGGCTCTTGAAACTCGCGTATCTCAGCCAGCAGCAGCGGCGAAAATTGCGGCTGCTGGTGGCCCGCTATTTGATCTAGCATATCGATAAGCGCATCGTTACCGCGCTCGGCCAAGGCGAAAAAGGCGACATTCGCAGCCGGACCGGCGCCGGCGATTCGATACAAGACTTCCAACGCCTGGGCGAATTCCGCCGGTGCCAGCATATTAATACTTGCAGCGTGTTCGACCACTTCACCAAGGCGCTGTTGAATACGTGCTAAGTCCACCGCTTCCGAACCCTGTTCCCGCCAACGGCTGAGCTGTTCTTCCACCTCGCTAATACGGTCTAAGCTGGAGCCCAAAAAGTTACTGAGCGCCTCGGGGGGAATACCGCTGTCTTCTGTGCCTTGCTCGGACACCGCTGCGATACGCTGCTCGCAGAGATTGCGCACTTGCTCGGCAAAGTCCTGAGTCCCGGCCAACGGCTGCATCGGTGTAGTTGCCAACTGGTCAATACCACAGCGAATAAACTCCAGACAACGCTGCAACAGCGCGACCACATCACTATCTGCTTTCAGCTGGCTTGCTCGCAGCTTCTTAACCAAATGCTCTACAGGGGTAACAATTTCCGCAACGGGAATAATTCCCGCCATATGGGCACTGCCTTTTAAGGTGTGAAGGGCCCGCTGCAACTCATCAGTAAGGGCCGCAGGGCCAGCCAGCTCGTGGCAGTGGGCAATAAACGCCTGCAACACCTGACCGTGAGTCATTGTTTCGGCGGCAAATATTTCCATAAGTTCAGGGTCGAGCTCAGTCGGCTCCGCTGCACTGGGCTCCGCCTGTTGGGCCCCGGGCACTACTACCTCGGGGTTTTGCTCAGCCGCCAAACGTTCGGCGCAGTCGATCAACTGATCGAGTAGGGCTCTGTCGACGGGTTGCGACTGCTCAAAGGCCGCAACCAGTTCTGGCATTTGTGCCACCACAGTGTCGATCAGAGCAAAGCGCTGTGGGTCGACGACAATAGAGCCTTCGTTAATGCGGTTGAGCATATTTTCGACCGACCAGGCGAGGTCGCCGATGTCGTTGGCACCGACCATTCTGCCGCTGCCTTTCAAGGTGTGAAAAGATCGCCGTACAGTCCCCCGGGCTTCGCTGTCTGCCGTATTGAGATTCCACAGTGGCAGAGAGCCGGTAATTTCTTCCAATACCTCTCCTGCCTCCTCTACAAATATCTCAAGGATTTCCGGATCTACTGGCTCCTCCTCCTCGGCAGGTTCAGCGCTGTCCACCGGCGCCGCGAGTGGCAGTGCTTCAACGGCGACCGCCAACGGCTCAGCAGCTGGCGCAATGGGTTCGACTGCGAGTACCGCCGCGCCGATGTTATTGTCGCTGACGGGTAGGGCATAACCCAACGCGGCGACACTCTCGGCCGCCGCCTCCAGTATCGCCTCACCCACTGCAGCCTCGTCGTCGGCAATACGCTCTAGGTAGTAGTCGACCGAGGTAATCGCGTCGGCCAAGGTATCGAGGTGCTGCCAGACCGGCGCCGACTGCGCGGTCAACAACTGTTCACTGACATACAAACTGCAGGCATCGACAATCGCGGCAGCTGTTGTAAAAGGCACTGCGGCGAGGCGATCACTGACACTGCTAAGCACAGCGGGTATTGCAGCCAACGCCTGGCGATCCCATTGGCTCGCCACATACTCGACAATGGCCTCCTTGACCGCCTCCAAATTTTTCCGCGACTCAGTCACGATAACGTCGATGCTGTTGTCTAGCGGTAGCCGAGGCGGTACACCAGTACCTGCCGGTAAATTTCTGCCCGCATCGCTAGGGTCGAGACTGCGCTCCGCCGATAGGCAGTTGTCGACAACACGGTCTAGGGCATCCAGGGACGGGGTATCGTTACTCGCCAATAATGCAGCTAGCTGTGCCATTGGCGACGCCACCAATTTCAGCGTATTGCCAAGGCCCAAAACCGCTAGCGCATCACTACTTCGGCGCAGCATTGGCAGTACCGCAGCCAGCGCGTGTCGGTCCTGACCGGCCTGTTGCAGCTCCACCCCGGTCTGCCGCAGCTCTAGGCCCAGCGCTTCAACCAGCGTGGCCAGAGTATCGGCTTCGGGCAGCTGCAAGGATTGCTCACCCAGCTCACCGAGTCCAGGCAGCGCTCGCTGCAGTTGATAACGATCTTTTATCCCGCCGATATACTTCGACTGGGCGTCACTGGCTGCTACGTAGTACAGCAGATTTTTTAACAGTGCCGGCGGCGGCGGTCGCTGTAGTGCCACATCACCTTGCTCGACCAGATTTTTGATTTCCCGTTCTACTTGGCGCAATAACATCTTGACCGCAACACGGGTCTCTATAGAACCGTTGAGCAGGCCTTCCAGCAGCGCAATACACACTTGCCACAGCGGTTGCGAAGGTTGTCCTGCTGATAGTTTGACCAGGCGGGCGCAGACTTTTGCTAAGTAGTTCAGATTTTTCTTTAACTCCTGTGCTCTGATCAAACCCAGCAGGGCTATTTGAAACATCTGTCGGAGTTTGTTGGCAACCGCCCGAAAGTCATCGCCAACTACCACTGCTGCGCCGTCACTAATCTGTGCGTCCGTAGCCTCCAGCGACACGGAAAATAAAACCGTCTCAGACAACAAACTCTCTGCACGTACCGCGCGTAAGTCATTGAGCACGGGTACCAGAGTTGCCGGCAGCCCGTGTCGCGACCTTTTTACCTGGGTTAAATAGCGCGGCAAAATATCGATCGCCTGGGCCAACACCGCCAGGGCATCACCGCGGTGACTACCGTGTATGCCACCGTCGCTCAGGGCGGCGGCAACCGCCTCCATCTCCGAAGCCAGTAGCGCGGCGCCAAAAAACTCTACCATCTGCAAGGTGCCGTGCACTTGATGCAGGTGGCTCAGACAAAAGCGCAATTTGCTAATGTCTTGCTGATTGTGTCCAAAATCCGCGAGTGCCTGTCCTGCCAGACCCAGAGTTTCATTAATCTCTCCGGCCACCCACTCCAGCGCGACATAATCTCGACGCTCACTCATAACTGTTAGCCCTTTCGCATTGCCGCCAAATTAGATACTGACCTGTTCATACTACCCCGCCGCAACGGCTGCTAAGGTGGTGTACTACTGTGCAATTTTCTGTCGCCTATTTAGGCTGTTCTAACACTGAACTCTAAGCCATTCTGACATAGGATTGAACCGCAGAGTCAGTCGACCTAACAACTTTAGAGTGCTGCCAACCCATTACCTCGCCGGGGCCTATTATCAACAAACCACCCGGTTTTAGCTGTTCTACCAGCTGATCGAGTATAAAGTGCTGCCGTTCGCGGCTAAAATAGACAAATACATTTTGGCAAAAAATCACATCCATCACCATCTTTGGCAACTGTTGTAACTCTTGTATATTACCCTGCACAAAACACACTCGATTCTTGAGCTGCGGATCAATTTCGACCTCCAGGTCACCGCAGCTTCTAAAATATTTACGCCGAAATGCCTGTGGCAAGCGACTAATATTTTTCCGCTGGTAGCGCCCCCTGCGGGCAACAGCCAAGGCCGATGAACTAATATCGGTAGCGTATATAGCCAGATAGAGTTCCCTGCCCAAAAAGTTGATCACATCACTGGCCAGCACTGCCAGCGAGTAGGCCTCCTCGCCAGTGGAACAGCCAACACTCCACACATCCAGAGTGCTCTGTTTGGCCGTCGCCTCCAGAGATAGCTGCCGGATCAGGTGATCACGCACAGCTCGAAAGGAGTGTTGGTCGCGAAAAAAACTGGTCTCTTTAACCGACAATCTGTCGACCAACTGCATCCACTCAGCGACCCCATCAGGCACCAAACTTACCGCTTGATAATAGCGTTCGACGTCCTCAGCGCCGATCTCGCGCATGCGCTGGTTGAGCCCCTTTTGAAAAATGGACTTGTGCTGGGAAAAACTTATACCGGTTCTGGACTCGAGTAAGTTTTGCCAGCGACTGTATTGCTCGTCGCTCAATGGTATCGCTGTTTTATAAGTCCAGGAGGACATCGATGCTAGCTTCCCATTACTGCCAATACCCCATTGCTAGTACGTTATTCTGCCGCGATAAGTGTCTGCGCTGACTCAGCCTCGGCATTGTCGTTATGCGCCATCACAGCAATAGCCGCTTCACTGTCATCATGGGGAAGCTTGAAGCCGGCCACAGAGCCACGCAATTCGTTGGCCATACCGGCTAAATTACCGATAGAATTGGCCGTCGCGGCAGTACCCGAAGAGGTCTGAGTGGTAATTTCCTGAATAACATTCATGGTATTGGAAATATGGCCCGCGGAACTGGCCTGCTGTCGTGCCGCGTTGGATATGTTCTGAATCAGTTCTGCCAGCTCCTGAGAAACTGTTTCAATTTCTTCCAGTGCGGTGCCCGCACTCTGCGCAAGATTGGCGCCGCGCACGACTTCAGAGGTGGTCTGTTCCATCGAGATAACCGCCTCGTTGGTATCTGATTGAATCGTTTTTACCAGTGCCTCAATCTGCTTAGTGGCCGCTGATGAGCGCTCAGCAAGGCGCTGTACCTCATCGGCAACAACCGCAAAACCACGGCCCGCATCACCGGCCATCGACGCCTGAATAGCCGCGTTAAGTGACAGGATATTGGTCTGATCAGCGATATCGTTAATCAGCGATACGATGTCTCCAATTTCCTGAGATGATTCACCTAGGCGTTTAATTCTTTTAGAGGTCTCCTGAATTTGCTCGCGAATATTGTCCATGCCGGTAATGGTGTTTTGCACAACCTCCGCGCCGTTGTTGGCAATGGCAACCGAACGCTCGGCAACATGGCTCGACTCCGATGCGTTCGAGGAAACCTGATCGATAGTTACCGCCATCTCATTGACTGCAGCCGAGGCGCCGGCAATTTCTTGAGCCTGGTGTTCCGAGGCTTCCGCCAGGTGTAGTGCCGTCGACTGGGTTTCCTCGGCGGCGGCGGACACTTTCACCGCGGTGTTGTTGATTTGCGAGACCAATACTCTCAGCTGATCAATAGTGAAGTTGATCGAGTCGGCGATAGCACCGGTAAAATCCTCTGTTACCGTGGCGGTAGCGGTGAGGTCTCCGTCAGCCAGATCAGCGAGTTCGTCCAGCAGGCGCAAAATTGCATTCTGATTACGTTCGTTGGTTTGCGCCGTCTCTCCTAGGCGCTGGCGGGTATTTTTAAATATCTCGAAACCGATTGCCATCATGCCAAACAGTAGCAACGCGACAAATAACAGCGCCGTAAATCCAGAAAAATCGCGTTCTCCGCTGAGCGCATTAATAGTGTCGGCAAGTGCGTTAGTTGAGGACATCATTTTTGGTGAGTCCACCACGATTTCTTCCGCCGCTTGCTTAGCTTTGAGCAAGTCTGGAGAGGCTAGGAAAATCTCGTCTATAGAGCCGCTTACAAACTCAAAAAGCTTACTAATTTCCTGTAGCGAGGCACGCGCACTGGCGTCGCTGACCCGGCTAATTTTCATCGCCGGATTGCCTTCGGTCATCGCTTTTAACACCTCACCAAAGCGACTAGCATCATCGTTGAACTGGTTGGCCGCTTCTTTTGCCACTTCCTGGCCCTGCAACATCTTATCGACATTACGAGCGATGCGCTCAGCCAGCCAAGACTGACGTTGGGCCACTGCAACTTGGCTGGCAGGGGCGCCACTGCGGAGCAAAATTGACACCACTTTGTCGAATTCAGATTGTAGTACCGGAATAGCTTCAGTGAGGTTTTTTGCCACCTCGTGCAAAAACAAAATCCGCTCCCGATTTTCCACAATAGTCGTCGATGAGCTATTGACGTCATCCCATAGGCTATTCAACGATCCCAGACCACTGCTTAACATAGTGCCTGGTGAAGAGGAGGATTGCGCATCACTCTTCATTTCGCCGAAGGTTTGACTAAATTGATTGCGGGCATTGGACAGCTGTTTAAAAGCTTGCGCATCGCCGGCGGTGGCCTGACGGGAGCTGGTAGAAATCAGCTGAGACAGCACTCGCAGCTCGCCCGTCAACTCCAAATACTGCGCATCGAAGGCCGAGTCCCGCAACACAATATAGGTGTTTAAACCCACCCCCAACAGACCGGCAATAGTTAGAAAGAGGTAAAAACCAATGGCTCGATTGGCCGGTAATCTTGCAGCTGCACTGCGTGTCGTAGCATTCATGCCTGGAACTCCCACCTGTAAATCTACTAGTGAATTGCAAAACAAATTGTCAAAACTAAAAACTCTTCGCCGTTTTTTATTCGGTGCCTACGGTCGCAAAGCACCGCAGGCCTATTAGCCTAGTGCGGCATCGTAGAACTCGGCATTTTGGGTCAGTTTGAACAGGCTAAACACCGACCAACTCAGCTCGTTATGCCAATAGCAGCCGTTTAAAAATGCCGCGTATTTTTCCACACCCGGCGGCAGCTGAGAGGTGAAACTGTCCACCGGAATATGCTGCATGCCGTAAACCTCACTGACTATCAGTCCGCTGTATAGGTCACCGCGCTCCATCGCGAGCACCCGGCGCCGCTTGCGAACGCCCAGAGAATCTCCAAAAAAACTCTCCAGATCGATCAGCGGCAGCAGTCGCCCTCGCACGTTGGACACGCCCCGCACCCAGGACCTAACCCCGGGGAGCCGAGTGGCGGCGGGTTGCGCCAAAATTTCAGCGACTTCGTTCATCGGTGCGATAAAACGCTGGCCGCCCAAGCTGAATCCAATGCCAGACCAGTGCGGGACAATATCACTCTGAGCGGGTAGGCCCAGGGCGTGTTCAGCACTGCGACTGGCGAGATCAACTAGGGCGGCAAAAGGCTCCAGCGGTTCACTCGTCTCGTTCATTCATTAATCCTCGTTGCCGCCGGCACAGCACTCGGCGACTGCGCTGTCAGGACAATAGCTCGGAGATGGTACTCAACAGAGTCTTGTCATCAATGGGTTTAGTTAAATAGCCCTTGGCTCCCTGGCGCTCACCCCACAGGCGATCGGTAGCCTGATCCTTGGTAGTCACGATAATTACGGGGATATGACTGGTAGCATTGTTTTTGCTCAATTGACGGGTAGCCTGAAAGCCGTTGAGTCCCGGCATCACAATATCCATTAACACCACGTCAGGCAGGCTTTCCTTGGCCTTGGCCACACCTTCTTCACCGCTCTGCGCGGTGATAACATCGTAGCCCTGATGGCCCAGTACCGTAGCCATCTTATGGGTTTCTGTTGGTGAATCATCAACAATTAAAACTCGAGCCATAATTCCTCCGTCTTGAGCGAGCGCGGTCTGTGCCTGCGTGTCGCTGTCATTGCTACTGCTGAGGGCCTGCCACCGGCAAGACCACTCTAGCCTGGATGTTAGGTCCGGTCGCCGACGTGGGCGACGATGGCCCCTATCAGCTCACTTTTACTAAAGGGTTTAGTCAAATACTGGTCTGAGCCGACAATACGGCCCTTGGCCTTGTCGAACAGCCCGTCTTTACTGGACAACATGATGACCGGCGTGTTTTTAAACTGACTGTTGTTTTTAATCAACGCACAGGTTTGATAGCCATCCAACCGTGGCATCATAATGTCGACAAAGATAATATCCGGCTCGCCGTCGGCTATCTTGGCCAGTGCGTCGAAACCATCGATAGCGGTCAACACCGTGCAACCTTCTTTTTGCAGCAGCGTTTCCGCGGTGCGGCGAATAGTCTTGCTGTCGTCAATGACCATTACCTTCAAATTCTCGAAATTCACTTCCATAGCAATGACCTTTAAATGTGTATGGCATTGTGTAATAAATGGAGCTAGCTGCTCACGCGCTGCCACCGACTACTGTTAGTGGCGCTTACTACTATTTAACATAGATTCCAGCTTTGCGCCATAAACCCACGATAAATAACACAAAATACCTTTTTCTTTTTTTGGAAATGAATACGAGTTGAGGTTGAGATGGTGCCAATTCACTGCGAGTAATAATCGCTTTGCCCAAGCCAGTTAACCCACAGTATAGAGCTGGAAATCAAGATAGCCCAGCACACAAAGGAGAAACACTTAACACTTTACACACTCAGTTCACTTATTAGCTGCTGGAACTGCCAACTATTCCCCGGCATTCCTATTTATTGCCATGCAATGACGCTGCTATTGTTGGAAAAACTGTGTATTCTTAGCTCCGAAACCGTCTTTAACACAGAGCAACGGCAGCTAACAAACCCATAGTGGCATATTAAAGTTTTACAATAGCCCACTAAAATCAAAGAGTTACACTATGAATCTTCGAATTGGCGTGGTCATGGATCCGATCGAATCCATCAATTTAAAAAAAGACACAACACTGGCCATGTTATGGGCTGCCAGCGACCGCGGCTGGCAGATACAGTATATGCGCCAACAGGACCTCTATTTAAGCGGCGGCGAACCTCGAGCAACCATGCAAGAGCTGTCGGTATTCAGACCGGCAACTGAGCAGGGGGATGAAGAGTTCTACCGGCTCGGCGAGGCTTGTGATGGCGCCCTCGGCGAGCTCGATGTGATTTTGATGCGTAAGGATCCTCCCTTCGACAACGAGTTTATCTACAGCACCTATATTTTGGAGGCCGCGGAGCGCCTCGGCGCACTCATTGTCAACAAGCCCCAGAGTCTGCGGGACTGTAATGAGAAGATTTTTGCCACCGAGTTCCCCCAGTGCTGTCCGCCGCTAATGGTCAGTCGCGACGATAAATTGCTGCGCAAATTTCATCAAGAGCAGGGAGACGTCATCTTTAAACCCTTGGATGGTATGGGCGGCACCTCGATCTTTAGAGTAAAAAAGGACGACCCCAACTTGGGTGTTATTCTCGAGACCCTAACCGTCTTTGGCAGTCAGTCAATCATGGCGCAGCAATACCTTCCCGAGATCGTCGACGGCGACAAGCGTATTCTGTTAATCGATGGCGAACCGGTAGATTACTGCCTGGCACGCATCCCCTCCAAAGGCGAGACCAGGGGTAACCTGGCCGCCGGCGGCACCGGCCGTGCCCAGCCGCTAAGCGACCGGGATCGCTGGATCGCCAATCAGGTCGGTCCGGTCGCCAGAGATAAGGGCCTGCTATTTGTCGGCTTGGATGTTATCGGTGACCACCTGACTGAAATCAACGTCACTAGCCCCACCTGCATCCGAGAAATTGACCGCGAGTATGGCACCGATATCGCGTCGACATTGATGGATGCTATCGAGCGGCGGCTGTCGGGCCAGCCGTAGCGCCGACGCTCAGCCAACAACGGCAGGCAGATCCAATGACAGCGCTGTTCACCGCCCCTACAAACAGGCAGACATTGGCCCAGGACCGGCTAGGATTTGCCTTTTGTGTGGCCTTGGCGGCGCACGCGGCGATCATTCTGGGAGTCAGTTTTGATCGCCAGGACCGCTCCTTGGCAGCCAGTAAGCTAGAGATAACCCTAGCCCAACATCGCAGTAAAAGCGCACCGGATGAGGCCGACTATTTGGCACAGAGTAACCAGCTGGGCAGTGGTACTCTGGAGCAGGCAGCGATGTTGACCACCCGCCAGCAGGCCGATTTCCACGACACCGTTATCAACAAAGTCAGCCAACAGCGGGCCCAAGCACCGCCCCGGCATCAAACTCATAGCGCTGTTATCAGCGTCTCCACAGTAGCCAATAGCCCTCTCAAAACGGCATTGCAAGCCCCTGAAGTCGCCATTGAACAGCTACAGCGGCAACTGTCGGGCAACCAAATTTTGTACCAGCGCACCCTCGAAATTGCCAGTCTCGAGGCCAAACTCGATATGCAGCGCCACGCCTACGCCAAGCGCCCTCGTATTCGGCGCTTGACCTCAGTAGCCAGCAAGGAGGCCGACGATGCCCTCTACCTGCACAATTGGCGCAGTAAAATAGAGGCTATAGGCAATCAACACTACCCAGCCAAAGCCCGAGCCCGTCAACTGTACGGCGATCTGCGGATGGTGGTTTCGCTACTGCCCAACGGTGAGGTACTGTCGGTAAAAATCTTAAAGTCTTCGGGCCACAAACTATTGGACCAGGCGGCAATTCGTATCGTGCACCTGGCCGCACCCTACGAGCAATTTCCGGCCAAGATGCGCAGCGTGGTCGATGTACTCGAAATCATTCGAACCTGGCGCTTTCACAACAACGCCCTGAGCTCCCAGAGCTGAACGTGACCTCTGCAGTAACTCCACTCGGATACGTCTTTTCCTGCCAGCAGCCACTTATTCCCACTATTTAGACAAATATCAGCTATTTAGCTTGTCAGCGGCCCACTACACCCCAATAATAAAAGTATGAACACCGTGGAAAGCTCATCCAATTTGAAAAATCACTTCCTCATTGCCATGCCCGCATTGCGCACAGGCTTGTTCGCCAATAGCCTCACCTATATTTGCAGCCACGACTCCGAGGGGGCTATGGGCATCGTCATTAATCACCCGCTGGAACTAAGCCTCGATGAGATTTTTGAGCATCTCGCGATCGGCGATCCGCAACACCGCCACAGCGACAAGATCCTCGCCGGCGGACCGGTGCACATGGATCGCGGTTTTGTTCTGCACAGCCATTGCCAGCAACAGTGGGAATCAACGCTCGAGCTGTCGGAGCAGTTGTCGCTGACCACTTCCCAGGACATACTCGCCGCCATCGCCCACAACCGGGGCCCGCAGCAAAGCCTGGTTGCGCTGGGATACGCCGGCTGGGGGGCCGGCCAGCTGGAACAGGAGCTGGCCGACAACGCCTGGCTGACCACCCCTGCCGACCACAATATTATCTTTAACACTCCCATCGAACAGCGCGCCAAAGCTGCCGCTGCTACGCTGGGTATCGATCTGGCGCTAATCGCACCCCAGCCGGGATACTGTTAGTGGTCACTGAAAAAACCCTACTGGCCTTCGACTTTGGCACTAAAACCATCGGCGTAGCAGTGGGTCAAACCATAAGTTATAGCGCTAACCCGCTGACCGAGCTAAAAGCTAGGGACGGCATTCCAAACTGGGTAGAAATTGAGGCGCTGGTGCAGGAGTGGCGGCCAAACCTACTATTGGTGGGGTTACCGCTCAATATGGACGGCAGCTATTCAGACCTTACCCGCAGGGCTGAAAAATTTGGCAAGCGCTTGCACGGACGGCTGGGGCTGCAGGTGGAGATGGTCGACGAGCGCCTGAGCAGCTTTGAGGCCAAGGGTGAGATTATTGAGCGCAGCGGATCCAGAGATTTTAAGCAACAGGGCGTCGATGCACTGGCGGCCAAATTGATCCTGGACAGCTGGCTGAGCGCTGCCCAAAACTCTGTGGCTGATTGAACCTCAGCGTTTAAAACTGCGGCCAGGATCGATGTCGAGATCTGCCGCCATACTCAAGTCGTCGGTCGCTGCCTCCAATTGCTCGTTCATATCCTCCCCGCCCAACTTAATCATCAAACGCAGGTCATTGGCCGAGTCGGCGTAGATCAGTGCGTCTTCGTAGCTAATATCGCCGCTGCTATACAAGCTGTAAAGCGCCTGATCGAAGGTCTGCATACCCTGCTCAGTAGATTTACTCATCAAATTTTTCAATTCGTGGACATCACCCTTGCGAATAAGATCCCTAGCCAGCGGAGTATTGATCAACACTTCGATACAGGCTCTACGACCTTTGCCATCTGGGGTTGGCACCAATTGCTGGGCAACAATAGCCCGCAAATTCAAGGACAAATCTAGCCACAACTGGGAATGCCGGTCACTGGGGAAAAAGTGCAGAATGCGATCCAGCGCCTGATTGGCATTATTGGCGTGCAGGGTGCACAGGCACAGGTGACCGGTTTCAGCGAAGGTAATGGCGTGTTCCATGGTATCGCGACTGCGTACCTCACCAATCATAATTACATCAGGTGCCTGGCGTAGCATGTTCTTCAGCCCAACTTCGAAGCTGGCGGTATCGATCCCCACCTCGCGCTGAGTAACAATACAGCCCTCGTGTTGGTGAATATATTCGATAGGGTCTTCCACCGAAATAATATGGCCTTTGGAATTACGATTGCGCTGGCCTATCATCGCCGCTAGCGAGGTTGACTTACCGGAACCGGTGGCGCCGACAAACACCACCAAACCGCGTTTACTCATCGACAGCTCTTTGACAATGTCTGGTAGGCCAAGATCCTCTATACGGGGAATGGTGGTCTCGATACGGCGTAATACCATGCCCGCTAGATTGCGCTGATAGAAGGCACTGACTCGGAAGCGGCCTATACCACGGGCGCTGATGGCAAAATTACACTCTTTGTCGCGAGTGAAATCTCGGCGCTGGGCCTCGTTCATCACTCCCATCACCGTCTCCCGGGTTTTTTCCGGACTCAACGGAGTGGAGGTTACCGGCACCATGCGGCCATTAATCTTGATCGACGGGGCGGCACCGGCGGTAATAAACAAGTCCGACGCCCCTTTTTCGACCATGACCTTTAATAATTTATCAATATCCATGTCGCTCCCTGCTCAATTGTCGTCAGCGCAGCTGCTAGAAGTTTTCTGGGAATCGGGCTTTTTCCCGGGCGTGCTCCCGGGTGATAATACGCTTGTCGATTAAATCCGACAGGCATTGATCCATGGTCTGCATGCCTGACTGAGCACCGGTCTGAATCGCCGAGTACATTTGTGCCACCTTGTCTTCTCTAATCAAGTTTCGAATCGCCGAGGTGCCAATCATTATCTCATGGGCCGCTACCCGACCGCCGCCCACTTTTTTCATCAGGGTTTGCGCCACCACCGCCTGCAGTGATTCCGATAACATCGAGCGCACCATGGACTTTTCTTCGGCGGGGAATACATCGATAATCCGGTCGATAGTTTTTGCCGCGGAGGTGGTGTGCAAGGTGCCAAATACTAAGTGCCCGGTTTCCGCCGCCGTCATCGCCAGCCGAATAGTTTCCAGATCCCGCAGTTCGCCCACCAGAATAATATCGGGGTCTTCCCGCAGCGCCGAACGCAGAGCCTCATTAAAACCGTGGGTATGTCGGTGGACTTCGCGTTGATTAACTAGGCACTTCTTCGACTCATGGACAAATTCAATAGGGTCTTCGATAGTCAAAATGTGATCGTACTTATTATCGTTAATATAGTCGACCATAGCCGCCAAGGTCGTCGACTTACCGGAACCGGTGGGACCGGTAACCAAAACTAAGCCCCGGGGTACCATCGACACATCGCGAAATACCTGTCCCATACCCAATTCTTCCATGGATAATACTTTCGATGGAATGGTACGGAACACTCCGCCCGCGCCGCGATTTTGATTAAAGGCATTGACCCGGAAGCGGGCCACACCGGGCACCTCGAAGGAAAAGTCAGTCTCAAGGAATTCCTCGAAGTCCTTGCGCTGCTTATCGTTCATGATTTCATAAATCAGACTGTGTATCTGCTTGTGATCCATGGCCGGCAAGTTGATACGCCTAACATCTCCATCAACACGAATCATTGGCGGCAGGCCCGCCGACAAATGTAAATCCGAAGCACCCTGCTTGGCACTAAATGCTAATAATTCGGTAATATCCATGCTAATCCCTAGTTATTTTTCACTTTGGCGCCGACGGCAACGCAGTCGCTGTATAATTGACCTTTGTCGCTACCGCTTCAAAGCGGCGTAGTACAGCGACGTGTATTGGCTCTGGTACTGCTTGTTATTATCCCTTGGCAGCATAACACAGGCAGTAATAGCGATCGCACAGGTAGAATAGCCAATTTGGCAGGCATTACAAACCAACTCATTATAGTACCTGATAGCGGAAAACACTGATGACACATTCGATAGCGCACAATATAACAAAGGTCAGACAGCGAATTGCAGCGGCGGCAGAAAAATATCACAGAAATGCCAACAGTGTACAACTTATGGCGGTGAGTAAAACCCGCAGCGCCGACCAGGTTCGAATGGCTGTTAACGCCGGTGTCGACTGTATCGGAGAAAACTACCTGACCGAGGCCCTGGACAAAATGGCGGCGCTAGATGACCTCGCTATCAGCTGGCATTTTATCGGCCCAATTCAGTCAAATAAGACCCGAGCGATCGCCGAACACTTTTCCTGGGTTCACGGTGTCGACCGTCTCAAAATTGCCACCCGCCTGAGCCAACAGCGCCCAGCTCAACTAGGGCCACTGAATATTTGCCTACAGGTTAATGTCAGTGGTGAGTCCTCCAAGTCCGGTGTCGCTATCGAGCAGTTGGCGCCCTTGGCCAGCCAGGTCGCAGCCCTACCTCAACTGCGTCTACGGGGCTTGATGGCAATCCCCGCAGCCAGCGAGGATCTAGGGCAACAGCGCCAACAATTTGCCTTGTTACGGGAAGCGGCAGTGCAAATCGGTGGCTGTGACACGCTGTCGATGGGCATGTCAGGGGACCTAGAGGCGGCGGTGGCAGAAGGTTCAACGGTGGTGCGAGTGGGCACCGATATCTTCGGCCCCCGGGGCTAATTCCACATATCACCTGGAGCGGGATAGTCGCACCTTTTACCGAGCCACTGTATACTGCTCAGCTTTATCATCAGCAGAGATAACAGACGTGCCCAATCACACTATAACGTTTATCGGCGCCGGCAATATGGCCAGCAGCATTGTCGGTGGCCTGATCACTAAGGGCTTTTCCCCTAGCTCAATCACCGCCAGCGACCCCTTCGAGCCGTCGCTGCAGCAATTACAGCAGGCCACTGGCGTCAATATCTGTGCCGACAACCATAGCGCCATCGCCGGTGCCGATATTTGGGTATTGGCGGTCAAGCCGCAAATGATGAAGGCGGTGTTAGAGGATTTGGCCGCCGCAGCGCAGGCGCACAAACCCCTTATTATCTCTATTGCCGCTGGCATAGAAATTGACAGTATTAATAAGTGGCTCGGTGGCGGCCAGGCGATCGTGCGCTGTATGCCCAACACCCCCTCACTGGTGCAGGCCGGTGCCAGCGCTCTATACGCCAACAGCGCCGTCGAGGCAGCCCAGCGGCAACAGGCCGACACCATTATGAGCGCCGTGGGCAGTGCCCTGTGGGTTGATGACGAAGCACAGCTAGATGCCGTCACCGCGGTCTCTGGCAGCGGACCGGCCTACTTTTTTATGTTTATGGAAGCCATGCAGGCCACCGCCAAAGAGCTGGGGCTCAGTGCCGACGCTGCCAGGGAACTAACCTTGCAAACCGCCCTAGGCGCCGCCAAAATGGCGCTCGATAGTGATGTCGACACCGCCGAGCTACGGCGCCGAGTCAGTTCACCGGGGGGCACAACAGTGGAGGCAATCGCGGTGTTCGAACAGCGCGGATTGCCTGCCATCGTTGCCGAGGCGATGACCGCCTGCCGCGATCGCTCAGCACAACTGGCCCGGGAACTGGATGCGGGTTAAGTCCGCCGCCGCAACAGACCAACACAGGATCCAGCGCGGCACTAGCGGTCGCTGGCTCATGGCAATAGCACAGGGGAGTTATCAATGACGGCACTAGTCGATATCGGCAATCTGCTGATTCAAACCTTTTTCAACCTGTTCATCCTGGCGGTATTACTGCGGCTGTTGCTGCAGCTGGCGCGGGCAGATTTTTACAATCCCATTTCCCAGTTTTTGGTCAAGGTGACCAGTCCGGCGCTAATACCACTGCGCCGCTTGGTGCCCAGTGTCGGCGGTATCGACACCGCCTCTGTAGTACTGGTACTGGCACTGCAAATACTGGGCACGGTGCTGCTAGTTTTGCTGCGTGGCTACGGCATACCCAACCCACTGTCGATGTTAATTTGGGCACTGCTGGGCACTGCTGGCATGGTGATTAATATTTATTTTGTCGCCATATTAGTCTCGATCGTACTGAGCTGGGTTAGCCCTGGCAGTTACAATCCTATTGTTTTGCTGTTGCACCAATTGACCGAACCGGTGATGGCACCCTTTCGCAAGTTGCTGCCCTCGATGGGGGGGCTGGACCTGTCGCCGATCTTTGTATTTTTGGCGATCAATGTGCTGCAGATCATTTTGGGGCACCTGGCGGCCGCCAGCGGATTGCCAGCGGCCTATGTCATCGGGATGTAATGCTCCGTACTATCGCTGGCAAGACCAAGATTTGCTGCTGTTTTGCCATTTGCAACCCAATGCCAGTGCCAATGCCTTTGTCGGGGCCCACGGTGACCGGCTAAAAATTAGAATTACCGCTGCACCGGTGGACGGCCAGGCCAATAACCAGTTGATCCGGTTTATAGCCAGGCAGTTTGGGGTAGCCAAGTCAGCGGTCAGTATTCGCAGTGGCGGCCAGGGACGGCAAAAGACAGTTCAAATACAACGTCCGGAGATAATCCCCCCGGATCTAGGCATTGCGAGCAAGCAGCCGGCACTATCGCCCGGGCGAAGATAGCGCGGTATACTGCCACAATCGCGCAAGCCCCATAAGACAGGACAACGAAGCACGGTGAATACTCTTAAACATCTGTTTGACAACAACATCGCCTGGGCTGCCTCGATCAAGCAACGGGACCCTGAATTCTTTTCACGGCTATCCAAGCAGCAGGCGCCGGAATACCTGTGGATTGGCTGTTCAGATAGCCGGGTACCGGCCAATCAAATTACCAATTTGCAGCCCGGCGAAGTTTTTGTACACCGCAATATAGCCAATGTGGTGGTACACACCGACTTGAATTGCCTGTCGGTAATTCAGTTTGCGGTGGAGGTACTCAAGGTAAAACATATCATCATCTGCGGCCACTACAGCTGCGGCGGTATCAACGCCGCGCTGGAAACCCAGGAGCACGGACTGATCGACAACTGGCTGCGGCATATTAGAGATGTGGTACGTTTTCACCGGGAGAAGTTCGACGGATTGGACCTACTGCAGCGGCAGAATTTACTGTGTGAACTCAATGTCAAAGAACAGGTCAACAATATCTGCAACACGTCCACCGTGCGCAATGCCTGGAAACAGGGCCGGGATCTAACCGTACACGGCTGGATTTACAGTGTCGAAAACGGCATTCTAAAGGACCTGGAAACCTGTAAAAATGCCGCTGTAGAGCCACTCACGTAGTTGAACCCAAAGGCTTGTTACAGCGGGCCGATGGCGGTAGCGCAGGGCAAACAGTTCTCTTGTCGCAGCGACTACTGCGATCAATTAGTTAAAATGCTCCTATGGTTTTACCGTCAATCTTGCTAATCTTCTCGCCTACGCTCTAATCTAATAATAATGTGAGATCCCTATGTTCCAGCGCTTTAACCAACTCAGTATGAGCGGACAGATATTCAGCGGTTTGCTTGCAGGGGTCTTGTTCGGACTGTTGTTAACACTGGCGGCGGGCCTTGGCTCTGGACTGGCCGAGGTGGTGGACAGCTATCTGATGGCGGCGCTGGGTATCGTCAAGACTTTGTTTATTAACGCGCTGAAAATGGTGGTGGTACCGCTGGTACTGATTTCCTTAATCTGTGGCACCAGCTCACTGTCCGATCCGAAGATGCTCGGCTCGATCGGCGGCAAGAGCATCCTTTTGTATTTGCTAACCACCGCCATTGCCATCACCCTGGCGCTGTTGGTCGCCAATTTGTTCCAGCCCGGAGCCGGGGTCGAATATAGCGATACCGCCTATGTCGGCAAGCATGCGCCGCCGCTGACCGAAGTATTGGGCAATCTGGTCGCCTCCAACCCAGTGCAGGCCATGGCCCAGGGCAATATGTTGCAGATTATCGTCTTTGCTATTTTGTTTGGTATCGCCACTTCTCGGGCAGGAGCCGCTGGGGTCCAGATCGCTAGCTTTTTTAATGCCATGAATGAGATTATTCTCAAGCTGGTCACCATTATTATGAACCTGGCACCCTACGGCGTGTTCTGCATAATGGCGATGCTGGTATACGATACGGGGCTGGACGCGATTGCCGATTTGGCGGTGTACTTTGGGCTGGTTATCGGCGTATTGTTTTTACACCTTGGCCTTACCTACCCGCTGTTACTCACCGTTTTCACCGGTCTCAACCCCTTAATTTTACTGAAAAAAATGCGCCCGGCTATGCTTTTCGCCTTTAGCACCTCTTCCAGTGCCGCCACGTTGCCGGTCACCATGGAAGTGGCCAGGAAACGCCTGGGCATCGGCAGTACCACCGCCTCCTTTACCCTGCCGCTGGGGGCCACTATTAATATGGATGGCACCGCTATCATGCAAGGCGTGGCGACGGTATTTATCGCCGAGATTTCCGGCGTCGATCTGGCCATGTCCCAGTACATAACCATCATCTTAATGGCGACGCTGGCCTCTATCGGTACCGCCGCGGTGCCTTCGGTGGGCCTTGTTATGCTGACCATGGTGCTAACCCAGGTGAACCTACCCTCCGAGGCCATCGGTATGTTACTGGGTATTGACCGGCTGCTGGATATGACCCGTACCGCGGTCAATGTCACCGGCGACGCCACAGTGTCCACCATCGTCAGTCACTCCAACGGCGACCTCGATGTGGCGATGTATAAAGACCCCGAAGCAGGGCTGGAGTTTGAGTTGGAGAAAAGTCCCGGCTAGATCGGCCGCCATCAACGATCTTGCAACCAACCCTGGGCCACTGCCTGGTCTATTTTTTCCAGCATCCAGCTATAGATTTCCGGCGCCTGAACTGCGGTGGTGCGATTAATAGCCAGCACCTGGGAGCGGCAGATACCCTGCTCCTGCCAAGCCAGGCCACCGGTATTGAGATTCATCATAAAGGGCAGCAAGCGATCGACGATCTTGACCCATTGGCTCTCCAAGGTCTGCTGCGCCTCGTACTCCTCCCACAGCAGCAACACCTCCCCAGCAAAGTGCGGCGAATTTTCTACCAGCGTTTGTAAGTAAGCGCGCTCCCGTACTGTCTTGTGCTGGCGCCGCTCGTCAAATATTGAAATATCCCCGGGGCCGATTTCACATATATCGTGTACCAAAGCCATCTTCAAAGTGTGTAGCCAGTTCAGTGCCGGGTCAAAGCGCTGCTGCAACGACAACAGGGCGATCGCCAGATGCCAACTATGCTCCGCTGAATTCTCTCGGCGACTGGCACCATCGACCCGGCCTGGGCCTACATAACTTTGTCGATTCACCTGTTTTAACTTATCCATCTCCATTAAAAATGAATACAGATCATCCATAACAACACCTCACAGTGATAGATTAGTCGCCAGTCCCTGTACCTGACTCTGGGCTATTGCAGTTGCCGACAGTTGCTCCAATTGCGCCCGCTGGTGCAGCGCCTCGATCGACTCACAGCCGCAGGTACTCAGGCTTGCCCGCAACATCTGCAAGGTCTGCGGCAGCCGCTCGAAAACACTGCCCTCACAGGGCACAAACCCATCAACCCCTTCGGCGAAAAAGCGCTGGCTGGTCTGGTGGTAGCGGCGCAGGTTTTTTGCCCGCAGGCTACCCTCCATCCAGTATTCTTTATAACTGCGGCCGTCGTGCTGCCGGAGCGCGCCGGCGCCCTCGCTACAGCGAGCGAAAAAATTGCCCATCATCACCGAGTCCGCACCCAGCGCTAGGGCAATCGCGATATCCGCTGCGGTGCTGATACTACCATCGGCAATCAGCGGGATATAGACACCACTGTTGTGCCAATACTGCTGCCGGGCCGCAGCAATTTCGCTAATCGCGGTGGCCTGGCCACGGCCGGTGGCCTTAACCATTGAAGTGGTGCAGCCGGAACCAATGCCCATGCCTATTTTTACTGCGTCGGCGCCCGCCTCTGCAAGATAGCGAAAGCCCGCGGCGGTGACCACATTGCCGGCGATTACCGGAATCGAGTAATGCTGCTTGATATAGGCCAGGGTCTGAGCCTGAAAAATGCTGTGGCCGTCTGCGGCGTCAATCACAAAAACATCTACTTGGGCCTCGGCCAACAAATCAATACGCTCTCGGTCACCTGGGTGGGTGCTGATGGCGGCCCCGACCAACAACCGTTTACCGGCGTCGATGCTGGCGGCGGGGTGTTGCAAATGCTTGTCTAGATCTTTTTTAAATACCACCGATTTGAGGGTGTTGTCGGCGCTGACTATCGGTAGAAAACCGCGTCCGTATTGAATCATCAGCCGATTGGCTGTGGCCAAATCGTCGATATCCACCGCGCATTGAATATCACTGCGCATAGACTCACCGACGGTACCCGGCAGCCGGCTGTCATAATCCTTGTCGGTAATAATACCCAGTAACCGGCCGTGAAACAGGCCGCTGTCGGTGACTGGAAACGTGCTGTAGCCACTATCGCGAATAATATCTGTCAGCTCCCGCAGGTCCTGACCCGGCGAGAGGGTAACAATGTCGGTTTGAAAACCCGCCTTGTACTGTTTTACCGCCGCTACCGACCGGGCCTGCTGCTCGGGATCGGCCACAGCGGGCAGCACCGCCAAGCCCCCCAGTTGCGCCAACGCCTGGGCCAACTGCCGGTCAGTGACCGCCTGCATCGGCGCACTCAGCACCGGTGCTTTGAGACTTAAGAATGTGTCGCCACTGCGACAGAGTCGGCTTGTCAAATCGACACGGTCCACGGCCGCCGATACATCGGTAAATCCCGGCAGTAATTTCAAGTCTCTCAGCGCCAGTGATGGACTGGGTGAGAGGTCCGGTG
>Ga0209395_1002871_pt1 | contig 21976 bp, 22 predicted proteins | sample GOMGulsemesocosm_3_FD_184635 | JGI IMG/M metagenome (GOLD analysis project Ga0209395, IMG submission 184635) | Methane-oxidizing microbial communities from mesocosms in the Gulf of Mexico - GOM9D Gulf of Mexico (SPAdes) (version 2) | ecosystem: Environmental > Aquatic > Marine > Cold seeps... | reverse complement strand
CAAATTGGTGTCTTGGTTGAGGGTATTCACTTAGGCTCGGATGGTTTTAAGACCTTGACCGATGCTGAGGGTAATTCACATGATACCGGCTTTGAAAAAAACGAAGTCTTAATGAAGCTTAACTATGTGCCGAGTAACTCTGAGAGTAATCAATTTTTTCAGTTTAAAATGGGCTATGGCGAAGAAGTCTCTGATGAAACTTACTTGGGATTGACGGATGAGGACTTTGCTAAAGATAGTAATGTACGTTACCTGGCTAGTCAAAAAGATGAAATGGATTGGGAGCACTATCAATTTCAATTGTCACATTATATTGAGTTAAGCGACGAGATAAGTTTGTTTAGTCAGGCTTATCACAGAGAATTTGATCGTGACTGGGATCGTTTTAATAGTTTTAATACCAATCGTAGTATGCAAACCATTTTAACCTCACCAGATACGGGCGTGAATCAACTCTTTATGGATGTGCTTCGTGGAGACCGAGATAGCTTTACCGAAACCGAAGCATTAGTTTTTACCTTAAATGACCGACGTTATTACTCAAAGGGTATTGAAACTAAATTGACTTGGGATACCACTATTAACGCTGCTGAAGTGGTTTTAGATACTGGTATCCGAGTTCATCAAGACAATGTTACCCGTAAACATACCGCAACTTATTATGATATGCAGTCAGGCGTTATGGTACTTAACGGTACGCCAAGTGAAGTGATTACCCAAAACGATGATACCGCTACTGCTGTCGCGGCCTTTACCAATGTTAATGCTGTGATTGATAAATTTCATATCACCCTTGGTTTACGTATTGAGCATATTGAAGGCGAGGCTAAAGATTTGTTGGAAAGCACCATCAAAGAAAACTCAGATACCGTATTCTTGCCGGGTGCTGGTTTGTTTTATCAGTTAACTACTGAGCATGGTTTACTTGTTGGTGTGAATAAAGGTTATGTTCCTAATAGTCCAGGGCAAGAGAGTAATATAGATCCCGAAGAAAGTTGGAATTATGAATTTGGCTGGCGTTATAGCACCGATAAACTTCAAGGTGAAGTGATTGGCTTTTATAATGATTATAGTAACTTAAAAGGTGCGTGTACTTTCTCTAGTGGTTGTACTCAAGAACTTGATCAAGAGTTTAATGGTGGCGAAGTTGATGTTTACGGTATTGAAGCGTCAACCCGTATTAGCTGGCAAATATCGGATAGTTTAACTGTGCCATTTAACGTTGCTTATACCTACAGCCAGTCTGAATTTCAAAATAGCTTTGATTCAACATTCTCACAGTGGGGCAGTGTTGAGGTTGGCGATGAATTACCGTATTTACCTGAGCATCAGTTATCAATAGAAACGGGTTTACAAGGTGAGCAATGGCAAGTTTCATTGATGTTTAAATACTTGAGTGAAATGAGTGAAGCTGCAGGCAGTAATACTGAGCTTGAGGGCTTAACCACGGATGAGTTAATGCAAGTTGATTTATCTTCTTGGTATCAAGTGAATGATCAATTAAAACTTTATGGGAAAATAGATAATATCACCGGTGAAGAGAGCATAGTCTCTCGTCGACCGTTTGGCGCACGTCCAGGTAAGCCTAGTCAAATTATCGCGGGTGTTAAATATAGTTTTTAATGCGGTATGTTAAAGGCTTCGTCAAAGAAGCCTTTAAGGATTTTCTAAAGATAAATGGCAAGAGAGTGTCGAAATATGATCAGTCGTAGAGCATTTTTATTTGGCCTTGGCAGTATCGGTGCTGTTGGCATAATTGGTGCTGTCAGCACTACACCAGCGTCTTTATTATTAAGTGGGAAGAAGCAGTGGTTAGTGAGTGGCTGTAGTGATAATAAAGGCAATTTTTTTGCGGCCGCTTTTAATTTAGAGGGGCAGATAATTAATAAAGTTGCTTTACCTGCACGCGCTCATCAAGTCATTCCGATTAAGAGCAAGCCAGGGCATGCATTGGTTTTTGCCCGTCGCCCAGGGCAGTATGTTTTAGAAATTGACTTTATTCGTGGTGAAGTTGTTAATCATATCGCGGTTAGCGAAAATCAGCGTTTTTATGGTCACGGTGCTTTGATAAAAAATGATAGCCTTTTGTTAACCACTGAAAATGATTATAAAAACGGTAAAGGTCTTATCGTTTTACGCGACAGAGTGACTCAGCAAGTTGTTGAACAATATGATTCTGGTGGTATTGGCCCACATCAGTTAGCGGTTATGCCTAACTCAAATGAAAAACAAATTGTCATTGCTAACGGCGGTATTCAAACTCACCCGGAGCAATCACGAAAAAAACTAAATCTTGACTCTATGCGGCCAAATCTTGCTTATATGGATTTAACTACAGGGAAAATAGATGACAAATTTGAGCTAGAAAATAAGCAGCTTAGTATTCGACATTTAGATGTTAGCGCACAAGGAAAAGTGGTTGCAGGATTACAATATCAAGGTGTATCAACCGATGAAGTACCACTTGCCATATCGCATCATGGTGAAAACCAATTATCCTTGTTAAAGGCAGGTACAGATACATGGCGTAGCATGAAACAATATACCGCGAGTGTTTGTATCAACAGTAAAAGCAATACTGTGGTGATTACTTGTCCTAAAGCAGATCTACTGACTTTTTGGCAACTAGATTCAAACACATTTATTAGTAGCCATAAGCTTAAAGATGGTGCAGGTGCGACACTAATTGATAATAGTTTTATAGCATCAACAGGACGCGGGCGTATTATTTCACAACGTGATCCACTAAAGCCTTATCAAGTTAGTGGAGATTTCAATGATCTACGTTGGGATAATCATATGACAGCTATTTTAGCCTAAAATAACACAACAAATAATGAATAAATATTCACTAAGCACGTAGCATATAGTGTAGAATTGTCATATACCAATTAATTATATGAAGAAGCTAAATGACTAGCAACCGTAAAGAGAAAGAATCCCTATTAGTTCAGGCATTTAAACGACTATTAAAAGAGCAATGTTATGGCTCTCAAGGTCAATTAGCTGAAGCGCTTGCCGCACAAGGTTTCGAAGATATGTCGCAAGCGAAAATATCTCGATTATTATCTAAACTCGGTGCAGTTAAAACCCGTAATACCAATAATGAAATGATTTATATTCTGCCAGATGAATTAGCAGTGCCTAAGTCAAAGCAGTCAATCGAATCAGTAGTATTGAGTGTTAAGCATAATCAAATGCAAATTATTTTAAAAACAGGCATAGGCGCAGCACCATTAATATCTCGTATGCTCGATAGCATGGGGGAATCGGCTGGAATCTTAGGTACGCTTGCTGGAGATGACACCATTTTTATTGCGCCAGTTGATGTTGATAAGATTGAAGAAATCACTATCTCAATTCGTAACTTATTAGCAGTTAAAGAATAACGGCCAATATTTGCATAATTATCCTCGTCACAGTCGACGAGGATTGCTTTAAAAAGCTATTCATTAGCTTTTTAGTTTGAACTAATCCCTTTAAAAAACATGGTTGTATTGTGCTGAAACAATATAAGCATCGCCTTTTGATTCAAATGTCCATTGTTGGCCTAAGTCATCCGTTTCAGTAAATGTCTCGGTATTACCTTGAATAATACTCACGCCAAAATCGACTGACGATTGATTGTCAAAGCTATAGTTTACTCCACCACTTATCCAAATCCGGTCACTATCGGGAATGGATATAGAGCGATGATCTTCATCGGTAGGTGTTTGATCATAAGCAATACCTGTTCTTAAAGTAACATTGCTGTTTAATTGGTAGCTAGCACCCACGGCATAACGCAGTGAGTCAGAGAAGTTTTCTTGTTTAGAAAATACCGGGTCATCAACTCCCGCAGTATAACCAGAAAGCTCATCAAAACTACTCCAGCCAGTCCACATTGCAGAGTAATGTACAGCCAAGTCAGCATTTAATTGATGTAGACCAGAAAACTCCATAATTGCCGGTAAAGTAATGTCCATAGACCCAGGTACGACATCACCTGCGAGACCGTCGAGCTGTGCAGGCAAACCATTACTATAATCACCTTCCAACGCTAATTTCACTTCACTGCGATAACTGAAACCTAAACGATGCTGTTCATTGAAATCATACGATAAGCCCAAATTCCAACCGTAAGCAATATCATCGCCCGCTAAGTTGGCCGCTTCAGTTTTCGGTGGTAAAGGCATAGGGCTTTCACCAAAATTACGCACTAGAGATGCATCGGCGTAAACGACATTTAAACCACCAGCAATAGCAAATTGGTCATTTACTTTATAGGAAAGATTAGTATTAAAGTTCACCGTAGTAATTGATGTTTCACCAGCTAATTGCCCTGCAGCATAATCGTCATCAAATTCAGTGGCTAAACCAAAGTTAGAAAAAGTACCAAAGCCAAGCGCAAACTTTTCATTTAATGGCACTACTAAATACATAGCAGGAATGATGGCGCTTGGGGCAATACTACTATCGTTCAGTGCTACAGGGTCAATGCCTGTAGGCGCATCAATGCCCGTCAAACTAACATCGGGCATTACGTAGGTGCCGGTAACTGAAAATTCGATGGTATCGAACTGAGCCATAAGGGCAGGGTTACGCGCGACTACAGAAGCATCATCAGCAATAGCTGCTTCACCAGCAAAAGCCCTACCTAAACCTGCAGCACTGTGTTCTGCCAACTGAAAAGCAGCACCAACACTGTAAAATGATGAGCAGGTTAGCGAGAGTGCTAATAAAGGTTTTTTAAATTTCATAACTTTAGACCATAGAGAAGAGATAAGTTATTGAGGCTACCTCAAAGTACAGCTTTGAACTGTAGTCAATGGTCAAAACTAGTAACCAAGTTGTTAATGTGGCAGGAAAGCGACTGTTTTTCTAAAGGTGGAGTTGGAAAAAATTACTTTGTCGCGTTTTTATTAATGTAGGTCAAGGCTCAAACTTAATCGTTCGATTACGATACACATATTGATAATAGAAAATAAAAGCAGGAAATAACATGAGTTCAATTCCAGAGTACATGACAGCAAAACATAGAGAGTGTGATGAGCTTTTTACTGAAGCTGAAGCCGCGGTTTCAAAAAAAAATTGGTCATTAGCCTTAACAAAATGGCAGCGATTTGCCTGTGAGTTAACAGAGCACTTATCGCAAGAGGAAGAGGTATTGTTTCCACAGTTTGAGCAAGCTACCGGTATGACGTCAGGACCAACGCAAGTTATGCGCATGGAGCATCAACAAATGCGAGCTTTGGTACAGTCACTTGATAATGCTCTTGCTGCTCAAGAAAAAGATGAATATCTAGGCTTAGCTGAAACCTTAATGGTGATGATGCAGCAGCACAATATGAAAGAGGAGATGATGCTTTATCCTATGATGGCGCAACATTTAAGTGATAGCGAACAGCTTATTGCAGGTTTTAAAGGTAGTGAAGTAGCGTAATTAATTATGAAACTCGTCATTGTTGATGTAAGTGAACTTGCCCCGCCCGAGCCCATGACAGTGATTATAAATTCGCTGTCTGATTTGAAGCAAGGTGATTGTTTATTGGTGACTCATAGGCGACAACCTTTTCCCTTGTATGAAAAACTGGCTCAAGCAGGTTGGGCATATCATTGCCAAGCCCATGATGATGAGAACATATCACTTTATATCTATCGCCAAATCGATTTATTATTATTTGAACATCATTTTGACGGAAAAACCTTTCAAGAAAGTGCTATCTAAGCAATTAATAGTACGGCTGAGTAATCCCTTTCGTTTAGGAAAATAATCATGAACATTTCCGGCCTGTCATTTAATGCACTGCCTCCTATCGATTTACCTTTTCGCTTTTTCTTAAGCGGCCCGCTTTTTATCATTGCCTGTGCGCTGCTAGTTTTATTTTCTGGCGAGGCACTTTGGTTAAGTCGCTGGCAGCCTAATATGTTAGCGCTAACCCACGGTTTCACCTTAGGCTTTTTAACTATGGTGATGATGGGGGCATTATTACAATTATTACCAGTCATTGGTGGTATTGGTATTGCCAAACCTCGAATTATTGCAACGACCAGTCATGTTTTATATTGTGCGGGCATTATTGCTTTAATGCTTAGTTTTATTTTTTCTCATCACTGGTTAACACTGACTGCATTACTATTGCTTAGCTTGGGCGTCGGACTTTATCTCTCCGCTATTATTTGGGTGCTGTTAAAAAAAATAAGCCAAGGTGACTCTATTAATGGTTTTCGTTTAGCGATAGCGTGCTTAGTCATCGTATTATTATTAGGTGTATTCCTATTAACCAATAGAGTGGGTATTACCGTACCTTTCATGACCATTGACATACATTTTACTGATTTTCATGCTCTTGTGGGGCTTGTTGGCTGGGCAGGTATTTTAATTATATCGGTAAGTTTTCAAGTGTTACCTATGTTTCATGTTGCGCCTAATATGCCGAAATATATTAGGCAATATCTTAGTATCAGTCTTTTTGTTTTACTCTTTTTTTACAGTATTTATGCTGAGTTTGCCTTATCCTTGATATTCATTAGTCATGGCATATATGCCGTTACCTTGTTTTATGTGATTGGGCAGCGTAAACGTAAAGTAGCTGATACCAGTATTAAGTATTGGCAATTGGCAGCAGCAACACTGCTTTTACTTAATGTTTTGTACTTTTTACCTGATAGTTTTTATGTACCCGCACAAACGCCACTATGGATGGCATTACCTGATAAAGGCATGCTGTTAACGGCAATTTTTATCTACTCTTATTTAGTGTCTGTCATTCAAGGCATGTTACTTAAAATATTACCATTTTTGAGCTATACCCACTTACAGCAGCGTTGCTTGATTGACTTTTCAGCGATGCAGTATATTCCTCATATGCATGACTTTTTGAGTAAAAAACAGGGGATGGTATTGTACTATATGCATATTCTCAGCGGACTGTCCTTGATTGCAGTTATTTTTAATCCTTCTTTATATATTGTCTTTGCTATTTTACTTGTGATTGAATTTTTGTGGTTATTAACCTTGATGGTTAAATGTATGCGTTTATATTTTTCCGTTAACCAGAAAATCAACTTGTCCAATAAGCCGTAACTGACTATTATGCTGCAATTAATTTATGCAAGCTAAATAGGTCTTTATGAATACAGTTACTTTAGTTTCAGCTGAAAAATCAGCACAGCAGATAACGCCATCAAAAGTGGTATGTATTGGTCGTAATTATGTTGATCATATCAAAGAACTAGCCAATGAAATACCTGATGAAATGGTGGTATTCTTAAAGCCTAATTCAGCGATAAGTACGGAACTGTTCGCGAAACACAATGATGATATTTTGCATTATGAAGCAGAGTTAAGCTTTCTTTACCAAGGCGGCAAGTTCACTGCGGTAGCGCTTGGTCTTGATTTAACTAAACGTGAAGTACAAGGTAAGTTAAAAGCGAAAGGATTACCTTGGGAGCGCGCTAAAGCGTTTGATAAATCAGCTATTTTTAGTGATTTCGTTAGTTTTGAGCAAAAAGATATGCAAAGTCTACATTTATCGCTAACTATCAATAATACCCTTAAGCAAGAGGGCGGCGTTATGTTAATGATGGTAAAACCGGATGAAATATTAACAGAGTTACAATCCTTTTTAACCTTGGAAGATGGCGATATAGTCATGACGGGCACCCCTAAAGGTGTCGGTGTTATTGGTAGTAATGATGATTTTATTGGACAAATATATCTGAGCAAAGATGATCAAAGTGTGGATAATAAATTATTAGTAGACTGCCAATGGCAAGCTCAGTAATTACCGACAGTAATCATCGACAGTAATCACCTTCGAAAAAATACGATTTTTAATTAAAGCTGTAAAGCTTTGCTACACTTAATGTAGGCTCTTTTATACCAATTAAATTAATTACGACTTCTACGTTAAGTAGAGAGAGCTTAGTTAATTTAATTCGTATTATACCCATCGATAGGAAAGGCTATGGAATATGAATTTGTACACGACGCTATAACAGGCGAAGCCAGAGCGCTCTTTTCATTGGAGCATGAGGTCATAGGTCCATGGATGGAAGTAGAAATTGGACGTGATGTCACTAAGCTTACTGAACTCCTCATCGCGATAGATAATATTGAATCTGGACAGTCTCAAGAGGTACTCATCACAGGTAGTGAATACTCTATTACTTTAAATAGTGAGGATGTCTCGATTCAAACTAACGTGAGTATGAATGGTTCGTTAAATGGTAGTGGTGAAGGCTTACCTGAGATGTTAACCGATGAGCATATTCACCTAGATCAAAATGAAATGGCTGGCTGTGGTTTAGATGACTTTAGAGCATTACTACTTTCTTGGGGGCAGTTTACCAACGGTTTACGATAATCCTATAAATAACGGGTAAAGCCAATTAAAGATGCTCTGGTAGCATCTTTAACTCTCTATTTTCTATCCATTAATCTATCATTATGTACTGTCAGTAAATTCTGATATTAATCCCTGTAAAATCGTTTCATCAATAGCTAATAATTTACATACGTTTTCTTGTACGTAAGGCCAGTCTGCCGTGGGGCAGTCAGAATGTTTTATCGATACTAGCAGTTCACTCAGCTTAAGCACGGCAAAGAGTGATTGCTCTTGTGAGCCATTAAGAACGCTAATAAAGCTTCTATCATGATGCTGTAATATAATTTGGCACACATCTTTGGGTAATCGCCATGAACTGGCAACATAGTAGCCAATGGTCGCATGGTTCACACCATAATGATTTTCTTCTACGTCAGTGAGCGCAACCTCTGGTGTTGCTAATGCGTTATCTAATAATAATTGATAATCATTATATTTCATTGCCATCACAGGCACACCGCAAGCATGAAATAGCCCTAAACTAAAAAACTTATCGTTGGCTATTTCTGGTCTATATCTTTGCCCAATCAACATAGCGGCACTGGCAATGTCAGAAGTAAACTGCCAAAAATCATCTAAGTTAATACTGCAGTTTTTAGGATCAAAGCTCTTTTTAAGTAAGCTACCTGTAACCAGCATAACTACACCGAAAATGCCAATGTAATTTACCGACATTTTGATATCTGTGACTGTTCTACCTAATCCGTATAAAGGGGAGTTAATGGTTTTTAGAATGGCGGCACTTACTGCAATATCTTTACTAATAGCGTTACTAATCGCATTAATATCTGGATTTGCATCGGCCATAAGTTTGAGTAACTCAAGTAGCAGCTTAGGTTGGGCAGGGACAGAGAAGCCACGACTAATATCATCTAAAACACTTTGATCAACTATTAACATAAGACCAATAAAAAGCTAAAAAAATATAGCTTAAGTGTACGTCATAAAAGTAGTTCATGCTTAATTTCTTGATCAGAACCAAGGCTGATTTTTTGTAATAACTATTGTCATCTTAACTTTGTAGTCGATGTGCCCTTTATCTATAATTTAGTCAATATTCAATAAATCAGCGACTTATGTAAATCATCATAACAAAGAAACCGATAATAATGGTATTGAAGGCAAGGATATAGGCAAAGCCCTTGAGGCCTTGTTTAAGACTGTAATTATGTGCGTTAAGGTACCAGGTCCAAATTGCGCACATAATAATGGGCATTAAAAAGAAAAATTTTATCATAAAAGTGCAAAGGCTATTAAATAACTATGATTTTTAATCATAGTATAAAACAAATAGTTAGACCAGAATCTTATCAACTTTGATTATGAATCAATTTTGTCAGAGGCTCTCTAATAGCATATAAAAATAATAAGCTAGGAATTACCATCAAGGCGGTGAAAACAAAAAACAGTGCCCAGTTACCATCAAGCCAATCAACCATTACACCCGAGTATGATCCAAGCATTACTCGACCAAAAGTACCCAGAGATGCCATAAGGGCATATTGGCTAGCAGTAAATGTTTTATTACACAAAACAGACAGTAAAGCGACAAAGGCAACTGAGCCCCAAGCGGAAGTAAAACCATCGACAAAGACAGTAAAAGCGAATAATGCTTTGTCTGGGCCTACCAATGCCATGAGTGCAAAGAGTAGGTTGCTAGAAGCCATCGCTATACCGCCAATGAATAAGCCTTTTAAAATGCCGTATCGTATGGTGAATACACTACCAATGAGGGAGAACACTATGGTGACCGCCCAATTGAGCATTTTAGAATAATATGCGATATCACTATTTGAAAAACCTACCTCACGGTAGAAGACAATTGACATCCTGCCTAAATAAGCTTCGCCTAATTTAAATAGGAATATAAAGAGTAAAATGGATATTGCCAAGCCAGTGCCATTTCGTTGGAAAAATTCTTGTATTGGCGCAACTAGGGTTGTTAGTAGCCAAGCCGTTAATCGATGAATTTTAATCGCCGATAACGGAGCCAAATTATCAGTTTTTTGTAATTGAACAGTCCTATTTAAGAGACTCAGTTGCTTGATAAAAATGATGAGTAAGGTGGCAATAAATAGACTAATGGCCGAAAACTTAAATTCATCAGCAATAAACTGTGTTGGCCATGCTGGATAACCGATGTTAGCGTAAAGAATACTTAGAATAATTAAAGGTAAAATAAGCAGAATAAGTAATGGTCTATTGCCTTGACCTGGTAATGCTCGCAAGTAGTTATTCTCAATTTTATTTTGCTGATTCTCTCTGTTGCTTAAAGGCTCCTTTACTATAAAGGCTGTAAGCATTAACACGGCCAGAATAACAGCAAGCACTAAATATACCTGAGGCCACTGCCAGTTTGGTTGATCAACTAGAATAAAGGGAATACTGCCTAAACCTGCATAACCAGTCCACCAGCCAGCAGTTGCCATCGCCGAGCCGGCAGCCATGTAGTTACTGTCGTTGTCTGCTAAGCAATCTATGCGATAGGCGTCGATTGCTATGTCTTGAGTGGCACCTGAAATAGCGATGATCAAACCAAATAAAGCCATCATATTCAGTTGGTTATTTGCATCAAGTTGACTAAGTTGAAGTGCAGCTAATAAAATCACCAGCTGTGCTGTCAAAATCCAGCTTCGCCTTTGCCCCATTTTTGCGGTTAGCAGAGGGATCTTTAATCGGTCGACGAGTGGTGACCAAAGAAAATTAATACTGTAAGCGACAAAGATCAGCCCGAAAAGGCCAATGCTTGAGCGACTAAGACCTTCGTCTTTTAGCCAGCCACTCATGGCTGAGCCTATCATTACCCACGGAAAACCACTTGCGATGCCAAAGCAAAAAATACTGAGTAAACGGCGGTCTTTAAAGTAAGTTAACGTTTGACGAAAAGAGTGGCTTTCAGACATAAAATATTAATATAAGTCGTATGGAAATAGAGGGTTAGCCTATCAAAGACTGATAACAAATAGAATAACTTAATCCTAGGGCAGTGAAATTATTGTAGGTGATATCTGTTGGGTTTATTTCTAAGCTATTGGACGCCAACCAATGCAATCAATAGGGTAGCTGCCCGTACCGTTAAAAAAGTCTAGACATGTATTCATTTCACTTTTGAAAAATAGATCTTGGTTAAGTGCTTTAGCGCCATGTAAGCTAACTTCATGCATCAAATGCCAAAATACACGTTCTTTTGCATTGTGTGGGGTTTCATCCATCACTTTTAGTAATGTCCACTCAGACATGGTATCTACAATAAAACTGTCAAGCTCTGTGTAGTGAATGCTCTCTTCGATAACTGCGGCTACATAAGCATGCATTTGAAGTATTTTATCATCGATAAACTGCTCTACTACCATGAAGGCTCCCTTAAAATATATAAACTGCTTGGCACAACATATGACGGTCTTTAGTGATAAACTATAGATTTAGCCGACAATAAGTAGTGCCTTTATTATTAAATCACTATTAATTTATCTTAGTGAAAATTTTATTGGCTACTTATTTATCGGTGATAATTGGTTTTTTGTCAAAAAATATCTAATTTTCTTTGTTACTGTTTTGTTACTCTTTCGTTTATATTTTGTTGGGAGGTGTTGGTAATTATGATTGATAACCTAGTCATTCGCAGGTAATAACGTTGCGCTAATTAAGGTAACAGGTTTTAAGGGAACATCATCCCAAGCCATTGATTCGTTGTAATCTGTGGGTACCTTAGCAATTGCTTCGAGTACTTCTTCGCCCTCAACTATCGTACCAAAAACTGCGTAGCCCCATTTTCTGCCGGGATCTAAGGTAGTATTATCTGAGAGATTGAAAAAAAATTGACGATTAGCGGTATGCGGTCGACTTTCTTTCGCCATAGCGATAGTACCCGCTTCATTTTTTAAACCGTTACCTGACTCATTAAAAATGCTTTTACCTAATTCTTTAGCAACAAACTCGGCATCATAAGCGCCACCTTGCACAATAAAATCATCGATAATACGATGAAATATTGTATTGTTATATTCGCCCTTTACTACATATCCCAGAAAGTTATCAACGGTTATAGGGGCTTTTACTCTATCGAGTTCAACAACGATTACTCCCATTGATGTTACCAATCTTACCTTAGGGTAAATATTTGTTGGATCAACGGCGTTACTAAAACAACTGGTGATGAGTAAAGTGAATACAATAATAAATTGGACAATACGGTTCATAATTACCTACTGTTTAGTAAAAAAGGAAAGAGTGATTAAACTACACTATAAGAATGTTTTAATATCTTTACTGGTTAATATTTGCTTTATCAATGTGCTTAAATGTTGATTAAATTCACGCTCTAATACCGCGACATCAGCATTAAGCGCGCCTTCACTATGTGCTCTATTTTTAAAGTTACTGGTCAGTGTTTGCTTGTTATTATCAATTGATACTTTAATGATAATTTCACTTTGAGTAGAGTAACTAACACTTTCTTGCTCAACACTAATGACCGCCTTTTCAATCGTGACGGTAACCTTGTTATTTGCGGCGTCTGATAACGTGAGGCCTTGCTGTTGCCATTGCTTCACTAAGAGCTCTTCAATAATACCTTCAAGGCGCTGTTCAGATGAAAGAATGACAGCCGCTTCATTTTTTTCAAGTATTTGAATAATGTGCGTGCTGGTGCGCATATCAACCACGCTTAATTTCGCTTCTTTTCCTGATAACTGATTCGATGGCGACAAGCTCACTTGAGGCGAAACAATTAAATGTGTAGGCGCGGTACTACAGCCGAAAGTACTTGCAAGTAATAAGGCTAGGACTATCGACTTAACGATCTTTAAGTTCATGAGCTTCTCTATTTATCGTTTAATTGCTGATTGGGTAACAAACTTATCATTACTGGCGATTAAGGTTTCATTACCAAAAAGGCGTTGCAATTTAATATGGTAAGCTAATTTTTGATTGCCAATAATACGTAACTCGCCACCTTTTTTTAATACCCTATGGCTGTCTTTAAACATCTGCCAAGCGATATGATCGGTTGTGGCGGTATTCTGGTGAAAAGGCGGATTACATAAAATTAAGTCAACACTACCACCTTCGATATCAGTCAAAGAATCGTTAAGAGTAAACTCACATTGTTCAATAACTTCAGGCAGGTTTGTTTCTATATTGTGCTTGGCTGAGGCTATTGCCATGGTTGATTCGTCAATAAACTGCACGTGTGCTTGTGGTTGATTTGCTAAAACGGTTAGGCCGATAACTCCATTACCACAACCTAAATCGATAACTTTGCTGTTAGCGGCAACTTTAGGTAAGTTTTCAATAAAATATCGAGCACCAATATCTAACTTTTCTCTAGCATAAACATTCGCATGATTACTTATGATAAATTCGCGATCAGGAGAATCATTGGTTGATTTATGCGCTAAAGGCCACACCGTTGGAAAAGGTGATTGATGTGCTTGATTACTACCGGATTTAGAACCTAATTGAGAGTCAAATTGACAAAAAACTAAACGTGATTTTTTAACAGCCAAAGATGTCTTGGTGGTGCCCAAATACTTTTCAAAGACTTTTAAGGTAGAACTATGAATTTCTTTAGCGCGATCTGCAGCGATAAATACGCACTTATCATTAACTGATTTTTTTATTTGAATAAGTTGTTCTATGAGTAGCGATTTACTTTTAGGTATCTTATATAAAATGATATCAATGTCGTTAGGTAAGCTATCAAGAGAACCTAACAGCTCAATATTACTATCATCTAAGTAATTTTGTTCTATGTTATGACGAGTTCCCTGACTACTGATATAAGAATCATTAATAGAAATAACCTTTGGGTTTTCACTACCTGAATGGCAAAAGTTTGTCGCCAGTGCACCAAAAGCATCATTAAAAAGTGCCACCTTTGTTTTTGAGTTAATTAAACCTTGTTCATCAATATGGTTTATTAGGTACTCATCGGCTGAATCCCATGCTTGTAAACTGCGGTTTACTTGTGAAACAGGAAAGCGGCTTAGGAATAAGTTCTTATCATTAACAATAAAAGGGCTGATCATAAAAATTGGCTAAAGGTCTGTGAAAATTTGCCCGCTATTGTGTCATAATTCACAACATATTGTTGGTCTATCCGCTTAAATCAGCTAAAATATTTGTCACTTTTAGTACCTATGACTTCGGTACTTATTTTTATACTTATCGAGAGAATGATGACTGTTGCCTCTGTTATTGAACAAAAATTGCTTACAGCTTTTCAGCCATTACATTTAGATGTAATTAATGAAAGTAATAACCATAACGTACCACCTGGCAGTGAGTCGCACTTCAAAGTGATTATTGTCGCTAAGGCGTTTGAAAACGAACGCTTGATTAAACGTCATCGTTTAGTAAACGCTGTACTTGCAGAAGAACTTGCCGATAAAATTCATGCGTTGGCATTACACACCTATACAGAATCGCAATGGCAAGAGCAGTATGCTGACAATACGCCAAGCTCACCAAACTGTTTAGGTGGTGGGAAATAAGCGAAAAACACATTGCTTTCTGGTCGTACCTCTTTATGCTTGAGGCAGGGTACAATGTCACCAAATTATTGAAAGTCTCTTTCAAATCTTAGCTGTGTTTTTACAAAAAGGTATGACCCTAGCTGAGTCACTAATATAAATAAAAAAGGTTTTACTTATGGTTATCAAGCCAAAAATTCGTGGTTTTATCTGTACTAATGCTCACCCAGCGGGTTGTGAAGCGCATGTAAATGAGCAAATTGCTTATGTTAAAGCACAAACATCAACATCTTCAGGTCCTAAAAATGTATTAGTTATTGGTGCATCAACAGGCTACGGTTTAGCTTCACGTATTACTTCTACTTTTGGCCACGATGCTAAAACACTAGGTATTTTCTTCGAAAAACCACCAACAGAAAAGAAAACCGGCTCTGCTGGTTGGTACAATACTGCAGCTTTTGTCAAAGCGGCTGATGAAGCAGGTATTTATGCTAAGAGTATAAATGGCGATGCTTTTTCTCATGAGATTAAAGCAAAAACCATTGAAACAATTAAAGCTGATATGGGTAAAATTGATTTAGTTGTTTATTCATTAGCATCACCACGTAGAACTGATCCTGATACAGGTGAAGTATATTCTTCTACGTTAAAGCCAATTGGCCAAAGTGTTACTACTAAAAACCTTAATACCTCAAAACGTGTTATTGATGAAGTATCAGTTGAAGCAGCTAACGATGCTGAAATTCAAGGTACTATTGATGTAATGGGCGGCGCTGACTGGGAATTATGGATGAACCAGCTGGGTGAAGCAGGTGTATTGGCTGAAGGCGTTAAAACAGTAGCTTACACTTACATTGGTAAAGAATTAACTTGGCCAATTTACGGTAAAGCAACAATCGGTAAAGCGAAAGAAGATTTAGATCGCGCGGCAACAGCAATTAATGCTGCAACCGCTGACTTAAATGGTCAAGCCCGTGTTACTTCATTAAACGCTGTGGTTACTCAAGCAAGTTCAGCTATTCCAATTATGCCTTTATACATTTCAGCTATGTTCAAAGTAATGAAAGCTGACGGTACTTATGAAGGTTGTATTGAACAAATCTCTAACTTATTCAAAGAGAACATTTACAGCGACTCACCTCGTTTAGATGAACAAGGTCGCTTCCGTCAAAACTATAAAGAACTTGAAGATAGCGTTCAAAAACGTGTGACAGATATTTGGAACACTGTTGATACTGATACTATTGACGAGTTAACTGATTATGTTGCTTATCATCAAGAGTTCTTAAAATTGTTTGGTTTTGGTGTTGAAGGTGTTGATTATGATGCTGACCTTAGTCCAGAAGTTGCGATTAACAACTTAGTGTAATAGTTAATCGCCTAAGGGCATAGACATTAAAAAAACCGCACACTTTATTCTTAGTAATAAAGTGTGCGGTTTTTTTTGTGCTTTAATCATAGGAAAAATTAACCATTAATTTAGATATGTAATCTAATCTCGAAAAATCAACAGGCCCTAACCTTATTGTTGGCTTTTCTAGGAGAACAGCGAGCTGTTTTGTATTTGGGCTATAAATTATTTTTATTCTTTTCTCTACGTCGTGTCAACCAAACAACTATTCATTCGTTAGATCCAAAGTAACAGCTAACCAATTAGGGATTCAATATGAATAATAGTGAGATGAAAATGAGTAGGTTATTGATAGTTGGTGGATTACTTTTAGCCACATTCTTCACTGTATCAATATATGCTCAGGAAGGGCCAAGACCTGGAGCACGAGGAGGTCCTGATAATGGGCAAAGAGATACTGGTCCAGGCAATGGCGGGCAAAATCCAAGAGGTCCTGATAACCCTGGACAAGGTAGGCAGCTTGGAAATCTGAACGATAATATAGAGAATGCTCAAGAAAACCTACAAGCCTTAATTGCAGATAGATCGCTAACACCAGTGAATAGTCAAAGTTTTAATTTACCCAGTATTAATGATCCTAAAGCACAATTAGGTAAGCTGTTATTCTTCGCAAAAAACTTAGGTGGTGAACAAAGTGCAGCTTGTGCTAGTTGTCATCACCCCATGCTGGGTGGAGGTGACAATTTATCATTACCTGTCGGGGTTGCAGCGGTAAATGAATTTGAACAAAGTAGTCATGATTTATTAGGCCTTGGACGATTCAATGGCGATGCGGTGAATAATCTTCCTAGTGTGCCACGTAACTCACCAACAATATTTAATCTAGGTTTTAATACTCGAGGATTGTTTTGGGATAGTCGAGTTGAATCTAGACGTGGTGGGGTGATTGTGACTCCAGACTCCCCTGTGAATGAACAAGGCAGACGCCTTAGGGACCCCAATTTACCAGAAGAGGTTACGTTAGCTGCCGCTCAAGCAAGGTTCCCGGTTACATCCTCGATTGAAATGCGTGGTCAATTTTCTACTGATAGTAATAATCAAGACCTTCGCTCAGCGTTAACTAACCGCTTTAACAATACAGATAATGAATTTTCTAGCGACTGGCCAAGTTTGTTTGCACAAGCCTATGGAGATGAGCAAGTCACATTTAATCGAATTTCTGATGCTATTGGGGAATATGAACGCTCGATGGTTTTTATAAACAATCCTTGGACGAATTACCTCAACGGTGACGATAATGCATTAACTGAAGAACAAAAAGCAGGTGCGATATTATTCTTCGGAGGTCGACAAGAAGGCGGAGCGGGTTGCGCAGGTTGTCATCGCGGACCAACGCTTTCAAGCGATAGGCACCATTTAGTTGCCTATCCGCAAATTGGTCCAGGTAATGGCAATGATAGTGGCAGTAATACCAGTAATGATTTTGGTCGTGAAAATGTTAATAATAATGAGGAACAACGTTACCATTTTAGAGCGCCAACGCTACTCAATATAGCTGTAACAGCGCCATATGGTCATACAGGAGCATACCAAACCTTAGAAGAAGTGATTGGTCATTACAATAACCCTGAAGAAGCCATAAATAGATTGTTTTCAGCTGAAGATGGTATCGCACTAAATGATGATAATGCACCTTTTTGTCAACTACCCCAAATACAAGGATTGATGCAAAAAAATAATCAAAGCTGCCAAAGTTTATATCCCGATGCCTATGAAAACTCAATAGCTGTAGTTAGTCATCTACAGCAAGCCAGAAATGGCGATGTTGATGCGCGTTCACCGTTAAGAGGGCGACGAAACTTATCCCCAACCCAGATTGGTCATCTTGCAAGCTTTATGCAAGCCCTTACAGATCCATGTGTACTTAATAGAGAGTGTTTAACGCCCTGGATTGTTGAGGAAAGTGACCGAGCGAGTTTTCCTGATGCTATGCCTTTGGTTGCCCATGATAAGAGCGGCAGTCGTTTATAAAATAACATCATCTACAATCTGTACTTCCATTAAAGCCTGCTGAGCATTTATGCCCCGCAGGTTTTTTTATACTCTGTTAAATAACTATCACTGCAAATCAATATGTCTAATTTTATTATTGCATGAGTATAAAACTCAGATAGTCCTCTTTATTAGAGAGGTCCGTAACCCATTGTTTTTAGGTTTGTAAATACTATGTTTTGGCTGGGATATTAACTTGTTTAATATAAAAAATTAGAAAAACAACTTTTTATTTAAGTTTGTTGTCAACCAAATTGGGGTTAGTGCGTTTTAATATTTGAAAGAACATAAAAATGAAATAAATTATTATCCCTTTAGGAGTCGTTATGAACAAAATAACTAAAAAATTGAATCCTGTATTACTTACTGCTTTATTTGCAACAACTGCAATTTTATCAATATCTCAAGCCAACGCCTTTGAACGTGGTGGACATAGAGGGGTCGGTGGATTCGATAAAATAGATGCTAACCAAGATGGACAATTATCTTTAGATGAATTGACTACCCCTAAAATGTCAAAAGCAGCAAAAAAGTTTGACCAAAAAGATAGTGACGATGATGGTTTGATCTCATTTGATGAATTTCAACAAACTCGCAATGGTACCATAACTGATTTATCAGATATCGCTAATGAGATTGTGCAATGTGTTGCAGATACCAAAGCAGAAACAGCTAACGACGATATTATGGTACCTACGGTGGATAAATTTATTTCACCTGCGGAAAAGTTTGCCGCGACAGATACTACTGCTGATGGCTTTATTAGTTTAGAAGAGCTCGAAGATAAAATCATCGAAAAAGTGGCCGCGTCATTTTTAGTAATGGACCAAGATGCTGATGGTATCATTAATGAAGACGAATATAATGCTGCTAAAACGATAAAGAAGGCAAGCAAAAGTGCCATTAAAGAATGTATTGAAGAGTTAAACTCTGAAGATATTATTTAAGTTACACTCTTTTATAAAATAAAAGTAACTGCCATTTTAGTTATTTTTTTAGCGGAACATTATCAATGATCAAGGAGGATCGATTTTCCGCTTTATTTCCTTCCTAACTATAAACACCAGCTTTAAACACTATATTTACCTATTAGATTCGACTACTCTAACCTTATAAATATTAAGTTATAAAATACGGTGTCTCAGTGATTAAATACATCAACAACTCAAAACCTTTCGGTGCTAGTTTCCTTGCTTCAGTAATTTTCGTCAGTGTAATGTACATAACCCCCTTTTCAAGTTTAGCGAATAATATTACCGTCAGTCATGGGCAATTAGAGCAATATGTTAGCCTTCCTGATGAAGAGTTATTATTAAAACCTGCAGGTGAGGGGGCGTTTTTGTCTTTAGATATTAATGAAAATTGGCATGTTAAATTTGATTATCAAAAGTGGCAAGATAATGAACACGCCATCAGTCCAGTCACTATTGATTTAAACCTCACTAGTTTTGGTGGAAGTTTAAGTTACGTGCAAGATAATTGGTATGCTTCAACAAGTCTTGGTATGTCTGAAGATGATGTTTCCCATAGAAAAGATCAACGCAGTGCTGATTTTCGTCAAGACAATACCCAAGTTACCTCTCTTTCAGGTCTAATTGGTTACAATTGGTTGCAAGGCAACTGGATGTTCGATGTCTCGACTGGTGCTCAATACTCAGATTGGTCTATTAAAAATAAAGAAATTCATAGTAAAAGAGCTCAGCAGGAAGGCAAACCTGCTGAAGAGATCATGATAACAGAAGAAAGCACTTTAACAATTAACGCAGGGGTATCTGCAGCACGTTATTGGGAATTAACTCAACAGCAAGGTGTTTTAGCGGGGGCTATGCTTTTATGGCGTTATCAGCTATCAGAAGATGAAAGTCTTACCGATGAGAATATATCATCACCTAGGCAACAAGGTAGAGTTCAACCATCAACATCGAGAAACGGTGGTAGTAATACCTTAAGAGCAACATCAGGTGATGATAATTATGGCCAAATAACGGCTTATTTATCGTATTACATTAATGATGCTTGGTCAGTTGATCTTGATACTTCTGTCGAAATTGCCAGCGATAATAATAACCAAAGTTGGGCAGTGGGTCTTAGTTATTCTTTTTAGCTCATGATCAAAAATCTTAATGATGTTTAGGGCGAGGTTGCTTACGCGTCATATTTTTATTCATTTTTTGTTTTGATTTTTTAAACTTATCCATCAATTGACGTTGTTTATTACTAGGCAACTTTTTAAAATTTTGATGTGTGCTACGAAGTTGCTTTTGCTGTGTTGATGGCAACTTTTTAAATTGTTCAAATTGTTTGGATAACTGACTTCTTTTTTGTTGAGGCAGTTTCTGCCATTGACTAAATTTATTTAATAAATCATCACGTTGGTCAGTAGGCATAGTGATCCATCGTTTGGCACCCAACTGTAACTTATCCTGCTGTGCAGCAGACATTTGCCCCCATTGATTAGAGAGTGGTTTTAAAACACTTTTCTCTTGTGTCGTTAAGCTTTTCCAATCAACCGCTACCGCTTTTGATAGAAATAGCACGTTAAGCAAGGTGAGTAAGATCAATTTAATCATGATGTTTACACTCCTGAACGTTTGTCGGTACTTCACGTTTTTTAGCATTATCATTTTGACCATCATTAATATCATTTGGGGCTTCATGGTGTTGTTCTTTTTTGTTCTGAGTTGATGACTGGCATAATTTACTTGTCATATCTTGTGGGCCATAAAGTTTGCCATCAACTTCTTGCAATTCTGCTAAGTATTCTAAAAAAGCAATGCTAGGTAATTTATCTACTTTCTCTTGAGCTTTTAACGGGACACAAGCCAAGAGAAGCAATAAGCCATTACAATAAAGTACTTTGTTCATTTTCAGCCAACCAAGTAATAAATTCTAAGTCTTCCAACATTGCAAAGTCTTCAGTGGGTATATCTGCTGCCATCATTGCTAGCGGCAGTTCAGGTATAACTTCAACTGATACATAGTTAACCGATATAAAAATCGTGATTGCAGCAGCTACCGGAACACCTATCTTGAACATAGGATTAAATAACCATGCGAGAATAGTTTCATGCATGGTCTTTTTCGGATTCATTTGAACATTCTTGCTATTCAGGGCAAGTGCTCTTACTCGAGCAATATCTGTAAGCGTGCTTTTGGGTAAAGTATCCACTGAATGATTCAATGCATTATTTACCGATTGCATAGCTTCATTACGGGCAGACTTTATTTTATCTTCATTGTCATTTCTAGAAGGTGATTTCATGATCGTCCTCCATCATGGTTCTTAATTTACTTACCGCTCGAAAGTAATGCGTTTTAACACTGCCTTGTGAACATTGCATTATGTCTGCAGTGTCAGCTACGGATAAACCTTCCCAACTACGTAATAAAAAACACTGCTGTTGTTTAGGTGATAGTTTTTTTAGGTGCTCTATTGCTGCACCTTGTTGTTGGTCTTTTGTTAAATTTTTTTCTGGTGTATCAAGAACGCCATCATCGTTATTTGTGGGAGGCCATTCTTCAACCTCATCATTCTTCCAGAAAAAAAGTAAACTTTTCACCTTTTGATGGCGATGCCAATCGCGGATCCTATTTTGTAATATTTTATAAAACAATGGTTTCCACTCCTTCGACGGTTTATCTTGATACTTAGTAACGAGTTTAATCATGCTGTCTTGTAATAAATCTAACGCATCAGCGTGAGAGCCTGTTGAAAATGCAGCCATATGATA
>Ga0209395_1002870_pt1 | contig 21977 bp, 23 predicted proteins | sample GOMGulsemesocosm_3_FD_184635 | JGI IMG/M metagenome (GOLD analysis project Ga0209395, IMG submission 184635) | Methane-oxidizing microbial communities from mesocosms in the Gulf of Mexico - GOM9D Gulf of Mexico (SPAdes) (version 2) | ecosystem: Environmental > Aquatic > Marine > Cold seeps... | reverse complement strand
AAGCTTCGGTGAATTTGGTCTTAAAGCGGTTGGTCGTGGTCGCTTAACAGCGCGTCAAATCGAAGCTGCACGTCGTGCAATGACACGTCATGTAAAACGTCAAGGCAAAATCTGGATCCGTGTGTTCCCTGATAAGCCAATTACCGCTAAGCCATTAGAAGTTCGAATGGGTAAAGGTAAAGGTAGTGTTGAATACTGGGTATGTCAGATTCAGCCAGGCCGTGTTTTATATGAGATGGAAGGTGTTCCTGAAGAGCTAGCGCGTGAAGCGTTTGCACTTGCAGCGACTAAACTTCCAATGAAAACAACTTTCGTAACTCGGACGGTGATGTAATGAATACTGCTGAACTGAAAGAAAAGTCGGTTGAAGAGCTGAACGCAGCGCTATTAGAATTATTACGTGAGCAATTTAACTTACGTATGCAAAATAGCACTGGCCAGCTTGCTCAAACTCATTTAATTAAGAATGTTCGTCGCGATATCGCACGAGTTAAAACCATTCTAAACCAGAAGGCAGGTTAATTATGAGTGATAAAATCCGTACTCTTCAAGGTCGCGTAGTTAGCGACAAGATGGACAAATCTATTGTTGTCTTAATCGAACGTCGTGTTAAGCATCCTATGTATGGCAAGTATTTAACTCGCTCTACTAAGATCCATGCACATGACGAGACTAACCAATGTAACGAAGGCGATTTAGTGGCTATCCGCGAATGTCGTCCTCTATCTAAGACTAAGTCTTGGACATTGGAGTCAATCATCAAAACTGCTTAATCTTTGATTAAATAGTTTGATGAATATAAAGGCGACCTTCGGGTCGCCTTTTTTATGCCTTAAACATAGAGAATATAGTATTTGGCTCGTGGATTATTGTGCTCAATAGTGACGTGATTACGCGCCATTGTCTGCGTTTCAATATTGACATACTGTGTAGTAACAGCTGTTTTCGGTTAAGCCATAGTTTGCTATTCACGTTCGATAAGGTCCCGCCAGTAAGCTGGTACTTAGCAACCACTAACTTCTTAAAATTAAGCTCATCGATCAGCCGTCGCTACAAATTGCATGGTGCCCATGTGCTGAAAAAAAATATTCACGCCTTTGTCGCAGTGGGTAAGCACCTCGCAGTTGGCATGATTGTTGGTAAAGTAACAGCAATTTCTAACCAAAACAAATAATCCTCACCGGCAAAACGTAGATTCTCATTGAAACGTAAGTGCCCGATTTTTTTGCATCAAACCCTACCGTTAGAGTACCGATAAGATTCACCGTCAAAATTTGTTTCATCATGTCACCCTCAAAGGCATGCAGGCTTTGTTCCACGGGGCGCTGTTGCTTTAGGTCGACCTTTCCTGCTCGTTTGAAGGTAGAAATGCTTTGATCGGGTTGTAGGAAATCGGTGAAGTAAAATTGCGCCCCGAGTTCAAAGGCGCGCATCATTTTATCGACGTGAGTTGGTTGCCAGATATCGTCATAATCTATGAAGGCGATATATTTGGCTTTGTTTTGCGCGTATATTAGTCCGCTATTTCTTGCACTTTATACTCCCTGATTCCGCTGGGGAATGATATGAATGATGGTGAAGAATTCTTCGCTTAGCCGGGTAAGTTCACTTTGCGCGCTGACGGGAGAGCAATCATCGACAATGAGCACTCGTTCAATCAACTCAAGGGCCGATTGCGATGCGATGGACTTTAGTGTTCGGTATAAAACCCCTGCGTCTCTTTGAGAGTAGCGGATCATCACCGTCAACCTGGCCATATATACTCCTTAATTAAGGAGTATATAGTCCAAATTTTGAGAACTCGCAGAACAACTCGATGTATTTAATTAACAGTACGCCATCAGGGGCCGCTTACGCTGTTATCTAGATCGAATGGGGTAATGATGTCTCTTGGTATAACGATAGCCATGGAGCGTTTCCAGAAACGATAAAACACTTACATCAGCTCACTGACTAATTAGTAACTTAAACAATTAGTGAGCTTCTTTGAGATTCTATAAGGTCATTGATATGTCTCCTCACAAAGGACAATGATGCCATCGCCAAGGCGATCCTCGCTAAGTGATACCGTGCTCTAAATGCCTGTCATATTATGATAGGCACTTAGGTTTGAAGTGTCGTATTAGATTAGATTCACTCAGCCCAGTAAAATAGTACCCAGAATGAATAGCGCTATCCATAGCGTTTCAAATAACATGATGAAAATGGGTCTAGGGCCAATGCTCGATAGTTTCGCGAGATTCGACTTCATGCCGATTGCCGTGATGGCAGTAATGAGCGCAAAGCGAGATATGGTGGTCGCTGCTTCCGTAATGACAGGAGGAATATCGATAAACGAATTGATCAACATAAGAACAACAAATGCAATCAAGAACACTGGAAATGGGGTGTTGCTCGATGTGCCCTTAGCGCTGTCACAAAAACGCTTGATAAAAAATAGCATGCACAGCACAACTGGCATCAACAAGCTGACTCTAACAAGCTTGACCAGCGTGGATGTATTGCCAGTTTCTTCTGACAGCGAATAGCCTGCACCAACAACTTGCGCCACATCATGGATGGTCCCACCAAGGAATAACCCTGCTTGATCGCTATCTAATCTCAAGTAAGTGGCAATAATGGGGTAGGCTATCATCGCAATGGTTGAGAGTGAGGTTACGCCAATAACAGTAACAAGCGTATCGCGTTCTTTATCTTTGTATTCAGGCATTATTGCGGTAATGGCCATTGCTGCGGATGCACCGCAGATAGCGACAGAACCGCCAGTAAGTGCGCCAAATCGCTTATTAAAACCGAGTTTTTTGGCCAGATACATGCCTATCAGTATCGTCGTTGAAATTGCTACAATTAATAATCCGATAGTTTGCCAACCTAATGACAAGAGATCGTTCAAGGCTATTCGTAGCCCAAGCAGCGCGATACCAACTCGCAAGATCGTGCTCGACGAAAACTCGATGCCTTCCTTACAAGGAGACTCTAGATATAAGAAAGACATAGCGATGCCCAATAGCAAAGCAAACAGCATCGCGGGGGCATTATAGTGCTCGCTAAGAAAGAGGGCTGCTAATCCCGTAATCACAGCGATACCGATCCCAGGTAACTTCGTTTTTATTTTCACATTAGCCCCTTAGCGTGACTTAGCTTGTTTTACCAAGCACCACAAGTACCTTGCGTTTGCGTTCACCTGAATAGGGTCGACGTCCGTGCATTGCTAGACTGTTGTCTACAATAGCAATATCGCCATCTTGCCACTCAAGATCGAATGATAATTGCTCGGCCACAGCGACAATCTCATTCAAAAATTCAACGCTAATTTCGCTATCATCACCAAAGCATAGTGCAACACTAGGGGATTCTTTTACGCCCTGCCATCCTTGATAAGCGGCAATAAGTTGATTAAAAAACACAGATCGGCCATCGGTTAATACTTTGACCGCCGGTAAAGCAGATGTTTGAGCAACCAGGGTTCCATCGTCTTTCCAGTGCCACAAGTAACCGAGTTCGCGCAGCTTTCCTTCAGCCTGCTCGAGCGTATCGACACTTAACGTTGAACGCCAACTGCGCCCCTGCCCAGACTCGGGGCTATCCTCTTTTGGCATACTTGTGGTGTACTTTATGCCAAACTCAGCTAGCTTATCGGTTAGTGCTGGTTGCGATGAGTGCAACTTGTTATACATTTCATCAGAGCGACACAGCACCGTCGCACCGCCAGCATCAGCCGATTTTTCACAAAATAATGAAATAATCCCTGGGTATACCGGTGTTTGAGCCATTTCATTATGGAGGTAGATTTCTACCTCTTTGGGTGCCTCATTTGCAGTAAATACGTATTCGGTAAAGTTAACTCTTACCGCATTTGATAGTGACTCCTTGTACGTGAAATTTGGGTAATTAAATGCACTAAAAAACGTATCGTAGCTTTGTGCATCCGTAATAGGAAACCCTCTCAACAACAATGCGCCTGTGCATGATAGCTCCTTCTTTAACGAAGCCAAGTTATCAGAAACCCATGTGGTCGCTTGCGCTAATGTGCTAATAGAATCATCATTAACGATAACCGTTGGGAATTCTTTGGCCGAGTATTTTAGACCCTGAATCATGTTACTTATATAAGGCATTGTCGAGTCTCCTAATCGTAAATTGGGAAAAATGTACTGAAAGCGGCTTCACAAAAATCACCTGGATCGTTAAATCGGCGGTTAATATTAAGCGCTGAGATCTCGCTCATTTCAGCATCGGTCAACGTGAAGTTGAAGATATCGATGTTCTCTTGAAGGCGTTCGACTCTAATGCTCTTAGGGATGATGGTGCATCCACGTTGCACACCCCAACGCAGCACAACCTGTGCAGCTGTTTTTCTGGTTCGCTTGGCGGCGGCAAGTACCACATCGTGTGTCAGCACTGATTCTATTTGCTCTGCCATTTGCAGTTCGAAATATGACAATGCCCCTAATGGAGAGAAAGTCGTCACGCTAATGCCGTAATCTTGTGCTAAACGAATCAGACGCTCCTGGGTTAAGTAGGGGTGAGACTCTATTTGCAGCTCTGCTGGCTGGATTCTTGCGTAACTCATTAAGTCATTAAGCAGACCTGAGTTATAATTACAAACCCCAATATTTTTAACTAATCCTTGCTCCACAAGCTTTTCCATAGCCTGCCAGGTTTGATATAGCGGCACTTTCGCTATCTGCATCTTCGGGTTGGCGGACTGTGGATCGTCTAACCATTCGGGAGGGTAACGGGTTTCAAACGGCACAAAGGGCTGAGCGATTGGGAAATGGACTAAATAAGAGTCTAAATAATCTAAGCCCAAGTCTTGAAGCGTCTTTTCTAGCGCTGGTTGTACGTGTTCAGGGGCATGGTAGGTATTCCAGAGTTTAGAAGTGATCCATAAGTCTTCTCGTTTACAGAGACCCTCTTCAATAGCACGCGCAATCCCGTGACCAACTTCAATCTCGTTGCCATAATCACATGCGCTGTCGAGCAGACGATATCCTAACTTTATTGCATTATAAACCACATCGGCACACTGTGAGTTATCGATTTTCCAAAGGCCAAGGCCAATTTTTGGTATGTTAGTTTGTAACATTTGTATTCCCTTCATTTTATTCTGTTGTTGTGTATCTTATATAAGACCTGATGTTTGTCAATGAAATTATCGGGGTATTTTTAGACAAATTATAACGGTGAGATTCGTTGAGCTAACACAAGTCGCACAACGTATTGTTAATTGAGTTACGACTTGATAAAAGAGGAGGTGTAACAGCGCTCACTCGGGCGTAAGTTATCAGCGAAATTATCGAGAGGCTGTGCTTAACCCAATTCCGACAACGAGCTAACACTTGATTTCGACAGATATGTCGATATGAGAACAAATAGACTTTGTATCGGCAAAGACATCAGATGGGGGCGCACATAAATCTGAAGTTAACGAGTGTACGCGCTATCTGTAGCTTTTAGCCTAGGTTAGCTAAGGTTAACTAAATAGTGATATTTATCTGAACGGCATCTTGTTATCCGATATTCAATTAATTTGTCATTTAACGAGCGAGCGAGGCGAGTAAAGCTCAACATAGGATCACCTACGTTAATACCCAAGCGTTGCGCATCACTCGATGTCGCGAGCACTGCTTTCACCTGATCTGTGATATCTTGAACGGTAAGATGATAGTGGGTTTGATAAAAGTGATATAACGTGTGCGGAATTTCAGGTTCTTCCATTAGTTTGTTGAAGTATTTCTTAGGCAGGTAGATATCTTCTAAGATACAGGGTTCATCATCTATTTTTCGAAGTCGGCTTAATACAATAACTTCTTCATTCTCTTTTAGTTGTAAATTTTTAGCGATATTTTTTGTTGCTAGTATTAGCTGTCTTGAAATCGTTTCGGACATGGGTAATTGTGGTTTTTTGTTGTCCGCAACTAACGGGAAGAATCGATAGAGCGCTTGCTGATCCGTATGCTCCGAGACAAAAGTGCCAATACCTTGCTTGCGGTTAAGGATTTGCGCATCGGTGAGTGCATTTAGTGCTTTTCTAACCGTGCCTTGGCTCACATTAAACTCTTTGGCTAATTGAAATTCGTTAGGCAGCATATCACCCGGCTTCCAGCGTTGTTCGATAATTAGCTGGGTAACGTATTCCTCAACCTGTTTGTACAGCGGCTGATAGGTAGGGCTATGTGCACTTAGCTTACTCTCGAGTTTATTCTTTTTCATGGATTATCAATTACACCTAAAATTACATGTTGCGTTCATTCTCAAATATAGCGCGAAAGTCATCTGATGGCATGTAATATATTATAAAAATTGATGTTTCTTGATCTGAGAGGATGCAGATCGATGGATATATCTGGGCCGCGCTAGTTAGGTTAAGCAGAAAATCTATTACCAATAATATGGTGCCCCACCACTTAAATATATATGTTCTTGGTAGCGATAGCTCCCTTTCAAAGGCTAGAAGATTCGCCATCGCGTTATCTTGCTCCATTTAAGCCCTTGATTTGGTGGTTTTTTGGGGTATTCTCGATAAATTCGTTGACAGTATGTTGTATTGTTGTTTATATTTTGTGTCTTATATAAGACTAAGCTTGGTCAAATAGTTAATGATTTAGTTGGAGTAGACAATGTCAGATTTCTCAGTGAATGTTCCGCAGTGGAATGATATGGAGCAGCTTGAAATCCTTGGTGCCGGTCAAATTAACGACAATGGCATTGTTGAATTGCCGACCCCTTTGGGGGCTTTATCAATTTCATTGATGGATATTGGCTTAAGGCTGCAGCTGGGATCAGCGCGAAAATTTGACTATAAAATGATAAAGTCTGTGCCACCTTGCCATGCTTTGATATTGGAAAGTGATGATAAAAAAAGCGTGATCATTGGCGGAGACTATCGACTCGTAGTGACCCATGTTCCATTTAATTTCTGTTTATATCATGATGATAAGTTAGTTCAGCGCAGTTCAAGTGATGGGCATTTTGTACGCCAATTTCGCTTGCCACCATTAGCAAAAGTAGCTCAAGGGTGGTTTGTTACACTCGATCTTAAATCCAGCGAGCCAGTGTACGGTTTAGGTGAAAAGTGGAGCAAACTCGACAAGCGCGGCCAACTGATTCGTTCTTACAATCATGATGCATTAGGTGTTAACGCTGAAATTTCTTATAAAAACGTACCTTTCTCGTGGAGCCCAAATGGGTGGGGCGTATTTGTACACACACCAGCGCCTGTTACACAAGGTGTGGGTTATGCACCTTGGTCACAACGAAGCTATGGCCTACTAATAGAAGAGCAAGTGCTCGATATTTTCATTTTACATGCTTCATCGCCGGCTCATATGCTCGATATCTATACCGGCTTAACAGGCAAAGCACCAATTCCACCCGACTGGAGTCTAGGCACCATCCTATCAAAAGCATATTATCAAGATGTTACTGAACTAATGGCAACCGCGAACGATGTTAGAGCTCATCATATGCCATGTGACGTCATTACGCTGGATGGACGCGCGTGGCAAGATACCGACACTCGATTTGCTTTTGAATGGGACAAAACTCGCTATGAGGATCCCGCGGCGGTACTTAGCGCACTTAAAGCGATGAACTTTAAGATCTGTATTTGGGAATATCCAATGATTTCGATCGAGAACCCCCTTTTTCATGAGCTCGCTGAAAAAGGCTGGTTGATTAAGAACAAGCGTACTGGCCTAGCGTTCGAATATGATTGGGACATGAGTGCCTTTGGCGAGGTATTAACGCCGTTACCTAAATCGGGGATTTTAGATTTCACTCACCCGCAAGCTTATGAATTTTGGCGTGATAGCCATAAACCATTATTCGATATCGGCGTCGATATGATAAAGGCAGATTTTGGCGAGCAAATTGAAGATCCTAATATGTTAGCGTCAAATGGTGAGTGCGGAGAAGCATTGCACAACATTTATACCTTGCTATATAACCGCTGCGTTTATGAAGCCGCTGAAAAATACAGTAAAAATGGTGCGTTTTTGTTTAGCCGTTCAGCATGGACCGGTTCACAGTGTTATCCGGCACAATGGGGTGGTGATCCTCAGGCAGATTGGGGCGGATTAGCTGGAAGCATCCGTGGTGGGTTATCTTGGGGTTTATCTGGAGCGCCATTTTATGCCACGGACGTTGGTGGTTTTTATAAAGATACTCGCGATAGCGAGCTCTATGTTCGGTGGATACAAGCGAGTGTTTTTTGCGCTCACATGCGGCTGCACGGTATTGGTCAGCGAGAACCCTGGTCATATGGTGCAGAGGCACAAATAGCGGCAGACCAAGCATTGGCTTTACGTTATCAACTATTACCTTATCTCAAGCGTACGATGGTACAAGCGCATGAGTCTGGTTTGCCGGTACAACGGGCAATGGTGTTAGCTTTCCCCCAAGACCGTGTTGCATGGGGGTTTGAAGATCAGTTTATGTTTGGTGATGACATCTTAGTGGTGCCATGTTTAGAGCCTGGCGGTAACGTAGAATTCTATTTACCGCAGGGGAAATGGAAGATGTTTCAACAGGATCAAGCATTCGATGGTGCGCAGGTTCACCAGTTAACGTTAGCGCTCAATGAGCAGGCTGTTTTTGTACGGTGCGGTACGACGATCCCGTTGGGCGCGGATGCCCAGCATACTGAGCAAATTGAAAATATTGAAGAAATTGTGAACCACTGGACTGCGTAGTCCGATAGAGGAGCAAACTAAAAAATAATAATAATTGGAGTTAACTCGAATGTCAGCTGAGAATATATTACTTACTTTAATCTCATGTATTTTCTTTATGGGGATAGTCGCATGGGTCTCTTATCAAAAAACGAAAGGAGCAACAGACACCAAAGATGGTTATTTTTTAGCGGGTCGGGGGCTAACCGGCACATTTATCGCTGGCTCTATGTTGCTGACCAATCTCTCAGCAGAGCAGCTCATTGGTTTAAACGGGTCAGCATATCGTTTTAACCTAAGTGCGATGGCCTGGGAGGTCACTGCTGGCATTGCCACGATAGCGATGGCGTTATACTTCTTGCCTCGCTATTTGGCGGGCGCCTTTTCAACCCTGCCTGAATTTCTAAAGTCGCGATTTGACGATTCGGTTCGACGCATGACCGTCATATTATTTATGATTGGGTATGGGTTGGTGACAATACCTTCAGTATTGTATGCCGGCTCAGTCGCGGTGTTACGTTTGTTTGATATACCAGAACTGTTAAATACCAGTTATGAAATGAGTCTGGTGATCACGATTATCACGGTCGGCAGTGTCGGTGCACTATATGCTATTTTCGGTGGTCTAAAAGCTGTCGCTGTATCCGATACGCTTAATGGTGTTGGTTTGCTTATCATCGGTATTTTAGTGCCAGTCCTTGGCTTCTCGATGCTGGGCGACGGCAATATCATGCAAGGTATTAACACGGTCATGACGACTCACACCGAAAAGCTAAACGCGATAGGTGCACCTGAGGACCCTGTGCCCTTTGGCACTATCTTTACAGGTATGATTTTCGCCAATTTATTTTATTGGTGTACTAATCAGTATGTTATTCAGCGTACCCTCGGCGCTAAAAATTTAGCCGAAGGTCAAAAGGGCGTTCTGCTATCTGGTTACTTTAAACTGCTCGTGCCTTTCCTAATGATGTTACCAGGCGTTATCGCATTCCATTTGTATCAAGGGACAACGTTAGAATCATTTGATTTGGCATACCCTAAACTAGTGAAAGATGTGTTGCCTGTTTATCTCTCTGGTTTTTTCCTCGCGGTATTGCTTGGTACGGTATTTAGTTCATTTAATTCGTTGCTCAATAGTGCTGCGACGTTATTTTGCCTCGATATTTATGTGCCGCTCAAAAAAGATAAAGTCACTGACAAGCAACTGATTAAAGTGGCCAAAATAGCGAGTGTTTTGATTGCACTATTTTCATTCATCGTTGCGCCATTACTGATGTTTGCGCCCGAGGGTTTATGGCAAATTATTAGGATTTTTACTGGGTTTTATAATATCCCCGTGATCACCATTGTGCTTGTTGGATTTTTTGCGCCGCGCGTACCTGCGCTTGCTGCTAAAGTGGTGATTGTGTTCCATATCATCAGTTATGGGTTATTAAAGTTCGTGATCGATGTCGAGATTCACTTTATTCACATCTATGCCATATTGTTTATGGTTGAGGTAGCAATCATGTTGACTATAGGTTGGCTAAAACCTAGAGATAGCGTGAAAATCTTCGAGACAATAAATAGCGTCGATATTGTTCCCTGGAAATACGCAGTACCCGTTGCGGTTAACTTAGTCACTTTTATTGTGATCCTCTATTTACTATTCTCTCCGATTGGACTTGTTAATGGCTTTAGTGCGCTATTTATGCCAATGCTCATAGCGGTCTTAATTATTGATCTGATGCTGTGCATTGTGTCGTTAAGGCTTTGGCATAAAAGGCATGGAGATCCTCTCCCCCAAAGCACCTAACTATCATTTAGCTACCGATAAAAGTCATCTATTGCCATAGGTAACTAGCGACTTAGATTGTTATCGTGTTGTTTTTGTTGCTATAATTATCATTTTAATCTTATATAAGATATTAGTTGTTTTAGCTGGTTTGGTGGTGTAGTGTAAATAAGCTTCAGTGTGATAATTAATCAATGTAGCGTTGTTCAAACAACATTTTTATTGGTGGATTAACTGAAAAACGGCACGCTTTTGTTCGTTCAAATAAATAATAAAAAGTATATAACTTTGGAGAAGCGCAATGATAAGACCAAGTAAGTTGTCACTAGCCATTCTGTCAGCACTGACAATTGCAAACGCCAGTTTGCCTGTTTTTGCTCAAGAGCAGGTAAAAGAAGAAAAAGAGGCGAGAAAAAATTTAGAAACAATCACCGTGACTGCACAAAAGCGCGTTGAGAAACTTTCCGAAGTTCCTGTCGCCGTCTCGGTACTCAATAGTGATCAAATCGACAATTCATTTTCAAGCAGTTTCGAGAGTCTACAGAGCTTAGTCCCTTCTGTTAGCTTCAAAAAAGGAACAACAAGTCGTAACTCAGCGATTACTATCCGTGGTATTGGTACGGTTTCTTTTAGTGTCGCGGCGGAACCAAGCGTTTCAACTGTCGTCGATGGCGTCGTATTAGGTCGCTCTGGTCAAGCATTTACCGACCTATACGATTTAGAGCGTATTGAAGTTCTGCGTGGTCCGCAGGGTACATTATTCGGTAAAAATGCGTCTGCTGGTGTGGTAAATATTACCACTAAACGTCCATCTGGTGATACTGAAGGGATGGTTGAAGCGACACTTTTCCAAGGTAACGAGTATAAAATAAAAGCTAAAATCCAAGGGGAAATTAACGATAAAGCAGCAGCCAGTATCGTCGTTACTAAGTCGGGCTATGATGGTAATCTGTTCAATGTTTACAATAACGAGAATGTTAATGGTTATAGCAAGCAAGGGTTTCGCGCCATGCTTGATGTTGACATAGCTGACGATACCAAAGCACTGTTTATTTTTGAAAGTGCCGAATCAGACGACGATTGTTGTGCCGATATTGAAGGTTTGCCAAGCGGGCGCAACCCTGATTCACTCGCGGCGCCTAATAGCAAAGGCATCGTTGATGGCGTGGCTGATTTCGACTTAAATCAACGTCTAGTAGACCATGACTTTGAATCGCGCACACAAGATAAAACGACCGCATTTTCTGTACAAATAGATAAAGAACTTGGTGAGTATTCCCTGACCTCTATTACGGCCTATCGCGAATGGGAAAATATTGAGTATCGCGAGGGTGATTTTACTTCAATCGCTGGGGACTCTACTGGCGTCGTCTTTGATGAAATTTTCCAATTGCATGATGTGGGGCCCCAAACATGGCGTCAATTTTCACAAGAGTTGCGCATCGCATCACCGGTTGGTGAGGCCTTCGAATGGCAAGCGGGTGCATTCTTTTGGAAGATGGATTCTGAGCGTAATTTCACTCGTGATGCAAGTTGCCAAAACAATGGGGGTCAGCTAGATAGCGCCATTAACAATTACCTTGTTGAGCAAGGTATTAATGCGTCAGCGACTGAACAAGATGTGACAGATTATATCACTAATGAAGGCATTACATGCCACGCAAACGATATTGTCAGCGCGACTGCTTATATGAAAACCGAATTTGTTAACTGGGCGCTATTTGGTGATGGTAAATACCATGTGTCAGATGATTTTAGATTGCTCTTTGGCATGCGATACACCAATGACAAAGTTGATTTCTCCCACAAGCGTGTTAATAACGACGAGTATGGTCGTAAAGGTGTTGGGGTTCGTGAAGCGACATTAGATACCGATTATAATGGCGGCACCACCAACAGTAATACCTCACTTAAGTTCGGCGCTCAGTATAACCTAAGTGATAAAGGGATGGTGTACGGAACATGGGCTCAGGGCTATAAGGGACCAGGCTTTAACGTATTTTATAACATGAGTGATAACGATACACTGCCAATCGCTGAAGAAACTAATGACGCATTTGAAATTGGTTATAAATATGCAACGTCAGACTTCATGTTTAATGCGGCGGTCTTTAAGACCGAAATAGAAGGTTTTCAGGCCAACAACTTCGATAACTCAAGTGGTGTCACCATTACTCGCTTAACCAATGCCGGTAATGTATCTACGCAGGGGGTTGAATTTGACTTTGTATGGCAAGCGACAGACAGCCTAACGTTTAATGGTGGATTAGCCTCTGTTGACGCTCAAATTGACGAATTTTATTGTCCTATCGGCGAAGCATGTACCGAGCGTTCAGGACTTGATGTGCCATTTGCTCCTGATCTAAAGTATTCATTTGGCGTGGACTATGTTGCTGAGTACGACACCATGAATATTTTATGGAATGCGTCTTATGTTTATACTGACGAACAAAAGGCAACGTTGCCAAGCAATCAAGGGGAATTTAGCCCAGCGGTTATTCTTCCTGATTACAGCATGCTAAATGCGAGTGTTGCCTTCGTCTTTGATGATGATGCATACCGCGTTACGTTAATCGGTAAAAACCTAACAGATCAACAGTACTTCACTAGTTACAGTGGTGATGGTTTCCGCTACCAAGTACCCCGTGATGCCGACCGTTATTTCGGTGTTCAGTTTAAAATGAACTTCTAAACCTGAACGGTTGCTAGCCCCTCGCCACGAGGGGCTTTTTTTAAGCGCTCTTTTTACAGCAACGTTTAAAAAAATTAGAGTATTAATCGTTATCCATAGAGAAAAAGGTTATATAGAGTGAACAAAAAACTTGCCGTGCTGGCGATAGATCAGGGCACTACTAGCAGCCGCGCGATAGTGTTTGACCAAGCCTCAAAAATAGTTGCCACTGCGCAACAAGAATTTGCACAAATTTTTCCCCAATTAGGCTGGGTTGAACATGATCCTGAGCAGATTTGGCAGACCAGTCTGACTGTGGCACGCAAGGCTTTTGAACAGGCCGAAGCGCACGGCTATCATGTGGTCTCTATTGGCATCACCAATCAGCGCGAAACCACCTTGGTATGGCGGCGAGATACGCTCGAACCTATTTATAACGCCATCGTATGGCAGGATCGCCGAACTAGCGTGCAATGTCAGAAACTCAAACTGGGCGGTCACGAAGCCGACGTAAGCGCACGCAGTGGCTTACTCATCGACCCGTACTTTTCAGCCACTAAAGTTAGCTGGATCTTAGATAATGTTTCCGGTGCACGCGAGCAAGCAAAGCGTGGTGAACTAGCCTTTGGCACTGTCGACAGCTTCCTGATCAGCAAATTAACGCAGGGAAGCGTGCATGCAACGGATGCCACGAATGCGAGCCGTACCAATCTATATAATATTCACAGTAATAGCTGGGATCCGGTGTTGCTAGAATTATTCAATGTTCCTGACAATATATTGCCTCAAATATTAGACAGCGCCGACGATTATGGCGCGACCACACCCGATCTATTTGGTCGATCAATCCCGATAACGGGGGTTGTTGGCGACCAGCAAGGGGCAAGTATTGGTCAATGCTGTTTTAAGCCAGGCGCCATAAAAAGCACCTACGGTACCGGTTGTTTTGTCATGCTCAATACTGGGAAAAAAGCCGTTTCCTCTAAAAATCGGTTATTGACCACGATTGCTTATCGTCTTAATGGCGAGACTACCTATGCGCTGGAGGGCTCTATCTTTATGGCTGGTGCTGCGGTTCAATGGTTACGAGATGGCTTAAAAATTATTGATAGCGCGCAAGAATGTGAAGCGATTGCACAGAGCTTAGAGGATAGTGGAGGTGTTTATATGGTGCCCGCATTTACCGGGCTTGGCGCGCCGTGGTGGCAACCTGATGCCCGTGGTGCCATCTTAGGGTTAACACGAGACAGCGGCCAGGCGCAGATTATTCGCGCCACCCTTGAATCTGTTTGTTACCAAAGCGCCGACCTGTTTGCTGCTATGGCTAAGGATGATATCGAAGCTACGGTACTCAGAGTTGATGGCGGTATGGTACAGAATAGTTGGCTAATCCAGTATCTAGCAGACATTATTGATGTGCCGGTGCAACGCCCGAGCGTGCTCGAAACAACCGCGCTTGGCGCCGCCTATTTAAGTGGCCTTTATAGCGGAGTCTTTGAAAGCCTTGAGCAGCTAGCGAGTAACTGGCGTTGTGATAGCGAGTTCTCCCCACAGATTTGCGATAAGTTGCGCCAACAGCGATTGGACGGATGGCACCAAGCGGTTAATCAAGTTATTAAGTAATGCAGTGGCAATAGGTAAGTAGCAATGAGTCTTAGAGAAACGAATGTAACGCGTTTAGCGCAAAAACCGCTCGATGTATTAATCATCGGTGCCGGTATTAATGGCGGCGTGAGTGCCGCTTCTTTGGCCGCTAAAGGGGCCAAAGTAGGGTTAATTGACCGCGGGGATTTTGCCTCAGAAACAAGTTCTCAATCATCTAACCTAGCATGGGGCGGGATTAAATACCTCGAAAGCCATGACTATCGGTTAGTCAATAAATTGTGTAAAAGTCGCAATCATTTAATGAAGAGTTATCCCTCTACGGTTAAAGAAATTCGTTTTCTAACCACTATTGCAATAGGGTTTCGTTTTCCTGCCTTTTTGGTCTTCTTAGGCACTATTTTATATTGGTTCTTTGGCCGTTGTTTTACTCAGGCACCGGCCTATTTCAGCCCTAGCAAACTCAAACGCGCCGAGCCGACTATCAATACGGATAATGTGCAGGGTGGTTTTGAATATTCTGATTGTTACTTGCATGACAATGACTCACGTTTTGTGTTTAATTTTATTCGTTCGAGTATGGATAATGGCTGCGCCAGCGCAAATTATGTGGAGTCGCTTGGCTCCGAGCGTAAACAAGGACTGTGGCATACCAAGGCTCGAGATCTCATTAGTGGTAGTGAATTTATTATCGTTTCTAAGGTATTGATTAATGCTTGCGGTCCTAGTGTTGATAAGCATAATCAATTAATTGGTCAACACACCGAATATCATCATGTTTTTTCAAAGGGTATTCACTTGGTGGTCGATCGAATTAGTGAGGTGAATAAAGTATTAACGTTTTTCGCAAGTGATGGGCGATTGTTTTTTGTGATGCCAATGGGGCCTAAGACTTGTATTGGCACCACCGATGATCAGGTCGACAAGCCTTTTGCAACTATTGATGACAGCGATCGTGAATTTGTCCTAAATAATGTAAATGCTCTGCTTAAATTAGAAAAACCACTGACCAAACAGGATATTATTAGTGAACGTTGTGGCGTGCGTCCGCTAGCGATAAAAGGTGAGGGCGGTGTAGCTGACTGGGTTAAATTATCCCGTAAACACGAAATTGAAGTGAATAGTGACGAGGTCCATTTAAGTATTTTTGGTGGCAAGCTGACCGATTGTATTAATGTTGGTAACGAAGTCGCGAATTTGGTTGCCCAATTAGGGGTTAACCTCACTGCACCTAAGCGCAAATGGTATGGCGAACCCAATAAAGCAATAAAGCGCCAATTTATGATTCAGGCGCAAGCGATGGGACTCGATGACATGACACCAGAATCTTCTTCCGAGCCATTAAGCGATCGCTTATGGCGGCGCTACGGACGGCATGCGTTAGAGTTGCTGGAGGCTATTCGTGTGCATCCGTCTCAGGCTAAGCTACTGATCGATAATGCCGAGTACCTGCGTTGCGAGGTTGAATTGGCAGCTCGCCATGAAATGATTGTCACGTTAGATGATTTTTTACGCCGACGCTCCAAAATTTCCTTGGTGGTTAGGCACAATGATCTCATTAACGATAAAGGATTAAAGCAAGCATGCGATATTTTATTTGGCGAATTAGCGGATGAAAAACGCGCACAGTACCTTGCGATGAAATCATCGTCTGGGCTGTGTCCATAATGTCTCAGGACTGGTATATATCACTAGTCTAGTTTTAACGCTAAATAACGGACTTGATTGTTTTTTGCATTAACCAACTCAGGGTCTTGGGTTTACCTCGAGTATCCAGAGGATATCGACGTTAAGGGTTCATACTTATATGAATCTGCGGGCTCAACGCATACATTGCACGCGCGAGCTAGCAATACACAAGAAACTGAAATTTGTTTTGTGATGAATGGGACGAATTTTAACGAAGCAGGTGAAGTGCAAAGTGTAGTCGATGCTGGAACGGTATTAGACGTGTATATCGCGATGTGTGAAGCGCAAGGGAAGGAGAACCCTTCAATTATTGGTTATTCACTAATTTTAATGATAACTCAAGCCAGACTAACTGTTCGGTTAACCTGGCCTGAGTGATAGATTGCTAATCGACCGAGCGTAATTTTTTAGCCGCCTTGACCATATTGTATAAAGCTGGCGTCACTTGCTCCCAGCGCCGGGTTTTTAGACCACAATTAGGGTTGACCCACAGGCGAGAGGGTTCTATTTGTTGCGCTGCCTTGCTCATTAACTCAATCATATAATCAACCGTTGGAATATTCGGAGTATGGATATCGTACACCCCAGGGCCGATTTCGTTAGGATAGTTAAATTCATCAAACACATCGAGTAATTCCATGTCTGAGCGCGAAGTCTCAATAGTGATGACATCCGCATCCGCATCCACATCCATATCGCTAATCGCGCTGATGATGTCATTAAATTCGCTGTAGCACATATGAGTATGAATCTGTGTACTGTCCATGACCCCGTTGGCGCTGATCCGAAATGCCTTTATTGCCCAATTGAGATAAGCCTGCCACTGCGACTGGCGCAGCGGTAACCCTTCACGTAACGCGGCCTCATCGATTTGAATGATGTTGATACCTGCGGCTTCTAAATCTAGCACTTCATCACGAATGGCTAACGCTAATTGTAAACAACTTTGCTCGCGGCTCTGATCATCTCGCACAAATGACTAGTTAAGAATGGTGATTGGACTAGTTAGCATACCTTTCATCGGTTAATGACTGGGCAAATTTACTCCAAGCGACTGTCATCACTTGTGAGCGAGAAATATCACCGAAGATAATCGGCGGCTTAACATAGCGAGAGCCATATGACTGGACCCAGCCAAATTGACTAAAGGCATAGCCGTCGAGCAGCTGTCCGAAATACTCCACCATGTCGTTTCGCTCCGGCTCACCATGCACTAATACATCGAGTCCTAGTTCGTGTTGGATGTCGACGCAAAATCTTATTTCATCTTGCATCAGCTGTTGATAGGTTTCATGGCTAATCTCACCATGTTTAAATTGGCGGCGGGCACGGCGAATGTCATCGGTTTGTGGAAAAGAGCCAATGGTAGTCGTTGGATATTTAGGTAAGTTAAATTGCTGCTGATGGATCGCGGCACGTACTTCATAAGGAGATTGGCGCTGGCTCAATGCCTTGGTGATGTCTTTAGCCCGTTGCTAAACAACTGGGTTGTTGACCCGTGTTGAGAGGCGGCGTTGCTCAATCGCATTGGCATTGTCACTCAGCTCTACTTCGACTCTTGCTCGGCCGTGGTTGATCGCGCGGTCGAGCAGGCTAAGCTCTTGTAGTTTCTGAGTGGCAAAGGCTAACCAATTGGTTATTTCGCTATCTAGTTCAGTTTCACTGGCTAAATCCACAGGGACATGGAGTAACGAGCAAGAGGGGGCTAACCACAAACGATTACCAAGTACTTTAGCAATCGGCGCTAACCAATCGAGGATGCTAGTAAGGTTACTTTTCCAGATGTTACGGCCATCGATAACCCCCAGTGAAATCACTTTATCGTTGGCTAGGTTTTCGACCAAGCTCGCCACTTCATCTTTTGCGTTGATCGCGTCGATATGCACGCCGGCGACCGGTAATTCGGCTAATAAAGGTAGGTTGTCCTTAAACTGGCCAAAATAGGTGGCCAGTAAGAGTTTAATCGGCGCCCGACTAAGTTGCTTATATGCTTTTGCGGTGGCCTGTTATCAGTCGTTGCTAGCTCGGTAACAAGAATAGGTCCATCTATCTGCATCCAGGTAACGCCTAACTCGGCAATTTTTCCAGTAACTCGATGTAACAAGGTAATAGTCGGTCGAGCAATGCTAACTTATCGCTGCTATCTTTTTCTTTGCCCAACCATAAATAGGTCACCGGGCCGACGAGTACAGGTTTAACTTGGTGGCCTAAGGACTGGGCTTCCTTGATTTGGCTGAGTAAGCGTTGTGCGTTGAGGGTAAATTCAGTTTCCTGGGTAAACTCAGGCACAATGTAATGATAGTTGGTATCAAACCATTTGGTCATTTATCCTGCATGGACGCAGGAGCAACCTGTGTCGTTAGCACTACGACCACGAGCGATGCGAAAATAATCATCGAGCTCGCTGCCGCTTAATCCCTGAACGCGCTCTGGTACATTGCCAAATAGGAAACTAGCATCGAGGATTTGATCATAGAATGAGAAATTACCCACTGGTACTAAGTCCAATGATGCCTGAGTCTGCCAATGATTAGCACGTAGTTGTTGTGCTTGAACTTCTAGTTCCTCAGTGCTGAGCTGACGTTGCAGCATTTCTCGAGCGCGAATTTTAATTCTCGTTGTGCGCCGATGCGCGGGAAACCAAGATTGTGAATAGTCATTGTTGTCGAACCATTAATTTTCAATGAGTTCTTCTTAAATAATCCAATCAATGAATAATAATGGTATAAATGCATGTATAGATAAATTTTACTCATAGGTAATGATGATAGAACGTACACATTTAACCATCATTCACGCGGTGGATCGCCTAGGTACACTGACGAAGGCCGCCGATAGCTTATTTCTGACTCAGTCGGCACTCAGCCACGCGATTAAGAAACTGGAAGGGCAACTAGGAATAAAGGTGTGGCATAAGCAAGGGAGAACACTGCGCCTTACCCCAGCAGGGCAATCAATTTTATCATTGGCCAATCGGGTATTACCACAATTAGAGCATACTGAGCAGTTGATGACGCAGTATGCTCAGGGTCAGCGTGGCACCTTACGCATTGGCATGGAATGTCACCCTTGTTATCAATGGCTATTAAAGGTGGTATCCCCTTATCTAAATCAATGGCCTCATGTTGATGTTGATGTGAAGCAGAAATTTCAGTTTGGCGGCATGGGAGCATTATTTAGTCATGATATTGATGCGCTGGTGACGCCTGATCCTTTATTTAAGCGCGGTATCGTATTCACGCCCGTGTTCGATTATGAGTTAGTGCTAGTTGTTAATGCCAATCATCGCTTGGTTGGGCAGGAATATGTGCGACCACAACAACTTACGGATGAAACCTTGATCACCTATCCGGTTGAGCCTGAGCGGTTAGATATTTTTCGTCAGTTTATGCTGCCGGCACAGTGTAGTCCACGACAACACAAAACCATTGAAACAACCGATATCATGTTGCAAATGGTGGCAAGTAATCGCGGTGTATGTGCATTACCTGCATGGCTTGTTGAGCAATATACTGGTGAGTTGGCGATTAAAGCATTACGCCTGGGTGAACAGGGCATTGCTAAGACAATATTTGTCGGCGTTCGAGAGGATGATGCCAGCATTGATTATATCTCTAGCTTTATGGATATTGCCAAATCGATAACAACGTCTGATTAGCATGTGTAGTGTTATGGCGTTGGTTCACTTTCGATGATACATACTTTCCTCGCCCACGACATGCCATAAATGTTGTTCCTTGGTGACGGCCAGCGAACGCTTACTTAGCAGAGGATTTCGTAATCTAATGATGGTACGACTCGCGATGTTGGTATTGGCGAGCGCTTGGGCAATCGTTGGGTCATTGTATAACAGCCTATTAAAAGAACCGTCATCCAGTGCCAGATGCAGGCCTAACTCAACACGTTCTTTTAAGGCTCTGTCATTTGAACGAAAGAAGAAATAGATCGGCGCTGGATATTGTAATAGCAGATGCGGCTCTATCACTAATTTGTTAGACGCCTGTGCTGCTAACTCTTGCCAAGGTTCGTGCAGACCTCGGGGAAAATAATCGAAGCGACGGCGCAGTAGCATGCCAAACAGCCCGGTGTACGATGAACTACTTACTGTGGTGAGTTTATTGTGGCGAAGGATTTTTAAGTCTGGCCAGTCGTGCCCTTGTCCGGCGGTAAATTGTCGTAACTGTCGTAGTGTTTTGATTGTAGAAAACCGTTGTTGATCTTCCCGGCGGATGATTAAAAGTCGATGGCTAAGTAGGCCTTTGGTCAAAGGAATGCGAATTGGTGAGAGTAGTCGTTCTCTTCTGATGGAGGTCATTGTCCATAAGACATCAATATTTCCTTGTTGTAATTGCGCCATCGCGCGCTCTTGAAGCATGCCTTGTTCAATCGGTCCTATTTTGTACGCGCCATGACTCGGCATAGTTTTATCCAGCGCTAACTTGAGCACGGCCAGATAGTATTTGTAGCGTATATCATTCGGTGCCTCTGCCGGGGCATGGCGCACGATTAATGTATTAGCGACAAGCGGTGACGCAAACAAGCTGATGATGACGATTAACACATATGTTCTCATTGCTCTCCCTCGCTAGCAATTAATACGAATTAGTATAGTTGCTGTTTTTAACTCCGTGAGGGAGTGCACGTAATTCGAGCGACTGCAGGAGTGTTGTCGTGCTTAATTTAGACAATGTGGTTATTAAAATAGCGCTTGATGTGATCGATATCACTAGCAGTTGTCATGCTAATTAGCCTGTTATTGGTCAGTGTGTTCGTGTAAGTTGATGGTTGGTATAGTAAATATTGCTCTGGCAAGCTGCTTTTAGCTCATTAGTTTAATGCGAATATTGGACTATCAAAATAAAATTTGATTTGTTATACTGTCGCGCCTCTTAATGGGAAGGGGTCCATGTCGTTGGGCATGGGTTTGTTAAATAAAGCGGAGCATATACTATGATCCAAATGCAATCTAGACTGGACGTTGCCGATAATTCTGGCGCTCGTCGAGTTCAATGTATTAAGGTTCTCGGCGGTTCACATCGTCGTTATGCGCGCGTTGGTGATATCATCAAAGTTTCTGTTAAAGAAGCAATTCCTCGCGGTAAAGTGAAGAAGGGTGATGTAATGAACGCCGTAGTTGTTCGTACGTGTAAAGCAATCCGTCGTGCTGACGGAAGCTCTATTCGTTTTGACAGCAATGCAGCTGTAATGTTAAATGCTAACTTACAGCCTGTTGGTACTCGAATCTTTGGGCCAGTGACTCGCGAACTTCGTACTGAGAAGTTCATGAAAATCGTTTCACTAGCACCAGAAGTACTGTAAGGAAATAATCATGGCAGCGAAAATTCGTCAAAATGATGAAATCATTGTTTTAGCCGGTAAAGATAAAGGTAAGCGCGGTAAAGTTTTACGCATGCAAGCCGACGGTAAAGCAATTGTAGAAGGTGTAAACCTAATCAAGAAACACCAGAAGCCAAACCCACAAGCGGGCGTAGCTGGCGGTATTATTGAAAAAGAAGCACCAATCCAAGTATCTAACATTTCACTTGTAGACGCCGATGGCAAAGCA
>Ga0209395_1002867_pt1 | contig 22001 bp, 20 predicted proteins | sample GOMGulsemesocosm_3_FD_184635 | JGI IMG/M metagenome (GOLD analysis project Ga0209395, IMG submission 184635) | Methane-oxidizing microbial communities from mesocosms in the Gulf of Mexico - GOM9D Gulf of Mexico (SPAdes) (version 2) | ecosystem: Environmental > Aquatic > Marine > Cold seeps... | reverse complement strand
CGGTTTATCTGATTTTAATACTACTTCTTCAAAGTTTGCATCTGTAATTTCTAATGCCATGTTATTTATATTTAAGTTGTTATTTCTTTTTTACTTTACAAAAGTAATCAAATATTTTACCTTTTAAAGAATAACAAAATTAGTTTTTACAATACACCTATCAAAAGTATTGATATTAGAAAACCGCCTTGGCGATGGCTTTGATATTTGTAGACTTCCCCATAGAATAGTAATGCAACACAGGCACACCAGCAGCCATCAATTCTTTAGATTGCTCAATAGCCCATTCTACTCCAACTTGTCGAACATCTCTATTGGTTTTGCATTTTTCTACTTCCGTGATAAGCGACTCTGGCAAATCTATTTTAAACACCTGTGGCAATAGTTGTAAATGTTTTTGCACTGCTAATGGTTTAATTCCTGGAAGAATCGGTACATCTATGCCTATTTCTTTTGCTGCATCTACAAATTCAAAATATTTTTGATTGTCAAAGAACATTTGTGTCACTACATAATCAGCGCCCGCATCTACCTTTTCTTTTAGCCTGCGTAAATCTGTTTGCAAAGAGGGTGCTTCTATATGTTTTTCTGGATACCCAGCAACACCAATACAAAAATCTGTTTTATGATTGGCTTCAATTACATCGTGTAAATACTTACCGTTATTTAAGCTACTAATTTGATCGACCAATTGAGTTGCGTATTGATGCCCTCCATTGCTAGCCTCAAAATAGCGTTGATGACTCATGGCATCACCACGTAAGGCCATCACGTTTTCAATCCCCAAATAATGACAATCTACCAATAGGTATTCTGTTTCTTCTTTGGTAAAGCCGCCACATAACACATGCGGAATTGTATCTACATTGTATTTGTGTTTAATGGCCGCACAGATACCAACGGTACCAGGGCGCATTCTTGTTATTTTACGATCCAACAACCCATTACCTTTGTCAATATAAATGTGCTCTTCTCTCGAAGTGGTTACATCTATAAACGGAGGGTTAAACTCCATTAATGGATCTATATTGTCATACAAATCTTGAATATGATTTCCTTTTTTAGGCGGAATAATCTCAAATGAAAACTGTGTTTTTCCTGTATGCTTTTTTAAATGTTCTGTTACTTTCATTATATGCTGAATTTAGTTCAGTATCTTATTTTAATAATTGTTTTTTAACCGACTCATACGGCTCTTCATATTCCCAATAAATCCACCTACCATCTGTATAATCTGTTAACACATATTTGTCACTTAGCGATTTTATTCTATGAACAGCAATTGTTTTTGGAGCATAACGCTCTGCAATTACCTCTTCAGTGATCTCTTGATTATTTTTGTCATATCCATGAGAAATAATGTGACTTCTTAGGTTTAATTCTATAAATTTTACACTCATTTCTAACTCTCTTTAATTATCTGCTATTGCAGGATGCAACCATTTTCTAGCTTTTTCTAAAGGAATACCCTTCCTATTTGAAAAATCACGCACTTGATCATCTGTAATTTTACCCAATCCAAAATATTTCGCTTCTTCATTGGCAAAATAATACCCAGATACTGCTGCTGCTGGCCACATAGCCAAACTTTCAGTAAGTGTTACTCCTATTCGTTCATCGACCTTTAACAACTCCCAAATTGTTTCTTTTTCTAAATGATCTGGACACGCAGGATACCCTGGTGCTGGACGAATTCCTTTGTACGTTTCTTTAATCAACTCTTCATTAGTCAAGGATTCATCAGATGCATATCCCCAATGTTGAGTTCTTACACGGTGGTGTAAATATTCTGCAAACCCTTCTGCAAAACGATCGGCTATTGCCTGTACCATAATTGCATTGTAATCATCTTCTTTGTCCTTGTATTTTTTTGCCAATTCATCTGCCCCAAAAATTGCGGTGCAAAAAGTGCCCACATAATCTTGCTTTTTAGAAGCTCTTGGTGCCACAAAATCTGACAAGGCAAAACTTGGTTTTCCTTCTCGTTTTTTTAATTGTTGACGAAGTGTTCTAAAAACAGCTACCTCTTCTCCTTTTTTCTGAATAGAAATATCATCATCATTAATTGTGTTGGCTTCAAACAATCCAAAAATTGCCTTGGGCTTCAATAATTGTTTGGTAATAATCTCATTTAAAACAACCTGTGCATCTTCAAACAATTGCGTTGCCTGCTCTCCAACAACATTGTCGGTTAAAATATCTGGGTATCTTCCATGCAAGTCCCAACTTCTAAAAAACGGACTCCAATCTATAAATGGCAACAACTCTTTTAAACTCAACTGTTCTAGCGTTTGAACTCCCAATTGGTTTGGTTTTACAATTGTGGTCGTTTCCCAATCAATTTTAAACTTACGCTCACGCGCTTCTTTTATTGAAACATAGGCCTTGGTTTTTCCTCTTTTTAAGAATTTTTCACGAAACTCATCGTAGTCCTTTTTCAACTTAGCTACATAGGCATTACTTGTTTCTTTATTTAATAAATCACTCACTACAGTTACCGCCCTAGAGGCATCGTTTACATGAACAACTGCATTTTTATATTGTGGATCTATCTTAACTGCTGTATGCGCTTTTGACGTTGTTGCTCCGCCAATTAACAATGGTACAGAAAAATCTTGACGCTCCATTTCTTTTGCTAAATACACCATTTCATCTAATGAAGGTGTTATCAATCCAGACAAACCAATAATATCTACCTGCTCTTTTTTAGCAGCTTCTATAATTTTTTCTGGTGGAACCATTACGCCTAAATCGACAATTTCATAATTGTTACATCCCAACACAACACTCACAATATTTTTTCCAATATCATGCACATCGCCTTTTACTGTTGCCATCAAGACTTTTCCTAATGCCTTTTGCTCTTCTCCTTTTTCGGCTTCAATAAAAGGATTTAAATAGGCAACTGCCTTTTTCATTACGCGGGCTGACTTTACCACTTGCGGCAAGAACATTTTCCCAGCTCCAAACAAATCTCCAACGACATTCATTCCAATCATTAAATGACCTTCAATCACTTCAATTGGTTTTTTCGCAGCTAACCGTGCTTCTTCTGCATCTTCAACAATAAAAGCATCAATTCCCTTTACTAACGAATGTGTAATTCTTTCTTGTAAGGGTAAACTGCGCCATTCTAATATTTTTGTTTCATCTTGTTTTTTAACTCCTTTTACCGTTTCAGCAAAATCTAACAAGCGCTCTGTAGCGTCGTCTCTTCTATCGAGAATAACATCTTCTATATGCTCCAATAAATCTTTCGGAATGTCATCGTAAATTTCTAGCATTGCCGGATTTACAATTCCCATATTCATTCCTGCCTGAATCGCATAATACAAGAAAACAGAATGCATGGCTTCTCGCACTGTATTATTTCCTCTAAATGAAAATGAGACATTACTCACCCCTCCACTTACACTTACATTTGGCAGATTTTGTCGTACCCAACGTGTAGCTTCAATAAAATCAATGGCATTTTTTTTGTGCTCATCCATTCCTGTAGCCACAGGAAAAATATTTAAATCGAAAATAATATCTTCTGAAGGAAACCCAACTTGATCAACCAATACTCTATAAGATCGTTCTGCAATTTCAATTCTTCGTTGGTAATTGTCTGCTTGACCAACTTCGTCAAATGCCATTACAATTACTGCTGCTCCGTATCTTTTTATCTGAGTTGCTTCCCATATAAATTTCTCTTCTCCTTCTTTTAAAGAGATGGAGTTTACCACAGATTTCCCTTGTACAACTTGTAAACCCGCTTCTATAATCTCCCATTTCGAGCTATCGATCATTAATGGAACTCTACAAATATCTGGTTCGGCCGCAATCAGGTTTAAAAAACGAACCATCGCTTCTTTCCCATCAATCAAACCATCATCCATATTTACGTCAATGATTTGCGCTCCACCTTCTACTTGATGTCTAGCGATTGCCAATGCTTCATCAAATTTCTCTTCTTTTATCAATCGTAAAAATTTACGAGATCCCGCTACATTTGTACGTTCACCTACATTGATAAAATTGCTATTCTCATTTAAAACCAGTGGCTCTAAACCTGATAACTTCAAATATTTATCTTGTTTTATTTGCATTTTCTTGGCTGGTATTTAGTCGCCAATTCGGCTATTGCAGAAATATGTTCTGGTGTTGTCCCACAACATCCACCAATAATATTGATCAAATTTTTCTTTAAATATTCTTCAATTTGATCTGCCATCTCTTCAGCAGTCTCATCATATTCTCCAAAAGCATTTGGTAATCCTGCATTTGGATGTGCAGAAATAGCAAATTTCGTTTTAGAAGCTATTGCTTCTAAATGCGGTTGCAATAAATTAGCTCCTAGCGCACAATTAAACCCAACAGATAGTAATGGAATATGGGAGACAGAAATTAAAAAAGCTTCGGCAGTTTGCCCTGATAAAGTTCTACCACTAGCGTCGGTAATGGTACCACTTAACATTACAGGGACATCAATCTTTCGTTCGTCCTTTACTTCTTCAATAGCAAACAATGCTGCTTTGGCATTCAATGTATCAAAAACGGTTTCAACCAATAATAGGTCTGAACCGCCATCTAACAAGGCTTCTACTTGTTGTTTGTAGGCAACACGTAGTTCATCAAATGTAACTGCTCTATATCCAGGATCATTTACATCTGGAGACATGCTTGCAGTTCTATTTGTTGGCCCTATTGAACCAGCTACAAAACGTGGTTTATGCGGTTCTTTGGCTGTAAACTCGTCTGCAACTTCTTTTGCTATTTTTGCAGATTCATAATTCAGTTCATATACCAAATCCTCCATTTGATAATCTGCCATGGCAATAGTAGTCCCTGAAAAAGTATTGGTCTCTACAATGTCCGCTCCAGCCGCAAAATATTTTGCATGCACTTCTTTAATTGCAGTAGGCTGTGTAATCGATAGTAAATCGTTATTTCCTTTTAATGGAGTTGGATATTCTTTAAATCGTGCTCCACGGAAATCTTCTTCCGAAAATTTATAGGCTTGAAGCATGGTTCCCATTGCACCATCGAGCACGAGAATTCGTTTTTGTATTTCTTTATGTATGTTTGACATTCCTGATATTGAATAGTAGAAGTTATCAGGAAAAGAGGAAAGTTCTTTCCGTTATCTCTCTTACATACCGAAATCATTTCAGTATAAAAGTAGAATTTAGCACCTTCTTTGTTTGCACAAAGGGTTGCTAAGGTTTCAACGGGTCTAATCCCTCCACCTTTCTTGATAACATTCGTATTAAGTTAATGAACTAAAGTGCAAATTAACGTATTATTTTTTTCATTTACACCTTTTTTAATAAGATTTTTACTTTTCAAAAAGACTAGAAGACAAATATCTATCTCCACGATCGCAAACAACAGCAACTATAGTTCCTTTGTTAATTGTTTCTGCTAATTTCAACGCAACATGAACTGCACCTCCACTACTCATTCCGCCAAAAACACCTTCTTCATTGGCCAATCTTTGCGTCATTAATTTCGCTTCTCCCTCACTTACTTCCAGCACTTCATCTACCTTACTCTTCTCAAAAATTCCTGGCATATATTCTTCTGACCATTTTCTAATCCCTGGTATTTTAGAACCTTCTTTAGGCTGTGCACCTACAACTGTAATGTCAGCATTTTGTTCTTTTAAATAGCTGGAAACTCCCATAATAGTTCCTGTTGTTCCCATAGCTGATACAAAATGTGTAATTTCACCTTCAGTATCGTTCCAAATTTCTGGCCCTGTTGTTTTATAATGTGCTTTCCAATTGTCATTATTCTCAAATTGATTCAACATAAAATATCCTTTTTTGTATTTTAATGTCAACGCAACATCTCTAGACCCCTCAATACCTTTATCAGCAGGAGTCAAAATAACCTCAGCACCGTAAGAACGCATTGTTTTCACACGCTCTTCAGTGGAGTTTTCTGGCATTACAAGTACCATGTTCACTTCCAAAACTTTTGCAATAAATGCCAAAGCAATTCCAGTGTTTCCACTTGTCGCTTCTACTAAATAATCGCCTTTTTTTATATTTCTACGCTTAATTGCTTCATTAATCATATTGTATGCGGCACGGTCTTTTACACTTCCTCCAGGATTCTCTCCTTCTAATTTTAAGAGTAATCGAACCCCTTCTTTTTTCAAAATAGAGGTTACCTCTATTAATGGTGTATTTCCGATACAGTCTGTAATTCTTCTTATTTTCATCTTATTACTTTCAATTATTTATACCACATCTAACAATAGCTAATTCAAGGATTATTTTATTTGAGTTTATCCTATTTAACACCTCAATGAGGGCTTCTCGTGATTATTTTATATTCTGATTGATGCGTTACCAACGAATTCTTCGGAATGGAATCCATCACACATACATTTGCGCCAATTATGCTATTTGCTCCAATAACAACGTCACCTCCTAAAATGGTTGCATTTGCATAAATGGTTACATTATCTTCAATAGTTGGGTGCCTTTTTGTTGCTGCCAAGCTTTTCTTTACTTGGATGCCACCTAGAGTGACACCTTGATATATTTTTACATTGTTCTTAATAATCGTCGTTTCTCCAATTACAGTTCCCGTTCCATGGTCTATAAAAAAAGATGCTCCAATGTTTGCTCCAGGATGAATATCCGTTCCTGTAACACTATGCGCATACTCACTCATCATTCTAGCCAAGGTTTCTAAGTGTAACTTCTCTAACTCATGACTTAAACGATACACTGCGATGGCATAAAAGCCTGGATAGGCTAAATACACTTCTTCCAAACTTTTACAGGCAGGGTCTGTGCTTTCAAAGGCAATTGCATCCAAATCTAATTTGCCTCTTATTTCTGAAAATGTTGCTTCATATTGCTCCCAAGTATTTTCCGCATTTTTTATTAAAAACCTCTTTAAAATTTTCAGAAACTGATTTCTAATTCCTTTAAAATTTTCTTGATGATATGCTTCATCGAACAAAGCATAATAGAGCTGCTTTGTAAAATCTGCGACAGCATCTTTTAAGCCAACCGAATATGATGTTCTTTTTATGTTTCTAATCTGTACTTCCATTTTCTATTTAAATCTCTGGTGCTAATTCTACTTCTAAACCATCCATTTTTGGGGTCATTTGTATTTGGCACCCTAATCGACTATTGTCTTCGACATTAAAAGCTTCAGCTAGCATCATATCTTCATCTACTCCCATTTCTGGTAATTCATGAGTTGTTTTCACATAACATTGACAAGATGCACACATGGCCATTCCTCCACAAACACCAATTGTTCCTTCAGGTGCCAATTCGTAGGAACGCACCACTTCCATTAAGTTCATTGCCATATCTGTAGGCGCCAATACTTCATGCAAAACACCTTCTCTATCCGTAATTTTCAGGGTTATATCTGACATTTTACTGAATTGCTTTTACGACGGCCTTCGGAGCTTCTTTTCTGGTTCCATCAAAACCATCAATTCCACCAACAGTGGTATACTTCATGACATACTTTTTATCTGGGAAAATGCGTTGAAAAGCACTTTGACACATCAATGTTGCTTCGTGAAAGCCACATAAAATCAATTTCAATTTCCCTGGATAGGTGTTCACATCTCCAATGGCATAAATTCCTGGAATATTTGTTTGATAATCCAATGCATTATTTACCTTGATAGCATTCTTCTCAATTTCTAAGCCCCAATTTCCAATCGGACCTAATTTTGGTGACAGTCCAAACAACGGTATAAAATGATCTGCATCTACTATAAATGGCGCTTCTCCTTTTTTCTCAACAGCCACACCTGTAACTTTTTCTGTTCCTAAAATGCCTTTGATTTCTGCAGGAGTAATCAAATTTATTTTACCTAAATTTTTCAATTCCTGTACCTTATCAACTGAATCCAAAGCCCCTCTAAACTCATTTCTTCTATGTACCAAAGTCACTTCTTCTGCAACATCAGTTAAGAAAACGGCCCAGTCTAAAGCAGAATCTCCACCACCAGCAATCACTACTTTTTTATTACGATATACTTCTGGGTCTTTTATCATGTATTCTACTCCAGAGTCTTCGTATTCTGAAATGTTAGGAATAGGAGGCTTCCTAGGTTCAAAGCTTCCCAACCCTCCAGCAATGGCGACGATTGGCGCTTGATGTTTTGTTCCTTTATTGGTGGTAACAATAAAAGAACCATCTTCTTGCTTCTCTATCGTTTCTGCACGCTCACCAAGTGTAAAACCTGGTTCAAATTGTTTACTCTGCTCCAATAAATTAGTGGTTAAGTCACCGGCTAAAATTTCTGGAAACCCTGGAATATCATAAATTGGTTTCTTAGGATAAATCTCAGAGCATTGTCCTCCTGGTTGCGGTAATGCGTCAATTAAATGACACTTTAATTTCAATAAACCTGCTTCAAAAACGGTAAATAGTCCTGTTGGCCCTGCGCCAATAATTAATATATCTGTTGTAATCATTATTTTACTAAACTTTTTGTGAGATCATTAAGCGTGCTCACTTTTTCTTCAAAATTTCCTTTGATTGATTTTCTGTATGTATTTAAATTTTTCACCAAGTCGTCTATGTCATCTGGAATTACCTCCTCAAAAAACTGACGCAATCGTTTTGCCGTTGTTGGTGATTTACCATTGGTAGAAATAGCTACTTTCACATTTCCTTTGGTAACAATACCTCCTAAATAGAAATCGCAATAGGTTGGGTTATCTGCTAAATTCACCAACAAATTTCTTCTTTTACATTCGTTATAAATTTCAATATTTAATGCTTTATCATCTGTTGCAACAATTACTAAATGTTTATTTTCTAAAAAATTATCAGCATACCTTTCTTTAACTATTTTCACTTGATTGTCCTTTACTAAGGCAAGTATCGCTTCATTAATTTCTGGTGCTACCAATTGAACATTCGCGTTTGGACTTGATTTCAACAAAAATGATAACTTCTCCAACCCTACGTTACCTCCGCCAACAATTAGTACTTCTAATTGATGTACTTTCAAAAAAATTGGATATAGATTATTTCTTTCTTCTATGAACATACCAACTGTTTTTCGTTCTGTTCAACTGCGATATCATTCAATATTTCTCTATGACGAACCACTTCTCCAATGACAATTATTGCTGGGTTGCTCAATCCTTGTTTTTCGACAAGCTCCACAATGGTATCTACGGTTCCTATCCCCACTTTTTCTCTTGAGGTGGTGCCATCTTGAATAATAGCTACAGGTAGATCTTGCTTCCCTTCCTTTTGAAACAACGCAATAATTTCGGGCAGTTTCCCCATTCCCATTAATACCACTACAGTTGCGCTCGACTTCGCAGCCAATGCAATATCATTTGATATTTTATGCTCTTTAGTGGTGCCTGTGATTACCCAAAAGCTTTCAGAACTTCCTCGTTTTGTAACCGGAATATTTTGAGATGCTGGCACTGCCATTGAAGATGAAATTCCAGGAACGACAGCCGTACTCAACCCTAAACCCGCTGCATATTCCATTTCTTCGGCGCCTCTACCAAAAATAAATGGATCGCCTCCTTTTAATCTAACAACATGCCCATGAGAATGACCACGTGCAACAATTAATTCATTTATTTGCTCTTGTTGATAGTGATAACAACCGCTACGCTTTCCTACAAAAATCAATTCTGCAGTTGGATTCACATAAGCCAACAACTCTTCATTTACAAGGGCATCATACAACACAACATCGGCTGCTTCTAAAGCTTTAATAGCTTTAACTGTTATCAGTTCTGCATCACCAGGACCGGCTCCAACAACAGTTAATTTTGGTTCTTTCCTATACATGACTGACAGTTTTTTTTCTAAATACATCTATCTTTTTGTAAAAGTTCGTTGCAACTAACAAATACCTTTCTGCAAATTCCTTTGTTGGTTTTTCTTCGTTAATCTGATATACTAAGGCAGCAAATGTTGTGGACAATTCAATGGTGTTGTTTACTACAAAATGTGTGTCAAAATTCTGAATAATCCCTGCCTGTGTATTGGTTTTTATTCCTTCAGATGTCAACAATGCTTTTGCTGTATTTACCAATGCCGTGTACGCATGATAAATACTATCTGAAAGTTGATTTGCTTTTAGCGCTTCTTTTGAATTGCTCAACTTCTCTTCACTTTCAAACAATAACGTGGCAATTAAATCAATTACAACACCTGCACATTCTCCAATTCCAATAGCTTTCACATAATTTTCATCATGTCCCCAATCAATAAAATCACTTTTACCCAAGCTTGAAATATCTGATAATGGTTTTAATAAATCGTAGAAATAAATCTTCCCTTTTCTATCGTAATACTCTAAGAAATTCTCATTTTCAAATTGGTTATTCTCAATATCATTTAACAACAAACGCAGCGCATCTGGTCCTTTTTTACTTGGTATTTTAACCAATTTATCAGAAAATCGCCCTTTTCCATTTCCTAAAATCCCACCACCAATTAATACTTGTAATGCTGGCGCTTGTAAATTACCCACCTTAATAGACATTCCTTGAAAACCAATGTGCGCCATATTGTGTTGTCCACATGCATTCATACACCCACTAATTTTAATAGCGATTTCTTTATTATTTATATATGCTGGGTATTCTTCTTTTAGAATTCTCTCTAACTCAAGCGCAATTCCTGTACTACTAGAAATCCCTAAATTACAAGTATCTGTACCCGGACAAGCAGTAATATCTGAAGTACTATTGTACCCCAACTCTGTAAAACCAAGTTTAGATAATTCAACATAAAAAAGTGGTAATAGTTCCGCTCTCACATGTCTAATTAATATGTTTTGACGCAGGGTTAACCGAATCTCGTTCGCAGCATATTTTTTTACTAAATCTGCTAATAATCGTGCTTTATCTGTATAAAAATCACCAAGTGAAACTTTAATTCCAATCGCAAACAATCGCTCTTGTTTTTGTTTGATTACATTGGTGTTCTTCCAAGCTTCAAAACCTTCTGCATCTTCTATATCGGTTTCTGGAATTTCATTTTCTTGAAATGTAATTTCTTGTTCAAAAGCAGTCGAATCAATTGGATAGGGTACATAAGACAACGCTTGTTTTTCTTTTGCAACCAATTCTAAAAATTTGGGCACACCAATTTCTTTCACCAAGAATTTAAGCCTTGCCTTTGCTCTTTTATTACGTTCTCCATACCGATCAAACACTCGTAAAACACCCTCTATAGTCGGAATTAAAAATTGCGCTTCTAAAAAGTCATATATCACATCTGCATGTCTTGGTTGCGATCCTAATCCTCCAGCAAGCATCACTTTAAATCCTTTTACAGTTTGACCATTTACCTCTTTAGATTTTGCAATAAACCCTAAATCATGCATAAAACTGATGGCTGTATCATCATCTGTCCCTGAAAAAGAAATTTTAAACTTACGCCCCATTTCTTGACAGATTGCATTCCTTAAAAAGAACTGAAAAGTTGCATGCGCATAGGGCGATACATCAAAAGGTTCGTTCACATCAATTCCTGCAGTTTCAGATGCTGTTATATTTCGCACTGCATTTCCACAAGCTTCACGTAACGTGATGTCATCTTTCTCTAATTGCGACCATAATTCTGGAGTTCTATCTAAACTTACATGGTGTATTTGAATGTCTTGACGTGTGGTAATATGTAATCGTCCTCTAGAATATTCATCTGATACATTGGCAATTCTGTGTAACTGCTCGCTTGTAACTTTTCCATAGGGCAGTTTAATACGAATCATTTGAACACCAAATTGTCTTTGTCCATATACTCCACGTGCTAAACGTAAACTTCGAAAACGTTCTTCATCAATTTTCCCTTCTTTAAATAGTTGAATTTTACGTTCCAATTCTAAGATATCTTTTTCTACAACTGGATTTTCTATTTCTGATCTAAAACTTTGCATGACTCTATTTCTATGTGCTTTTACAAGCGTTACTTTCTAATTGTGTAAGAACTTTTGTTTCTCTAAAAGTGCTTCTTTTGTCTCTACGTATTCATCATCGGGAACACAACAATCAACTGGACAAACAGCGGCACATTGCGGTTCTTCATGAAACCCGATACATTCTGTACATTTATCTGGAGCAATAAAATAAAACTCATCTGAGATTGGTTCTTGTAATGAATCTGCCGCTATTTCACTTCCATTTAATAGAGAAATGTTTCCTTTTAAAGAAGTTCCTTCGCTATATTTCCAATCTGCAGCTCCTTCATAAATTGCTGTATTTGGGCATTCCGGCTCGCAAGCACCACAATTGATGCATTCATCTGTTATTATAATTGCCATAATTCAGTTGTTTTTTTACTATTGAATAAACCCAACTCCAGAAGTTGCATTTGTTTTTGGATCAATTAAAATGAAGGTTCCCGTGGCTTTGTTTGTTTGATAATTATCAAAAAACAATGGCTTACTTAATTTTAATTCTATCTCACCAATTTGGTTTAATACTATTGTTGATGGGCTTTCTTTTTTACCAGAAAAATCGGTATTGATAATACTGGAAATTTCTGTCACCTTAGCTTGAACATCATGCACACCGTGTTTTAAAATATATTTTGTATTTGATGACAATGGTGTTTTATCCATCCAGCAAATCGTGGCCGAAATTTGCTTTTCGATACTTGGCTCTTCTTTTAATTTCACCAACATATCTCCTCTACTAACATTGATATTATCTTCTAACGTGATCGTTACAGCACTGCCTCTTGTTGCTCTTGCATACCTTTTATCAAAAAAGTGAATTTCTTTTATTTTCGATGTTGTTTTTGATGGCAACACGGTTATTGCATCACCAACAGCTAAATCGCCTCCATAAATCTTACCCGCATAGCCTCTAAAATCGTGATAGTCATCTGTTTTTGGGCGAATTACTGTTTGAATAGGGAAACGAACTTTTGATACCTCTTCAACATCATCTAAGGTTAAACCTTCTAAGTGTTGCAACAAGGTTTCTCCATTATACCAATCCATATTTTCTGACGGATCTACGACATTATCCCCTTTTAAAGCAGACAACGGAATAAAGGTTACCTGTTGTTTTTGATATGAACTCTTATTGGCTAAATATTCTATTTCTGATTTAATTTCGTTGAATTTTTCTTCAGAATAATCCACGAGATCCATTTTATTTACTGCTATTACAACTTCTTTAATTCGCAATAAGTTGTTGATAAAAAAATGTCGATATGTCTGTTCTATTACCCCTTTTCGAGCATCAATCAAAACAATAGAAGCTTGCGCATTAGATGCGCCAGTAACCATATTTCTTGTGTATTCTATATGACCAGGTGTATCTGCAATGATGTAGCTTTTCTTTGGTGTAGAAAAATAGATATGTGCTACATCTATGGTAATTCCTTGCTCACGTTCTGCAATCAACCCATCAGTAGCTAAAGAGAAGTCTAAATAGTCAAAACCTCTTTGTTTACTTTTTTGTTCAATTGCTTCTAACTTATCTTCTGTCAACGATTTTGTGTCGTATAAAATACGTCCTATCAACGTACTCTTCCCGTCATCTACGCTACCTGCTGTTGCTATTTTTAAAATGTCCATCTGTTTTTTGTTAATTCGTTGATGCGTTTATTTGTTTATAAACTCTCTGCTTCATTTTTGTTTTTAAAAATATCCTTGTTGTTTTCGTTTTTCCATCGCTGCCTCTGATCGTTTATCATCAATTCTCGCTCCTCGTTCTGAAATTGGTGACACACGAATTTCATCGACTATGGTAGAGACATCTGATGCTGTAGATAGTACTGCCGCTGTACAACTCATGTCACCTACGGTTCTAAACCGCACTATTCTCTCTTCCACAATTTCGCTTTCCTCCCTATAAACAACAGCATCATCTGCAGACCAGATCAAACCATCTCTTAAAAAAGTTTGACGTTTATGTGCAAAATAGATCGAAGGAATTTCAATTTCCTCTTGTTTGATATAAGACCAAACGTCTAATTCTGTCCAGTTAGAAATTGGAAAAACACGTACATTTTGTCCTAATTCTATTCTTCCATTTAAGATATCAAACACTTCCGGTCGTTGGTTTTTTTCATCCCATTGCCCAAAATCATCACGCACAGAGAAAATACGTTCTTTAGCTCTTGCTTTTTCTTCATCACGTCTAGCTCCTCCAATACAGGCATCAAAACCAAACTCTTCAATGGCATCTAATAAGGTTTCTGTTTGCAGCATATTTCTGCTTGCATACCTACCCGATTCTTCTTTCACCTTACCAGAATCAATGTTGTCTTGTACATTTCTTATAATCAATTCAACACCTAATTCTTTTGTCAATCGGTCTCTAAACTCTACGGTTTCTGGAAAATTATGACCTGTATCAACATGCAATAATGGAAATGGAATTTTTGCAGGGTAAAATGCCTTTTGCGCAAGTCGCACCAGTGTTATGCTATCTTTCCCCCCAGAAAAAAGCAACACTGGCTTTTCAAATTGTGCGACCACTTCCCTAAATATGTATATTGCTTCGCTTTCTAATGCGTTTACTTGTATTGTACTCATCTTCTATTCATTTTAATGGTGTAAACCACATTCTCTATTACTTTCTACTTTTGTTGGATCGAAATATGCAAATTCATTTGAAAGGTTATGCTCTTCTAAATACACATCCAACTCGGCATCTGACCAATAATAAAACGGACTCACTTTTACAATACCGTCTTTGCTTACCGAAACAATATCAATATTATCTCTAAAAGCAGTTTGCCCTTTTCTTAGGTTTGTAAACCACACTTTAGGCTGATGTTCTTTCATCGCTCTTTGAAATGGTTCTAATTTTACTTGTTCTGTAAATGTTACATGTTTTGGATCATCAACCGACGGAATTCCTAGTGTTACATTTCTATGAGAAACGGTTTGTTTAGGCACATACAATTGAACATTTAAATTCAATGATTCAATTAATTCTTCTGCATGCTTATAGGTTTCAGTTGTATTGTAACCCGTATCACACCAGATCACTTTCGTGTCATTTTCCACATCCGTAACTGCGTATAATATTGCGCTTTCATACGGCCTGAAATTCGTAGTGACAATCGCCTTTTTTGAGAACTGAATTGCCCACTTTACAATTTCTTTAGGCGAATGGTTTTCTAATTTTTTATTAATTTCTTTTACTTCTTTATCATTCATTATTTTCCCCATTTTATGGCATTCCAAATTCTTTCATGAAAAAAGTACAACACCATTTTTGTTATTAATTCGATCGCCCCAATAGAAAATGCCACAGTTAAAGCTCCAGTTACCAACCAAGAAATTAGAATTGTATCTAATGTCCCAATAGCTCTCCAACTCAGTGATTTTACAATACTTCTAATTGGCTTTTCAGATACTTTATCAGTAGTGAAACTGTTTTTATTTTCTATTTTTTGACTCAGAATCATTTGTAATAATTTAATTACACCTATTACCCTATCGGGCTACTAGGTTAAAAGTGCAAATGTATACATCATTTTTAATTCCACAACCTTTTTTTAATAAAATAAATGTTAAATAAATGGACTATTTTTAGAGCTAGAATTTAGGTTATATCGGCTAAGGTATTATTTCTAAGAACTTGCAGCGTATTATCTCTAACTTGAATCATTAATTTGTGAACAGAACAAGCATTTTCATCTGGACAGTCATCACATTTTTCATAAAAGTTTAAACTCACACAAGCCAACATTGCAATAGGCCCTTCTAAAACTCTAATAACATCTGTCATTAAAATATCTGAAGGTGATTTTAACATGTAATACCCACCTCCTTTACCTTTCTTAGAGCCTAAAAACCCGGCTTTACGAAGTGACAATAAAATGCTCTCCAAATACTTATGAGAAATATTTTCTTCTGCAGAAATTGTAGCAATTTGCACAGGGTTGTTATTCTCTTGTCTAGCTATGTAGGCTAAGGCTTTAAGCCCGTATTTTGTTTTTTTAGAAAGCATACCGCGAATATAAACTTTATTACTAAATTTCTAGAGCTTGTTTTAAATCATTTAAGATATCATTAACATTTTCTAACCCTACAGAAACACGTACCAAACCATCTGTAATACCAACCTCTAATCGATCCTCTTCTGCCAAACTACTATGTGTTGTAGAGGCTGGATGCGTAACGATACTTCTAGTATCACCCAAATTTGCTGATAATGAGCACATCTCTATTTTATTTAAAAACTTACGGCCTGCTTCCACACCTCCATTAATTTCAAAAGCGATGATGTTTCCACCTAGTTTCATTTGCTTTTTTGCCGTTTCATATTGTGGGTGAGATTTTAAAAAAGGGTATTTTACGAAATTAACATTTGATCGTGTTTCTAAAAATTCTGCCACTTTTAATGCATTTTCACAGTGTTTTTCAACACGAATTGCTAAGGTTTCTAAACTTTTTGATAAAACCCACGCGTTAAAAGGAGACATTGCTGGCCCTGTGTTTCTAGAAAATAAATAAATTTCACGAATCAATTCTGCTTTTCCTACAGCTACTCCTCCTAAAACTCTTCCTTGCCCATCAATCAATTTTGTGGCAGAGTGAATTACAATATCAGCACCAAATTTTATTGGGTTTTGCAAATATGGCGTTGCGAAGCAATTGTCTATGATTAGTAGCAAGTTGTGCTTTTTAGCAATGGTTCCCAACAATTCTAAGTCTAATAAATCTACTCCTGGATTTGTAGGCGTTTCTGCATACAAAACCTTCGTGTTTGCTTGAATTAACCCTTCAATTTTATCGGCTTCATTGACGTTGAAATAACTTGTATCAATATTCCATTTAGGCAAGTACTTGGTAAACAGTGAATGTGTAGAACCAAACACTGATCTACATGAAACTACATGATCTCCTGCATTTAACAAAGCTCCAAACGTAGAAAATACCGCTGCCATACCAGTGGCAAATGCATATCCAGATTCTGCTCCTTCCATTGCTACTATTTTATCCACAAATTCAGTAGTATTTGGGTTTGAAAACCTGCTATACAAGTTTTTCTGTTTCTCTTCTGCAAATGAAGCGCGCATATCTTCTGCATCATCAAATACAAAACTTGATGTTACATACATTGGTGTAGAATGCTCAGAAAACTGAGATCTTTCAGTTTGATTTCTTATTGCCTGTGTTTCAAAATGGTAATCGCTCATATTATTGTATTTTTTAGATCTCGACTGTGCTCGATCTCACGTTTTCAAATGACGCCTAGCGCTCTAACTATTATTTTTTGCCAATCTTAATATATCTCCAAAGACACCTCGAGCAGTTACTTTTGCTCCGGCCCCAGCTCCTTGAATCACGATTGGTTGCTCACCGTAGGACTCTGTATAAATTTCAAAAATCGCATCCGATCCTTTTAATGAACCTAATGGAGAACTTATAGGAACTGAAACTAATTTTACATCCAATTCCCCTTTATTTTGAAATAAATCTCCTGATAAATCACCAATATATCTTAACACATGCTGGGCTTCTTGCGCTTCTTTCTTTGCTTGGAATGTTGCATTTAGTTGTTTTAAATTTGATAAGAAATTTTCCGATGTTATTTCTCTAAAATCGACTGGAATCAGGTTTTCAATTTCTGTATCTTCAAATTCATTTTGTAAATCTAGCTCTCGAGCTAAAATCAATAATTTTCGAGCAACATCATTCCCACATAAATCTTCTCTAGGGTCGGGTTCTGTAAATCCTAGATCGATTGCTTCTTGCAATACTTCTGAAAAAGCAATTTCTTCTGATGAAAACTTATTAAAGATATAACTCAATGACCCTGAAAACACGCCCCTTATTCTGGTGATATTCTCACCCGATTCATGTAATAAATTTATGGTATCAATCAATGGTAAACCGGCACCTACATTCGTTTCATATAAATAAGTCTTTTTGTTTTTCGCCAATTGATCTCTCAACTCTTTATAAAAAGAATGTGAAATGGTATTGGCTATTTTATTCGATGAAACCAAATCAAAACCAGCCTCTATTAATGGAATATAATTCGACACAAAATCTGCATTTGCAGTATTATCAACTGCTATTAAGTTTTCTAAATGATGTTTTTTTGCAAATGTAGTAATCGCTTCAATGGATGTATTCTCTATGCCATTATCTTCCAACTCTTGTTCCCAATTTTCTCCAACCCCAGTAGCATTTAAAATCACTTTTGAAGAGCTGGCAATGGCAAAAATATTCAATTGAATTTTACGTCTCTCCAAAACAGATTTGGTATTCTCAATTATCTGATTGATTAAGGTTCCTCCAACCAAACCTTTTCCAAAAACAGCGATGTTTATTTTTTTAGCAATTCCAAAAACTTGTCCATGAATAACATTTACTGCTTTATGTAGATCCTCTTTTTTCACAACCAAACTCACATTCTTACCCGTAATGGTATTGTTAAATAACAAGGGAACAATTTGGTTTTTAATTAGGGCATTATATGGATGATGGAACTCGCTTAAGTCTTGTCCTATTATTGAAATTACTGCCACGTGATCTACAATAGAGATTTGATTGACATCTTGAGAATAGAAGTCATTTTCAAATTCTTTTTCTAATGCCAATACAGCTTTAGTGGCTTTGTCTTTATTTATAATCAAACCAATTCCTCTTTCAGAAGACCCTTGGGAAATAATACTTACACTGATATCTTTCTCGCTCAAAGCCCTAAAAATACGGGCATCTACACCTACTTTACCCAACAAGCCCCTACCTTCAAAATTTAACAAGGCAACATCTTCTAAAACAGAGATAGACTTAATCCCTTTTGCACTCGATTTAGCCGTAATTAAAGTGCCTTTATCTTTTTTATTAAAGGTATTTAAAATACGCAGCTTGATGTTTTTTTCTAATAATGGAATGATGGTTTTAGCATGTAGAATTGTAGCGCCAAAATTAGCTAGTTCATTTGCTTCAGAAAAAGATAATTGTTCAATTTTTTTCGCATCTGACACCAAATCTGGGTTTGCAGTAAAAATTCCGTTTACATGTGTGTAGTTTTGTAACTCTTCTGCATCTAAGTAATTTGCTAATAAAGATGCTGTGTAATTACTTCCATTCCTTCCTAATGTTGTGGTTTGTTTTTTTTGATTTCCTGCAATAAACCCAGTAACAACATTCACCGTATTTCCGTTATGCTTGTTAAAATATGCTATTACATTTTCTTTTGACAGCGTTGTAATTGGCTGCGCATTTCCAAAATTATCATCTGTGACAATAAGCTGCCTTGCATCTGTAGCATTTGCTTTTACTTGACGTTCGTTCAATAAACGTTCAATCAATTTCACAGACAACAATTCGCCTTGAGCCAATACCTCATCTTTTATTTTCTGACTATAGTCTTCTAATAACTGAACCCCTTCAAAAATGGTTTCTAGCTTAGAAAATTCTTTTGAAAAATCTACTTGTACGGTTGAAACTAGTTGTTCTTTTTTAAATGCTTCAAATTGTTCTTTATACGCAACGCCACTAGCTGCACTCTTTAAAATAGCTTCTAATTGGTCCGTAGAATTTCCTCTCGCAGAAGCAACCACCGTAATCTTCTCGCCTGCTGCCACTTTATGTACAATAATATCTATGGCATTTTTTAACCCTTGACCGTTTGCCAAAGATTTTCCTCCAAATTTTAATACTTTCATTTTATTCTTGTTAAAGTCCTTATTAAAAATAGGGGCTATAATTTTTTGTAATTGTTTGTATTCTATTAAAAAAGCATCGTGTCCATGAACCGAATTAATTTCGTTATAGGTAACATTTGCTTTTGTAATTGCTAATTTTTGATATGTTTCTTTATTCTCTTCAGCAGTAAAAAATAGATCTGAATTGACACCTACAATGTGTATATCTGCTTCAATTGCATTCAATATCTCAATGTCTTTTTGCCCATTATTGGTTACGTCTATAGATCGTAACAGTTGATTCATTAACTTGTAAGAAGACAACTGATAACGCTCTTGTAATTTTTTACCATGATGTAACAACCAGCTTTCCACATTAAAAATTTCAAGTGCATCATTTTTAGATCGCTGAAAACGTTCTTTAAAAGACTCTGGTGTTCTATAACACAGCATGGCATGCATACGTGCATCATGAACAGGATTGCTGGAATTCACTAAAAACTGTTCTTGAATTTGGCAATTAGCAATCAACCAATCTGTTGATTTCCAATCTGTCGCAACGGGAATAAAATGTTGAGTGATTTTTGAATCTAACACAACCATTTCCCATGCAATACCACCACCTAAAGAACCTCCTATTAATCCAAAAAGCTTGATTATTTTTAATTCTTTCAATCCAATTAAAAACAGTCTTGCAATGTCTCTTGCTATAAAATTTTTATAGGCATCAATTACATAACCATCGAATCCATTACCTGGAATATTAAAAGCCAAGATAGTATACTGATTTGTATCAATTGCTTTATTTTCTCCAATCAAATCTTTCCACCAACCATCTTCTCCAGTGACATTACAATTTCCTGTTAATGCATGGTTGACTAATACCACAGGAGCAGTCCCCAATTCTTTTCCAAACAACCGATAACTGAGCTGAATGTTATTAAACTGGGTTCCACTTTCTGTAGTATAACTAAGAATATCTATAAATGGTAAATTACTTTTCATGGTCAAATCTTATCGAACTAATAGCCCTTTCTAAACTGGCACTGCATTTGAAACTCTTGCAAACGCTTCTTGCAAATCTGCTTTTAAATCTTCAATATTTTCCAAGCCTACAGACAACCTAATTAAATCTTTGGTTACCCCGGTGGTTTCTTGTTGAGCGTCTGTTAATTGTTGATGTGTAGTACTAGCAGGATGAATGATTAATGATTTTGTATCGCCAATATTTGCAAGTAAGGAGAAGATTTTTGTAGTATCAGCAATTATTTTTGCGGATTCAAAGCCTCCTTTTACACCAAAAGTCACCACACCACTTTGTCCTTTTGGCAAATACCTATCTGCTAAATCCTTGTATTTACTGGTCTCCAATCCCGGATAATTTACCCAAGCTACTTCCTTCTGATGCTCCAACCAAGTTGCCAATGCCAATGCATTTTCACTGTGCTGTTTAATTCTAATTTCTAGCGTTTCTAATCCTTGAATTATTTGAAACGCATTGAATGGGCTTAAAGCTGCTCCATAATCTCTTAATCCTTCAATACGAACCTTTGCTATAAAGGCTGCTTCCTTAAGTACTTCACTGTAAATTAATCCATGATAACCAGCAGACGGTTCTGTAAATTCGGGGAATTTCCCATTTGTCCAATCAAAGGTTCCGGCATCAATAATAACCCCACCAAGAGCAGTACCGTTTCCATTGATATACTTAGTTAATGAGTGAATTACAATATTTGCTCCATACTTTATCGGATTCAATAATGATGGTGTTGCTATTGTATTATCCACAATTAAGGGTACTTTAAATGCTTTTGCCTGAGTTGATATTGCTTCAATATCTAAGACATCTAACTTCGGGTTCCCTAATGATTCAATAAAAAACAGGCGTGTATTTTCTTGAGCTGCGTTTTTAAAGTTTTCTGGGTTTGATGGATCCACAAAAGTGGTCGTAATTCCATGTCTTGGCAGGGTAACATTTAACAAATTATACGAACCTCCATACAAACTATTAGAGGCAACAATATGATCTCCGGCCTTTAACAATGTCAATAAGGTTGTTGCGATTGCTGCGGTACCAGATGCAGTAACAACGGCTGCAATGCCCCCTTCTAAAGCGGCCAAACGTTGCTCTAAAACATCATTTGTGGGATTGTTAATTCGCGTATAAATGTTTCCAGGTTCTGCCAATGCAAATAAATTTGCAGCATGGTCTGAATCGTTAAATACGTAGGCCGTAGATTGATAAATAGGAACGGCTCTGGTTCCTCCTGTTTGCTGAACATCGTGTCCGGCGTGCAACGCATTGGTTGCAAATTTTTGTGTACTCATTTTTCTTGTTTTTGAGTTAATAAAAGATTAAACCAAAAGTCAAATGCGTCAAATTTTTGACGTACCTAATAGAAAAATGTTAT
>Ga0209395_1002866_pt1 | contig 22003 bp, 23 predicted proteins | sample GOMGulsemesocosm_3_FD_184635 | JGI IMG/M metagenome (GOLD analysis project Ga0209395, IMG submission 184635) | Methane-oxidizing microbial communities from mesocosms in the Gulf of Mexico - GOM9D Gulf of Mexico (SPAdes) (version 2) | ecosystem: Environmental > Aquatic > Marine > Cold seeps... | reverse complement strand
TCGACTTTACCAAGAGCGAAGAAAACCGCTGAAATTTGTCAGGCGACATTGCTACTTCCGCACAAACTTACGTCAGCATTAATAGAGCGAAACTTTGGAAGTTGGCAAGGAAAGTATATTGAAGAAGTGAAGTTAGATAATCACTATCAAGCTATTTTTCATCAAGTAAACACCTTTGCTCCCCCTAATGGTGAATCAGGTATTGAGTGTTCAATACGGTTTCAAAAAGCTTTAATCAATATTGCGACCACTTATGAAGTAGACGTTAAGAATACTGAAAATATTTTGGTCGTCAGTCATGGTGACATTCTCCGTTGCTTTTTATCATCGATGGTTAAAAGGTTTTCGGATGGACATGCCATAAACACTCAGCAGAAAGCCTTTGATAACGGCTGTATTTTTCTGGTGAGTTACGATACAAAAAAACAAGATTTCACACTAATATCAACACTCGACATCACAAAAACATCATCAGATAAGATAACAACATGATCACATCATTGATTATGATAATGGCTTATCTACTTGACTTTTTACTGGGCGAGGTAAAACGTTTTCATCCTTTAGTTGGCTTCGGATGGTTAACGTCTAAGATAGAGAAAACAGTTAATAGCCATCATAATGAAACTGAAAGCACAAACATCTGGTTGCCTCGACTTCTCGGCATCTTATCGTGGTTAGTATTATGTGCTCCATTACCGTTTATTTATTATTACTTTCACCAGGGCAACATATTTTTTTGGTGCTTAGATGCAATCGTGCTGTACTTTTCAGTAGGTTTAAAAAGTCTGAAGTTGCATGCTTTGCAAATACTCAAACCGCTAGAGAAAGGTGACTTAGCAACTGCGCGACACTTTTGTGGTTATTTAGTTAGTCGTAATACGAACGATTTATCTGAACAAGACATTTCACGCGCCACCGTTGAATCTGTACTAGAAAATGGCCATGACGCTGCCATTGCTAGTTTTTTTTGGTTCATTATTGGCGGAGCACCTTTTGTTATTTTACATCGACTTGCCAATACTTTAGATGCAATGTGGGGGTATAAAAATCAACGATTCCTCCATTTTGGCTGGTGCGCTGCACGAATGGACGATCTACTCGGCTGGCCGAGTGCGAAAGTATCCGCTCTGCTGTATGCTTTACAAACCAATTTATCTGTACCAAAAACAATAAGTGCATTAAAAAATGGTTATCAACAAAGTCATCCGTATAAGAGCCTCAATGGCGGTTGGGTAATGGCTACTGGCGCTAGTGTTCTTAATTTCAAGCTAGGCGGTTCAGCAATTTATCATGGTAAAGAAGTGACTTCCGTAACATTAGGTTGTGGTAATGCCTTAGTCAAAAATGATATTTTACGCAGTATCCGTCTTGTAAATATAGCGGTAATAACTTTACTCGTTATTTGCTTTTGCTATGAAATCATACATTATTTTGCTGGTGCGAATTCATGATAAAAAAACCAATGAATGAAAGCACCACAATGTTAATTCACGGTGGACAGCTCAATGAAATTGCGGAACTTTACTCGATACCTTTAAAAGGATGGTTAGACTTATCAACGGGTATTAGTCCAATAAGTTACCCTATTCCCAACATTCCTGAAAATATATGGCAACAATTGCCGCAAACAAGCGATGGTTTAATTGAGGCTGCAAAAAGATATTATGGCACTGAAAATATCAACGCAACAAGTGGCAGCCAAGCCGTTATTGCTCGATTACCAAATCTCTATCTTAATTATACCAACAAATCTCCAAGCCAAATTGATGTATGGCTACCTGAAGTCGGTTACAAAGAGCATGAAAGGTCTTGGTGTGATGCTGGCTTTAACATTAAGCACTATAATGATTTACCCTCTTGCGAAGACTTAACGCTGTACTCAATTGTTGTGGTTATTAACCCTAATAATCCAACGGGGGAATTACACCAACAGCGAACGTTAACAGACTTACTCAAAATAATTGAGGCTCTATCAGGTTGGTTAGTTGTAGATGAAGCTTTTATGGATGTTATTCAGCCCAGTCAGTCGATTATTCATTTGACAACAAATAGACATCTTTTTGTTTTACGTTCTATCGGAAAGTTTTTTGGATTAGCTGGGATTAGAATAGGATTTTTAAGTGCGCACCCATTTTGGATAAATAAACTAAAGCTTTTATCATCACCTTGGGAAGTTAATGGTCCTGCCCAATTTGTTGCTGAGCAAGCACTCAATGATCTTGCATGGCAATCAGAACAGCGTAAACAATTAATTGAATTATCAAAAAAGCTCGGGGAGGTATTAACAGAAACGTTTTTAGCTCCCAATAATAACGATATGATAAACATAAAAATAAGCGGCTGTGGATTATTTATAACATTGATGCATCCTCAGGCAACAGAACTTTATCATAAATTCTGCAACCAAGGGCTTTACGTGCGTTTATGCGATGAAAATAACGCTTTGCGCTTTGGTGTACCTAACCCAAAGCAATATAAGATCTTAGTCAATTTACTGGCTCAGCATTGCCATAGCTGAAGCTAGTTTATCTGCATATTCCGTGTTTTTTAACTGCCCTTTTTCACTATCAAAATTATCGTAAAAGCTTGGCACAGATAGATGAGCTTTCACAACACCAGCAAAATATGGTGCTGAATTTACTGCTGCAGCTAAAACTGTTGCTGCGCCGCCAGGACCAGGCGAGGTAGATAGTAATACCAATGGCTTGTTTTGATAAACTTTCTGCAGCGTACGGGAACTCCAGTCAAATAGGTTTTTAAACGCTGCTGTATATGAACCATTGTGCTCAGCAAAACCAATAACTAAGGCATCGGCACTGGCTATTTTATCAATAAAGTCCTGAGCTAATTGAGGCTTACCTAATTCAGCCTCTCTATCTTCACTAAACAAAGGCATTTCATAATCATTAATATCAAGCACTTCAACTTGTGCATTTTCCACTAAACTTGCGGCGTGGCTTGCTAACTGTTTATTAATTGATTTACGACTACTGGTGGCAGCAAAAGCGATAATTTTCATATGAACTCCAAATTTTGTAACGATATACCTAGTATTTATAGGTAATGCAATGAAAGTAGTGTAGCTTGTTTCCTATAAAAGATTAATAACCGATTTACAAACATATTATTTCCATATGAAAGCTAATACAACGCTATTCCCAGCCCAAAGTAAAAGTAATTTACTTGATGGTATCGCTATCTTTGTGCAAGTTGTACAAAGTAAAAGCTTTGTCAATGCAGCTGAAAAAATGAACCATTCTACCTCTTATATTAGTAAAGAGGTTAGTAAGCTAGAAGCTCGTTTAGGGGTGCGTTTATTACATCGCACCACAAGAACATTGAGCTTAACATCTGAAGGTGAAGTCTATTACCAACAATGCCAGCAGATAATTGAAGATGCTTTGCAAGTAGAAAGTAGTCTTTCAGGACGGCAACAAATTCCGCAAGGCCGCTTAAAATTAAGCTGTCCTGTTGGCATCGGGGTATCACGTATTCGGCCTATATTGGCAGAGTTTCTTGCCAAGTATCCTAAAATCACCTTAGACATTGACTTAAACGATCATAAAGTAGATCTAGTTGCCGATGGCTTTGACGTAGTGATCAGAGCTGCTGTTCAACTTGAAGACTCGAGTTTGATCAGTCGTCGTTTTATGAACTCCACTAGCCTGACGCTCGCTTCACCTGAGTATTTAAAGAATCATGGTACACCTAAGCACCCTGAGGACTTAGTTGATCATCAAATGATAAGCTACCGTAACTTAAAAACACCTGAAACTTGGCACTATACCACTAAGAGCGGGCACAAAACTCAAACCCATGTGAAGAGCCGCGTATCATGTAATAACTCAGAAATGATGATTTCACTCTGTCTAGCTGGGCAAGGTATAATACGCATGCCACTTTTTAATTTACGAGAAGAAGTTGAGTCCGGAAAATTAATTCCGTTATTTGAAGATTTAATGCCCATTAATATTGGCGTTTATCTGGTTTATCCAAGTAAAAAAAATATGCCCGCTAAGCTCAGGTGTTTCATAGACTTTATCATGGAGAAACTAGGCGATACCTAGTAACAACTACGCCAAGCGCTGTTTTTGCTCAAACATCCCTTTCACTAATGAGAACTGTGCAAAGTAATACGTTGTCATTATCCAAAAGCTTGCATAGGGTATTTCAAGATAAAACTTATCAAGTCCAATTAATGAGTCAGAAAGAATAAAACTAATACCACCAATAATCAGCCAAGTATTCGATTTTTGTGACAGTAACGTTACTATTCCCATCAACAAGAGCACCGTCATATAAATTAATACCGGTATAAATAACTCACCTAAACCTGCATAAATGACTGAAAACATTCCCGTGCCATAGAGGCAATATAATACGATTATAGGCATTCGCTTTAATGTTAAAGGCTTTAAGCTAAAAATGTAAAAAAGATGGGCAACTAAAAAGGAGCCTAAGCCAAAAACAAACCAATTAACACGATCGTAATCTAAGAAAAAATCACCTAAACCAGAAAAAATCAATCCTACAATAAATAATTTATGAGTACTTTCTCGCGTTAAAAGCAGTTGTTGCCATGAAAAATGGATCAATACTAAAATAGGTAAAAGCTTTAATATCCAGCTTAAGGGGTAAGAATTAAAGAAGGTTGATGCAATAAAAACGCCGGCAAAAATTATAAAAAAATTGAGTTGTAACTTGGTCATTATTACTACATTTTCCTTGATGTTATTTTTATTCGAAAAGTTCTGAAAAATCATCTTCTAAATCAGTGTAATCCATTTGAGATAAGCCTACAATTTCTAATACGGCCTCTTGAATAAATTCCCAGTCTGGTGAGTTTCTTTGTCTCTTTACACTCTCAATTACATTTTCTGCTATTTTTAAAACCGCATAAATGAGTTGCGCTTGATGATCATTATTATATTTTAAATAGTTTAAATCATGATGCTGAGCAATTAAATAACAAATCTCTTTCGGCAAGTTCCATGACGAAGCTACGTAATAACCTAATGCAGCATGATTAGTATTATAATATTTTTCTTCTAAAGCGGTTGAATTTTTATGTTGTTTATTAGCAGCCTCCAGTACCTTTTTATAATTTGGATACTTCAAGGCAAGTAAGGGTATTCCGCAATTATGAAATAACCCTATGCTATAAAGCATATCCACAGGTACTTCATTTTTAACCTTGTTACCGATATAACTAATAGCATTAGCAATATCGAGTGCATCATCCCAAAACTGCTCTAGTGAAATACTCGCATCACCTTTAAATGATGCTTTTAATAATAATGCGGTAACTAACCCATTAATAACTTTTAAACCTAGCATCATAACAGCTTGTTTTATTTCTGATATTCTACGATTCATGCCATAAAATGGTGAGTTTATTATTTTTAATATTGCTGATGACAAACCAATATCACTAGCAATAAGTTGTGCAATTTTTTCTATATTTGGCTCTTTTATGTCCATTAGGTTTTGAATTTCAGATAAAATTTCAGGTTTTACTGGGATTTGAAAACTAGAGATAACGTCATTCATCTTTTGTTCATCTATATCAAACATATATTTTCCTTGTTGTGCTACTAAAAGAGAGTAGATACGTTATAAATTCAGCTCTGTGCTTTGCAAATCCTTTGTTTTTTTTAAATCGCGTGATACATAAAATTCAATATTTTGAAATTCGAGGAGTCAATACGGTGATAATTTGGCAGCCAATAAGGTAAGAAGTAAGATTCCCTTAGCAGTTTAACTCCATGTAAAATCTTTTTTAAATTACTCGCTTCACTAATTTTTTAATAGTAGATGCTGATAACTTTTTTTGCCAATCAGTCACCACTTAAAAATAATAAAAGGGGTAAACACATAAGAATGAAGCCTGTTATTAATTAGGATCCAGCAAAAGGGTATGTCATACTAAAAATCACCATTTACACCAATCTACAAGCAAAATCAATAGAGTAAACTCCTTATACTCTGTCTTTGTAGTGAGGACTATCATAAGACTACAGTCACGCATGTTCTCAATTTATAACCCGACAGTTAACACTTCTGCGAACATTTAAAAAAGGAATTCACAATGCCTTACTCTCAAGAATTTACATTAATGCCAAAAGATGGCTTAGCCCATACCAGTGACGAGTGGAAGTTATTAAAAGCAGAAATAGACAAACGAAAACCCATCGTATTGAAACATATAGATCGTAGTACCCATATGTCTCAGGGCTTTAGACTCGTAGATCAAAAGGCATATAGTACCGCGTTAAAAGAGCTTGAAACAAAAATGAAAAGTAAAAGCTACCTTGCAACGGATGAAGGAAAAGTAGCGAAAATAATGCACAGTATTTTAACCGATGATATGGCTTTTAAAACTTATTTAAGCGATGAAATGAAAGGTAGAGTATCACTTGGCATTGATGGAAAAGGTAAATTTAAAAGCGCAATCAGCACTAAAGGCGCAAGCTTAACATCAAAAATGCAACTGGCGAATGCACGGTTAAAAAGAAAACAACTCTTTATGATGTATAAGGAGATTATTAAGGCTCAGGAAGAACTTAAAGAGTTTAGTAAATATATTGTTTCATTATTTAGTGGCAAACTATCCGTTCCACCAGGTGCTTACGGTGGTATTAAAAGCTTTAGCGGTGCACTCGATAAAATCACCAATCGAAACCCCATGGATGATATTGGCGATTTAAAAGATTGTGCAAGAATGACGGTTGAATTCACGCATGTTAAAGATATGGCAGCAGCAAAACTTTTTATAACCCGAACGGATGAATTTAGAGAAGTACAGCATTTTCAATCTGCATTAAAAGATCGTTATTCCTTTGCGAGCAAAGGAAGCCAGTTAAGTCGTTTTAATAAAGGCGCACAAAAATCTGGATATAAAGACATTAAATTCTTCTTAAAAATGCGAAATGGCATGATAGGAGAATTGCAATTAAATACAACGGGCATGTTAATTGCGAAAGAAAAAGAGCATGTAATTTATGATATTTTAAGAGATGCACCAAAAGGAGCTGACACATTTACGATTAATAACCCTAATGTCTTGAAAACGGTTCTTCATCACATGAATGTAGACTGGTTTAGTTTCATTGAGACAAGGGTTCCAAGCGTTAAAGTGCCTTTAGCAGTGGTAAAAGCTATGATTGGTAGGTTAAGTACAACGCCATCAACTTTAACAGTAAGTAACGTTGAAAAAGAAGCATTAATAAGTGTTAGCCTAGCGCTGTATGTTAAAGGTGAGAAAGGTGTTGCATTGTTATAGGGGATATTTCTCTATTTAAATGTAAAAGCTGAATAAAGCCTGAAACATATTTTAAATATAGTCAAAATACGGTCTTCGAATTCAATCATAAAGCGATTCAAGGCCGACTTCAGTTCCTGACTGGCATTATTATCCAAGTTAAGCTAATGAACACAAACAGACAACAACTTGAAAATTATACTTTTTTATTATCATAACTTCGTGTTCCGATAATTAAATCCAACTGTATCGTTAAATTCCTCAATTTATCCACAATCTTATTATCTAATAGTGAAACTACACCAGATATAGGGTTAACATATGATAAATATTGTGATTGCTGAACAACAAGAGTTACTTAGGATAGGACTTCAGTGTAAGTTTGAAGCACATGGATTTCGTGTAAATGCCTCGATAGAAAACTTCAGTGATTTGCAAAATACGCTAAGAATCAGCACTATGGACGTACTTTTTACCGATCATCTATTTTTATTAACTAAAGTATCTGAGAATATTAAAAACCTAAAACGACATAACCCAAGGTTAAAAATTATTGTGATGACAACTATCGATAGTTTTTACAACCTGATCCCCTTACTTGATAATAAAATCATTCAAGGTATATGCTTAAAAACTGATTCAAGTGAGCAATATTTAGCTGCACTAGAATCTGTATCCAACAATCAATCATTTATCTCAAATTCTTTACTTGTTTCAATGAAAGACTATAGCAATAAGTTGACTCCCAAGGAGCTACAAGTTATTGAACTTTTGGTGCTGGGTTTAAGCAATAAAGAGGTCGCCAACACACTTAACAACAGTGAACGAACAATTAACGTTCACCGCTCAAACATTATGTGTAAACTAAATTTAGCAAATATTGTAGAGTTAATTAACTTCGCCTATCAACACGGCATGACCAAATTAAATTTTTGCCAATAGAAAAATCGAAATGAGCAATATCTATTTTGGCGCACAGAGCCTATATTAAAAACCGCAATAACATTTCTAACTGAATCGTTAAAACTTTGATTTAGTCACACTGCGCTTTAGTAGCAATGGGATTAATCACTCTTTTCAATAATCAAGGCAATACCCTGCCCGACACCAATACACATAGTACACAAAGCATAACGCTTGTTGCTGCGTTGTAATTGACGAGTTGCTGAAGTAATTAAACGCGCGCCACTCATGCCTAGCGGGTGCCCTAATGCAATAGCGCCACCTTGTGGATTAATACGCGGGTCATCATCTTGCAAACCTAGTTCACGAATACAGGCTAATGCTTGTGCCGCAAATGCTTCATTTAGCTCGATTATATCCATATCATCTAATGATAAGTTCAAACGCTTTAATAGCTTTTGCGTTGCAGGTACGGGTCCAATGCCCATTATGCGTGGCGGCACTCCAGCCACGGCCATACCTAGCACTTTAGCAATCGGCGTTAAGTTGTTCTTTTTCACCGATTGACTTGAAGCAAGTAAAATTGCCGCAGCGCCGTCATTAATACCCGAAGCATTACCTGCAGTTATACATCCTTTGGCATGAACAAAAGGTTTCAATGCTGACATTTTTTCTAAAGTGGTTAATCTTAAGTGTTCATCTTTAGCAAAAATTATCGGATCTTTTTTACGTTGAGCAATGCTTACCGGCACTATTTCTTCATCAAATAAACCCGCTTGTTGTGCATTGGCTGCTTTTTGCTGACTGGCAAAAGCGAACTTGTCTTGATCTTCACGACTAATGTTGAATTCATCAGCTAGATTTTCAGCGGTTTGTGGCATGGTTTCTGTGCCATAAGCACTGTCTAGCGCTTTATTGACAAAACGCCAGCCCATGGTGGTATCAAACATTTCTTGCGTTCGAGAAAAGTTGCTTTCTGCTTTGCCCATCACAAAAGGCGCACGAGTCATGCTCTCAGCGCCGCCAGCAATGATCATTTCAGCTTCACCTGACTTAATCGCTTGCATGGCAATACCGACCGCATTCAAACCTGAACCACATAAACGGTTTAACGTTGTAGCAGGAACTTGATACGGTAAACCCGCTAATAAAGTTGCCATACGTGCAATATTGCGGTTGTCTTCACCTGCTTGGTTAGCACAACCTAAAATAACATCATCAACTTGGCTAAAATCTAAATCGGGGTTTCTGTCCATTAATGCTTTTAAGGGCAATGCCGCTAAATCGTCGGCACGGATGGTCGCCAGCGAGCCACCGAATCGGCCAACAGGTGTTCTAATTGCGTCACAAATAAAGACTTCATTCATCTCATTACTTTCACTTTGTAACGTGCTCATTTGGTCAGTTGAAAAGTCGCTCATTCATTTGTTCTCTTTTAAATTTATTTTAGCTTTTCTTAAGTGAAGGATATTGCTCAATGACTTTTTCAAAGCCTGAGCTTAAATGTTCCACTAAAATCATTATTTCTTTTTCGGTCATTGCCGTTGATAACATTGCAGAGCAAGTATTGATCATCATCAGCCCTTGTTCAAACAAATGCGTGAGTAATAGCTTCAAACCTTTAGCTTCATCTTCATTCGCATATGATTGGCGATAATTATTTGGTGCATCTTCTTTTAAGTGAATTCGAAACATTGAACCTGCCCCCGTTACACAAGCTTTAATACCGACTTTTTCAATGGCATGAGTGATTTCTTTACGGGCTAAGTCGCCCAAAGCATTGACATAATCTACCGCTTTTTCATCGAACAATCGCATAGCAGTAATACCTGCGGTCATCGTGACAGGATTAGCAGAAAAAGTACCTGAATGCGGCAATAGAACTTTAGGCTGAGTGGGGTCAAGCACTTCCATGACATCACTTCTGCCTGCAAATGCGCCAACAGGAAAACCACCACCAATCATTTTTCCGATGGCAGTTAAGTCAGGTGCCACTTTATAGTTTTGCTGAGCGCCACCATAATTAACACGGAAGGTGATCACTTCATCAAACATCAATAATGCGTCGTTTTCTCGTGTCCATTGATACAGTGCCTCAACAAACTCTTCACTCGCTGGCACCATACCAACACGATGAGAAACAGGATCTATTAGTATTCCCGCTAATTCACCTTTGTATTCATTTAATATGGCTAAGGCTTTTTCAACATTGTTATAAGGAATTATAATAACGTCATCTAAAGCGCCCTCAGGTGTACCGTTTGCAACAGGAACACTTGCGGGTTGGTCTGCATCTCCCCAATTTTTAGGGGCTGCGGTTTGGCTAACTTCGGCGTAATCATAAGCGCCGTGATAGGCTCCTTCAACTTTTGCTATTTTTTCTTTTCCGGTAAAAGCACGCGCCGCTTTGATCATCGCCATTACCGCTTCGGTACCAGAATTTACAAAACGAATTTTTTCAAAACCAGGTACACGTGCGCATAATAGTTCGGCATACTCAATTTCAATTTCGGTGGCCATGGTAAAGGCAGTACCTTTTTGTACTTGCTCGATAATCGCTTGGGTAATTTCTGGGTTAGCGTGACCATGGATCAGTGACGCCATATTATTGGCAAAATCTATGCGAGTTACACCGTCAATATCGGTAACATAACAACCCTGACCTTTTTCAACATAATCAGGATGTGGTAATTTAAAAATCGTATTGCGACTAACACCGCCCGGTAATACTTTTTTTGCGCGTGTAAAGAGTTCAGCACTTTTACTGTGTTGCTTAGCTAGAATAGTTGAGGTAGATGACATTATATTTGCTCCGCTATATTTTTTGGGTCTAAAAGCTTGGCGCCAGTACGTTCTTGAACAAAGTCGAACGTGACATCAGGGGCTAATTCAACCAATTCAAAACCTTCACTGGTCACTTCAATAACACATAAATCGGTATAAATTCGGCTAACAACACCTTGACCTGTTAACGGGTAACTACATGCTTCAATCAGTTTGGCAATACCATTTTTAGTAGTGTGTTGGGTGATAACATAAATGGTTTTCACGCCAGCCACGAGATCCATTGCACCACCAACCGCAGGAATAGCGTCTGGCGCGCCTGTTGACCAATTAGCTAAATCGCCATTTTGTGCCACTTGCATTGCCCCTAATACACAAACATCGATATGCTGTCCGCGGATCATCGCAAAGCTGTCAGCATGATGAAAGTAAGCTGCGCCAGCAATAGCTGTTACTGGTTTTTTACCCGCATTAATAAGATCTGCATCTTCTTCACCCACAGCTGGTGTGGGTCCCATGCCTAATAAACCATTTTCGGTGTGGTAAATAAATTCTCGCCCTTGTGGTACATATCGAGCGACTTTTTCCGGAATGCCAATACCTAAGTTAACGTATGAGCCATCAGGAATATCAAGTGCGGCACGTTCAGCCATTTGGTCGCGTGTCCAACCAACGGCTTCTGTATTTATTTCTAAGCTCATGGGTAAGTTCTCCCTTGCGCATTTAAGCTAGATTCTTGTAATGGATTTTCAATATGGATAATGCGATCAACAAAAATGCCTGGTGTCGCAACGCTTTCGGGATCAATATCGCCAGCTTCTACGCATTGACTCGTTTGCACTATGGTGGTCTTTGCCGCCATTGCCATAATGGGTGCAAAATTTCGCGCGGTTTTGTTGTAGGTTAAGTTGCCATAACGATCTGCTTCTTTTGCCTTTATGAGTGCAAAGTCAGCGGTCAAGCTTAGTTCCATCACGTAATCACGATCATTAAAGTTACGCTGTTCTTTGCCATCAGCCAAAGGAGTTCCTACTGAAGTCGCAGTAAAGAATGCCGGAATGCCAGCCCCGCCAGCTCGAATACGTTCGGCAAGGGTGCCTTGTGGCACAAGTTCAAGCTCAATTTTTCCTGCGCGATATAAGTCAGGAAAAACGGTGGAATTTGCAGTACGTGGAAATGAGCAAATCATTTTTCCTACTTGGCCATTTTCAATTAAAGCCGCTAAGCCAACATGACCACTGCCGGTATTATTATTAATAACGGTAAGATTTTTAACACCGTGATCAATCAGTGCATGAATCAACTCAATAGGGCTACCTGCTTCACCGAAACCACCGATCATCACTGTGGCTCCGTCAAAAATATCAGCGACAGCATCAGCAGCAGTGGTACTAAATTTATTTATCATCGTTACCTTCTTTTTATTTTAACTTGTCATATTAACGAAAGAGCCTGAAATTTATTCAAGGTGACGTTATTGATTTATATAAATTACTTTACTGTTTGCATTTGCCATTGAAAAATATAATTTGTTTATGAAAGGTATAGGTATAAACTATATTTTGTTTCGATTAACATTCGCAAAACATATACAGATATAATAGACGCTATTTTCTTAATAAATATCGTTTAATTAACTTAGCTTATTAAATTTAAATGGAAAGTCCCATGGAACTTCGTTCACTAAAATATTTTCAGTCTGTTTATGAACAAGGCAGTATTAGTGCTGCCGCTCGTGCTTGTTTTGTTTCTCAACCTTCAATAACCACCGCTATTAAGCAGCTTGAGTCAGACTTAGATATTACTTTATTTGTACGACATGCTCGCGGTGTATTACCTACAGATGCCGCCGATAAGCTTTATCCTAAAGCAAAAGAAATGGCAGATAATGCAAAGTCTATTAGTAACCTTTTTTCAGCAAGCCCAAAGCCAGTATTACTCAGGTTAGGAATTATGCGTTCATTAGGCGCACAGCGAATAAGTTATTTATTGAAAAAAATTACTGAGGAAATTGAAAACATAGAACTCACTTTAGTTGATCCCGAAGAGCCATGTGATGCACGTGTTGTAATTGCCCATGCAGTTGCCAAAAATGAAAGTTTCATTCCTATTTGGCAAGACAACTATCAACTTGCGGTGCCAAAAAATTGGCCTGTTGCTAAAAAATCGTCAATTAATATTGCTGAATTGGAAGGTATGCCTTTCATCAATATTTCACCTTGTGAAGCACTCGATAAATTAAAAGCAGGAATGACCGATGCTTCTGTAAGATTTCAACCACGTGCTAATATCAAAACGGTAGAGTATGCTTGGCAATTAGTTTGTGCGGGAATTGGTGCAGCATTACTACCGGATTGGCAAGAAATATTGAATGCTGATGAATTAACGTTAATTACAATAGAAGATAATCACTTAATCAAAGATATTGGCTTAGCTTTTAACAGCAATAAAGAGAATTCATCAATCATTACGGCAGTAAAAGAAATTTGCCGCTCACTCGTATCAACTAAGTGAGCGTAGATCATTTAGATAAAATCTAAACAAATATCAGTACAACCATTACCACAATAAACACCTGGTGTGGCTTTATCTTCTGGGACAATCAAACGAAGTAATGAACCGCAGGTTTCACATTTTATTTGTCGCCCTGCCATCACTTTTTTGATCAACGCCTTTTGATCATTAAATGATTTGCCACTTGTTTTTTTAAGTTGGTCAAATTGCTTTATATCTAGCATAAACACCCTTTATATTACTGAAATATCGCAGCAAAAAAATATCTGTGAATTACAGGCATTATACGCCAATTTAAATATCTAATGAACCTGACACTTTATATTTGAAAAATAAACTAAGCTGCAGCGCAATAAAACCCATCATATTGCCCACCAAGCGGTTCAGCACTTGAAATCAATAAATTCTGATACGAGCTAATGTTTTCATAACTTGCTGCGACAAATGGATAAGCAGTAATTTCCCAAGGAAAATCTTCGTTACCATCATACGGTGAAAACGAAAGTTTTTGATTGTTTTCCAATAACATTTGACCAAATTTTAAAGCGGCATCTTCACTTGGAAAAATGACTGAAAATTCAATCTCTCGTTCTTTATTTAAATCGTCTCCATCATTCATCATTTGCCATAAGGCATTGCCAACATTATCTTCTGGGAATAAAGTTAAATCACGTTCCATTATTGTTTATCTTCTATTTATATTATTTATTTCACTATTTTATCTGATGAAAAACAGAATACCAATCCAGTTAACGATTAATTTTGATAAACTAACGCGATTAATCATCACAAAGAACTTAAATGTTGAAAACACCCTTGAATAAATTTGAGCTTCACCTTGATATTACAACAGAAAATAGCGCAGTGATCACTGAACTCAGCCAAAAGTGCGCGCTAAGTAATGCTCAATTAAAACAAGCCATTCAACAAGGTGCGTTATGGTTAACGCGTGGTAAAAGTACCCAGCGATTAAGACGAATTAAGAAACCATTAAAAATTGCCGATACTTTACACTTTTATTATGATGAACACATATTGAGTCAGCAACCTAATGAAGCACTATTAATTGAGGACTGTTCAGATTACAGCGTATGGTATAAGCCTTACGGCATGTTATCTCAGGGGTCAAAGTGGAGTGATCACTGCACTATTGCGCGTTGGGCACAAATACATTTAACACCAGAGCGAGCAGCATTTATCGTGCATCGATTGGATAGAGCGGCTACCGGCATAATTCTGATCGCACACAGTAAAAAAGCAGCTCGCGCATTAAGTACAATGTTTGAGAAACATGATTTAGAGAAAATCTATCACATTATTATTCATGGTGATCATCGTTTACGCCCGCAACCAGACACTTTAACTAATGATGTAGACGGTAAGAGTGCAAGTAGTCACTTTACGCATATGAAGTACGATGAAAAAAATAATGCATCATTAGTTCAAGTAAAAATAGATACCGGTAGAAAACATCAAATAAGATGTCATGCAGCGAGTATTAATATGCCTGTCGTTGGCGATAGATTACACGGGATAGTTGAAGAGATTAGCGATGACAGACAGGTTGATTTACAGCTATGTGCCGTAGCGTTAAGTTTTGTTTGCCCAATAACAGCAGAACAAAAGGCGTTCAAACTGCCAGAGCATTTAATGCCGTCATTAAACGCCCTAACATAAACTTATTTACGCGCAGTAATTAAAATCACTGTCGTCCAATAATGCTAATTTATCACCAACAAGTTCAGACGTTTCAAATTGAGCTAAATAATCAAATCCTTGCTGACGTTGCTCTAACGTTAATGCTAAATAAGGTAATCTGAAATTACGTTCAACTGCACCCGTCATCATTAACGTGGTATTGATGGCAATTGGATTTGGTTCACAGAACAACCATTTCATTAAATTTTGCAAACGATCGTTCAACTCGCTATTTTGAGTGTCCATTAAGGTTCTCATTAAGCTTGGAACAACATTTGACGTTACTGAAATAACACCGTGGGAACCAAATTTGTGGCGCCCTACATAACATTCATCGTCGTTGCCTGACCAACAAGCGATACCTTTCTTCTCATAATAACCAATACGTTCATTGCCGCCACATTCTTTTACGCCAATAAAATTCTTATGGGTTGATAATGGTTCAATTATATCTGGCGTGAGATCCTGACCAGTTCTGCCCGGTACGTTATAAATAAAAGCAGGACCAATATCCAATACTTTATTAAAATGTGCAACTACACCAGCCTTTGACGTTCGGCCATAATATGGATTGATTTGAAGTGCGGCGTCCATTCCCATAGCAAAACCATTTTGTGTCGCTTTAATCGCTTCCCGCGTATTATTACTACCGGTATTACCAACAATAATAAGCTTGTCGCTATACTGATGAACAGTATGAGCAATCAGCATTAAATGTTCTTCCCAACTTAATAAATGCCCTTCACCCGTAGTTCCGCCCACAACAATACCGTCAACGCCAGCCGCAATTTGTTGTGCAACAAGTTGATCATAAGTAACAAGGTCAATTTCACCTTGTGCGTTATAAGGGGTTTTTATCGCAGTAATTAAACTTGCTGACTTTATATTTTTCATTTTTTTCAACTACTTATTAAGTAAAAGGGAATAATTCATTGTGCTATACGAATAACTTAATTTAACAATGGCCGATTTTATCAATAACTCGACGAAGGATAAACACTTCATTGCTTACAATGTGTTGATATTTAAATATTTGGCTATCTAATGCTAATACTTTATAAGCATGGTAATTGTTTTCATCGGCTAAATCTGAACGAAAATGTTTACCATCATCAACTTCTTCTTGGGTAATCGTAAAATGAATATCTCCTACTAACCCCCAATCGCCTAGTTCAATATTCTGACAAAGAACTTCCCCTTGTGCATTTTGTTCAACAAAAGAAAATTCAAAACTACCATCAAGACAAAGCTCAGCATACTCAACAAGTTGATGGCCTGTCTCGCTCAATTCCATGCGATACCAGCGTCCAGCTAATAACGTTCGATCAAATTGTTCATTCACTTTAAGATACACCTTAGTAGCTTTGTCAGAGTTATCCGCTATTGTGCATTATTTTTACCGACAACCAAATAAAAAAAACCACAACATAAATGTTGTGGTAAAAGTCCAGATTGAAATTCTTCTTAAGAATTAATTTTTCATTACTTTAATACTGCCATTAACACTTTCTAAATCAATTTTAATATCGCCACTGCCAACACTTCCAGATAAGCTACGGCCAGAAAACATTTTCTTATTACTTGAAAGTCCAAAGCCCGTTTTAATGCTACCGTGCATAGTTTCAGCGTTTATAGTCGCGTTCAATTCGCTTGGCATATAAAGTTTAATACTACCGTTAACTGTTGTTAATTCAATTTCATCAATATTATTATCAATTTGTTGATAAGTTGCTTTTATACTGCCATTTACTGAATTCAATTCAAGATCATCTGCTAAGCCTTGAACGTTAATTGAACCGTTTACCGTGTTAGCTTTTATTTCACCTTGTACTTTATCAATAACCAACGAACCATTAACTAATTCTATATCGTCTAAAGAAGCACCAAATGGCACCATTACGGTGTAATCAACTTTCCCTGAGCTGTTATTACGCCCCCATGACAACTGTTTTTCGTATTCAGTTTCAACACTTACACCGCTAGAGCTTTGGTCAAATTCAACCTTAATACGATCTCTGTCTTCTTGGTTCTTAGCAGTGATAATTGCCGTTACTTTAATTTCATTTTTATCCCAGCCCTTAATTTCAACTGCACCATTAATATTAGCAAGTCGTAAAGTCGAATTTTCACTTACATCAAATGATTTCTCAATAGTATCTTCAACGTCTGCGTAAACAACAGTAATCATCGAAAGTGATAAAAGAGTTGCTAAAGTAAGTTGCTTATTAAATGAATTTTTCATGAATTTCCCTTAAATATTATTAATGGCTTTTTGTTTTAATAATCATAAGTAACATACAAAACAAAAAAGGTTTAAATTTAATTTTATTTATTTGAACAAAATTTTATTTACTTCAATTAGCTAACAATAATCAAACTTATGCAGTAGTCTACTGCTATTATTTTATTTGGTTTTTGAGCGTAAATATGACGACAGCTAAAGTATATCTTCTTCTGACGGGTAATGAGTTAATGACCGGGGATATTGTTGACAGTAATTCAGCAATGATCGCTCAACAATGCAAAGCCATTGGGATGAAAATTAGTCGTAAAGTCACTTTAGCTGATGATCTACATTTACTTGCCAATGAGATAAACACGCTCACAAAAAATGCTGACGTATTAATTATTAATGGTGGCCTTGGACCCACAACTGATGATTTAACGGCGCAAGCATTAGCAATTGCTTGTAACCTTCCTTTAGAACAACATCCAGCAGCATTAGCGCATTTAGAAGATTGGTGTAAGCAAAGAAACGCGCATTTAGGCAAAGCTAACCTTAAACAAGCAATTCTGCCCAAAGGCTGCGATATCGTTACTAATAGAGTGGGTAGCGCGGTTGGTTTTACATTAATATTAAATAAATGCCAAATTTTTTGCACCCCTGGCGTCCCCAGTGAATTGAGAATAATGCTTGATGAAGAGATTATCCCTGCACTGGAATCTACATCAAGTTTCACTGCCGAAATGGATATTACTCGTTTACAATTATTTGGTATTGGCGAATCAACTTTGCAATCAATGTTAGTGAAAAACTTTCCAAATTGGCCTAAAGAGGTGGAAATGGGCTTTCGTGCATCTTCTCCATTAATTGAATTAAAATTAACAATTGAAAAACATGAACATGTCCCATTAAAAAATGAACTCATTAAAAAATTAAAAGCATTGTTAGATGATCATATAATCGAAGAAATCAAAGAAAAACCGCGCACATTATCCGAAATAGTCCTGCAATTATGTCAGCAGAAAAACTTAAAAATAACAACAGCAGAATCTTGCACTGGCGGTTTAATTGCCAGTCAATTAACAAAAGTTTCAGGTGCTTCAGCTTCATTTGAAGCCGGATTTGTAACTTATTCAAATAAGATGAAAAGTAAATTATTGAATGTTGATGAAAACACGCTATTGCAGCATGGCGCGGTAAGTGAAGAAACGGTTATCGAAATGGCTCAAGGCGCATTAAAATCAGCAAATGCTGATTTAGTTATTGCAGTTACAGGCATTGCAGGTCCAAATGGAGGAAGCAAAGAAAAACCATTAGGTTCTGTTTGGATTGCTTGGGGCAGTAAAGAAAAAATTTACAGTCATTACTTTTGCATTAAAGCTAATCGTGCCTATTTTCAGCACGCCGTTGCAGCAAGGTCACTTGACTTGATTAGACGCTTGTTAATAAACAGTGACAAAGTGCCTCTTTATTTGTCAAGTCGACTATAAATGTTTAATACATGTTAATTTTGCGTATTTATCTTAAAAAAATCAAAAGAAATGTCATTTTTATTGCGCCATAAATCAAAACTTTATATATTTATAGATATAATAAACTAAAATAATAGTATTGTAGACAAATTAGTTATTGATGTGATTAATATCACCATTAATATTAGTAAATTATAGGAGCATATTTTGATAGAAAAAAATTTCATCACCAGTGGCAGAAATACCATTATTCATAAAATGAGAAAGTTTGATTTACTTATCTTAAATGGTAATCACCCTGTGGTAGTAGTAAGTAACCGCGGCATTGGTGTTTACAAAGGTGAAGTGCCACGTAAGAAATCAGACGCTAAAAAAGCATATCAAGATGTAGTTGATGTAAGTGCGTCAGAAGTTTTTGGAGAATCGAAAACACTGATTTTCATACAGGCACTTGATAATAAAGAATATAAAATCGATTATTCAAAAATAAACACAGCTTCTTTCATTAAGATTCACCAAGAAAACTACATTTAATATTTTACCTTTAGTTGTAATATTGGAGTAAATGTCGCGTGACACAAGCAAGTTTAGTGATAAATAAAAAAAATAATATAGACCTTGTTTTGCAACCGGTTAAAGATGCTTCTCAAATATTAGAAGTAACTATCCATGAACTTATTGATAATTCAGAATTTAAAGATTTGTATGTTGATAACGGTAATATAAAAAATGCTTTAGCAGAACTTAATAGTGTTTTAAAACCCCTTCAAGCAAATAAATCAGGTAAGGAAATAGTCTACCAAATTTTAGAGCGTCGTGACGCAAGCATCACTATCTCTATCGATAGTGATGAAATGTCTGCATCCGCAGAGATTTCAACAGCACTTGGTGGTAAACACTTATCCGCTAAAGCAATTCTAAACTCCGCCCAACAATCGGGTGTCACCAAAGGCTTTACTAAAGAGCAATTATTAGGGCTTGCTCATAAAGCAGCTAAAGAGCCGGCAGGCTCTGTGGTAAAGGGCGAAATAGCACAAGGTAAAGATGCTATTAACGGTAAAAACTCTAAAATAAAACTATTAGTTCAAAGTGCTCAAGATAGAATTTTACGCCCTAAAGAACGTGAAGATGGTAGTGTCGACATGCGTGACTTAGGCGATATTATTTGCGTAAAAGTAGGCGATCCACTTGCTAAAAAGATCCCTCTGACAGAAGGTATAAAAGGCTTTACGGTAACAGGCTCACCTTTAGATCCTGTAGCGGGTGAAGATGTTAATATGCAAGTTGGTGAAGGCACCGCTCTCAGCAAAAAGAACGATCAGGTATTAATTTCGACCCTCGTAGGCTTACCTAGAATCATCGAGAACGGCATGGAAGTAGATGGTGTATATCGCATAAAAAATGTTGATGTTAGTACCGGACACATCAAGTTTGAAGGTAGTGTTATTATTGATGGTGATATCTGCGAAGGTATGAGAGTTGTTGCTACTGGCGATATATCCATTGGGGGATTTGTTGAGTCAGCCACATTAGATGCTGGCGGTGATATCACTATTGGTAGTGGTATAATTGGACGAAAGCAAGATATAGAAGATGTACCTGTTGATGACATTCAAATGAGTGTAAACATTAAGTCAAAAGGCTCTGTTTATGCAAAATATAGTCAATATGCAGAGATATCATGTCACGCTTTACGTATTGAAAATCAAATGATGCACTGCATTATTGATGTAGAAGAAACACTATGGTTAGGATCTGAAGAGAAAGCTAATGGCAAACTGATTGCTGGCTACATTCAAGCAGGTAAATCTGTTCATGCGGGTATGGTGGGTGCTACAGCTGGCAGTACAACGATCATCAATTTTTCAAAAAAAATCAATGATATGAAAGTGCACTTAGAAGATATTGAAACACGATTGAAAGTAGACTCAGATAAAACAACTGAATTACAGCTTGCGGTAAACAAGCTAAAAAAGCTTCCCAAAGATAAAGTTAAACCTGAAATGCTCAATAAATTAGTCTCAACTTATAAATTTCATGCGAATAAAATGGGTGAAATTTTAAATGAAAAAGAGGCTTTTGAAGAAAAACTTCAAGCCTACATGACGGGTGTATTCGTAGAAGCAACTGAGAAACTTTACCATGGGGTAAAACTTATTGTCGGTGACTTTAATGATCATACTCGTCGAGAATATGGCCCGACAAAAATGAGCTATAGAGAAAGAAAAGTTCATTTTGATCCTATTGTTCATACCTAATAATTTAATTTATAAGCTTTTTATAAATCCCATTTCCATTACTTTGGACTAACGATGAAACTTTTCATTTCTTCATTTATAATTGCTAGCCTTATGGCTAGCAATGTGAGTGCTCAGCAATGTGATATTAACTTTAATTACGGTGTTGTGATTAACCCGTCTCATGTTCGTATCATACAAAAAGGCCAAACGTTTGTTCAAATAAATAACGATGAACAGTTATTTATTAAAGGACGTGAGGTTTATCTTAATGAACAACAAATTGAGTTGATCCATCAATATAGCCAAGGCATTCGTAAACAAGTGCCAGAGATAGTAGACATCGCCATTGAAGGTGTTGATATTGGTTTAAAAGCTGTAAATAAAGTTATAGCTGGCTTAACCGGAGAAAACAGTGCTTCACATCAAAAAATTCAAGAACGATTTGATGAAATGCAATATCGTCTTCGTGAACGTTTTAATCACAGTGATACTAACTATTACATTGCCTCACAGGATTTCGATGATTTTGATGATATTTTTGCTGGTGCGTTTGAGCAAGAGATAGAAAGCATAGTTACGGAATCAATAGGTACTATTCTGATGGCTGTTGGTGAAGCCATGACAACGAATGAAGAACGAAATAGTGAACAGAGAGTAGAAGCTTTTGATCAACGTTTAAAAGGCATGGAAAAAGGCTTACACCTTGAAATTGAACCGAGAGCTCAAGAAATTGAATTAAAAACGGCACAATTTTGCAATAGTTTAAAAAAGCTAGACCAGCTTGAAGCAAAATTGCAAAAAAGTATTAATCAGCTTAGTGAATTTGATTTGATAGAAACAAAATAGAACTCTCCCTCATATGTTGAATTAATGTAATCCTAACATTAGATAATTCCCGAACATA